>Ga0194110_10008945_pt1 | contig 11340 bp, 9 predicted proteins | sample TA2Kig1200mmetaG_FD_146192 | JGI IMG/M metagenome (GOLD analysis project Ga0194110, IMG submission 146192) | Freshwater microbial communities from Lake Tanganyika, Tanzania - TA2015032 Kigoma Deep Cast 1200m | ecosystem: Environmental > Aquatic > Freshwater > Lake | place: Tanzania: Lake... | reverse complement strand
ACAAATCTGCCTTGTACTAAAACAGATGATTTGGATGATTTAAAAAATACTGTACGTATCTGTCACAGCCGGTGGCAGATTGAAAACCAGTGTTTTAACGAGACGGTAAATATGTGGAATGCAGATCATATATACAGGCATAGCGAAAATGCAATAATAGCCTTTCTGCTACTGCTTTTTATTGTTGTAAATATCTTTAATATCTTCCGCATAAGAAACATTAAAGATAAATCCATAAAAGCAAAGGTCTTCCTGATGAATTTGATAAAATCAGGATTTCTTACTACTAAAAGACCTCTTTCACCTATTCCGCCAATTCCGATATAACACCCCTCCCGTATTAGTATTTTAATAAATCAACCATTTAGCTGCTGTTAATATTATCATAAATCCTGGCAGTTTAGGCACTCCAAAATCAAAAAAATAGCATATTTTTCCTTATAATAATCTCAATTCAGAAAATGGTTTCTAAAAATTATTTTAAATTTATGCTGATTTAACTGGTATTTTGTGTAAAATAGAGGGAAGATGATTAATCGCTGTCAATTTTAATTATTAGTTGACAAAAATTAAATAACAGTTAACAATATTATGGAATAAAAAGTTGCTATTATTTTATAAAATTTTTTTTATTTTTTAATTAATAGATTAGAGAAAAAAGAATAAAGGGAAGAAAATGAAGGAAATAGTAATTTGTGATGGAATTAGAACTATTAATGGTAAATTTTTAGGAGGGCTGAGCAGTCTAAATGCAGTCGATCTAGGTGCTATAGTTTTAAAAGAACTTATGAAACGAAATAATTTATCAGAAGTTGAAATAAATGAAGTTATAATGGCTATAGTTCACCAAGTTGGTAATCGACCTAATCCTGCTAGGCAAGTTGCACTAAAAGGTGGCTTACCGTTAACAACTACTGGCTGGAATTTAAATAGTCTATGTGGTTCAGGTGTTAAAGCAATGAATGTTGCGGCACAGACTATAAAGACAAACGAGGCTAAAGCGATTATTGTGGTTGGTTCAGAAAGTATGAGCAATGCTCCTTACTTGGTTATGGATGTAAGGAAAGGATTAAAAATGAGTCCAAGAACTTTCGAAGATGAATTATTCTTTGATGGATTTCAAGATCCTTTTATTGAGCAACCAATGGGTATGACAGCTGAGAATGTTGCAGGAAAGTTTAATATCTCAAGAGAAGACCAAGATAAGTTTGCATATAATAGTCACCAAAAAGCTTGTAAGGCAGTACGAGAAGGTATTTTTTTTGAAGAGATTGTTCCAGTCGAAGTAGTAGTTGGAAAAGGTAAGACTGAGTTACTTACTAAAGATGAATGTCCTAGAGAAGATACATCTTTAGAGAAATTAGCCAAGCTTAAGCCTGTTTTTAAAGAAGGAGGAGCTGTAACAGCTGGCAATTCTTGTGGTTTAAGTGACGGGGCATCTACAGTAATTATAACCGATTCTCAATATGCGGAAAAAAATAATTTACTAATAAGAGCAATTATTAGGGGATTTGCAGATGCTGGTATTGAACCAGCAATAATGGGTTTTGCGCCAGCACAAGCTATTAAAAATCTACTAAGGAAATTGAATTTAAAAATTGAGGATATTGATCTTTTTGAAATAAATGAAGCTTTTGCATCTCAGTGTCTTGCCGTTATTAAAGATTTATCTTTAGACCCTTCAAGAGTAAATGTTAACGGTGGAGCAATTGCACTCGGACATCCTGTTGGATCAAGTGGTGTTAGAATTGTTTTAACTCTTATTAGGGAGCTTAAGAAGCGAAATAAAAAATTAGGAGTGGCATCTCTGTGCAGTGGCGGTGGACAGGGAAATGCAGTTTGTATAGAAGTTGTTTAAAAATTTATTTAAAAAGCTATATAAAAAAGCAAAAATCTTAGATGTTTAAAAGAAATGCTTCAGATTTTTGATTAAATATTTAAGGAGAAACATTGTTAAAAAATAAATTAGTTTCAGCAGAAAAAGCAGTTTTGAAGATTAAAGATAATGATGTAGTCACAAGTTCTGGATTTATGATGGCTGTTTTTCCTGAAGAAGTTTTTGTTGCATTGGAAAAGAGATTTCTTGAAACAGGCCATCCCAAAAATTTGACATTGCTCCATGCTGCTGGACAGGGTGACTGGAATATGGGTGGTCTTAATCATATAGGATATGAAGGCTTAACGAAAAGAATAATAGGTGCACACTTTGGAGAAATTCCTCGAATAGTAAAGTTAATTATGGAAAACAAAATCGAAGCCTACAATTTGCCACAGGGAATAATATCTCAATATTTCAGGCATCTTGCTTCCAAGAAACCTGGTTTGATTACACATGTTGGTCTTGAAACATTTGTTGATCCTCGTGTAACAGGTGGTAAATTAAATGAAATGACAAAAGAAGATCTGGTAAAAGTAATTGAGATTAATGGCAATGAGTATCTGCATTACAATTTACCAGAAGTAAACATAGCTATAATAAGAGGCACAACTGCAGATTTAAAAGGTAATATTTCTACAGAAAAAGAATCAAATATTCTGGAAATAATTTCACAGGCACAGGCTGCAAAGGCGAATAAAGGCATTGTAATAGCACAGGTAGAAAGAATTGTGAACTGTGGATTTTTAAAGCCACAGGAAATAAGAGTTCCAGGTATATATGTTGATTATATTGTAGTAGCCAAAGCAGAAAATCATAGGCAAACTCTGGGAAATCAATACAATCCAGCTTTTAGTGGTGAGAAAAATGTTCCTGTTGAAAATATTGAACCACTTGGTATAGGTATAAAGAAAATAATATCAAGAAGAGCTGCCTATGAATTATTTCCTTATGCAGTAGTTAATTTGGGAATTGGGATACCTGAAGGAGTATCATCAATTGCAAATGAAGAAAAAGTTTCTGATGTGATAACTTTAACCATTGAAAGCGGTGTTATAGGTGGAGTTCCAGCATGGGATTATAATTTTGGGGCTGCTTCTAATTGCGATGCTATTATTGAACAACCGTATCAATTTGATTTCTATGATGGTGGGGGGCTTGATATAACATTTTTAGGTTTAGCTGAAATAGATGGCAATGGAAATGTGAATGTAAGTAAATTTGCAGGAGATATTCCAGGATGTGGTGGATTCATAAATATATCACAGAACACACCAAGGGTAATATTTTGCGGAGCTTTTACAGCTTCAGGCCTAAAAGTAAATATAGAAAATGAAAAATTAATAATAAAAAATGAGGGTAAAATAATAAAATTTAAAAATAAGGTTGAACATCTTACTTTTAATGGACATTATGCGCAAAAAACTGGTCAGCATGTTATTTTTGTAACTGAAAGGGCAGTGTTTAAGCTAGAAAAAAATGGTTTGACTCTGATTGAAATTGCGCCTGGAGTGGATATTGAAAAAGACATTTTTGCAAAGATGGAGTTTAAACCAAAAGTTTCAAAGAACTTACAATTAATAGATAGTATTATTTTCAGCGATAAAAATTTGGGCTTGAAAGAGAAATTTTTAAAAATTATTAATTCAGAAGGTAAATGGTAGAGATGGAAGTTAAAAAAATAGGCATTCTTGGTGCAGGTCTTATGGGAACTGGAATTGCTCAGACTGCAGCTCAATCAGGATTTGATGTTTTATTAAAGGATGTTAGCAGAGAACTGTTGCGGAAATCTTTGGATGAAATCAAAAGTAGGATTAATAGATTGGTTGAGAAGGGCAATATCGATGCTTTCCAGGCTGATGATGCCATAAAAAGAGTAAAAATTACTGTTGATAGCAATGATTTTATAGAAATTGACTATCTTATTGAAGCTGTCACTGAAGATTTAAAGCTGAAAAGAGAAGTTTTTGGTGAATTTGATAAAATTTGTCAAAACGATGTCGTTTTTGCTACCAATACTTCATGTTTAATGATTACTGAAATTGCAGGTACGATATCAAGAGCAGATAAGATAGTTGGAATGCATTTTTTCTATCCTGTGCCACTTATGAAACTTGTTGAAATAACTCCAGGATTTAATACATCAGAAGAAACTGTGCAAATTGCAAAGGCTGTAGCAGAAAAACTGAGTAAAGTTCCAGTTCTTGCAAAAGATACTCCTGGATTTATAGTAAATAGGCTCCTAGTTCCTTTTATTAATGAAGCAATAAAGCTAGTTGAAGAGGGAGTAAAGCCTGAAGATATAGATACTGCATTGAAGCTTGGAGCTAATCTGCCAATGGGTCCCATGGAGTTAGCTGATTTTATCAGTCTGGATGGACTGCTAAATTCAATCACAACCCTATACAACGGATTGCAGGATGAAAAATATAAACCAAGACTGCTACTTAAAAAAATGGTTCAGGCAGGAATGCTTGGGAGGAAGAATAAAAAAGGATTTTATAATTATGAAAAATAGCAGAGCGATAAATAGTGGGTAATTCTAAATTAATTTAAATTTAATTTTATTTTAAAACGCATAAATGTAAACCTAAATTAACAAGTAAAGAAAGGAATAAAAATGAAGAAAAAGAGTATATGGGATTTTTATGAAATGAAAAAAGCAGGAACAAAAATAACCTGGATGACAGCTTACGACTATCCATTAGCAAGTTTTGCAGAGGCTGCAGGTATTGATATGATCTTGATTGGCGACTCACTTGGAATGGTTGTTTATGGTTACGATGGTACTGTTTCGGTGAGAATGGATGAATGCATAATTCATTGCAAAGCTGTTAGAAGAGGAGCACCAAATGTATTTATAGTTGGTGATATGCCTTTCGGAAGCTATCATACTTCAGACGCTTATGCAGTTGCTAATGCAGTAAGATTTGTTAAAGAAGCCAATGTTGACTCAATTAAGTTGGAAGGTGGTGTAAGAATAGCATCAAGAATAAGAGCAATAGCTGATGCCGGAATAGTGGTAATCGGGCACATTGGTTTGACCCCGCAATCATCAGGAGTTCTGGGTGGATTTAAAGCACAGGGTAGAACTGCAGAATCTGCAGAAGCTGTAATTCTAGATGCTATAGCTGTTCAGGAAGCAGGAGCAAAAATGCTGCTTGTTGAGGCAATACCACCTGAATTAGCAGAAGCAATAACAAAAATACTAACTATTCCTGTACTTGGGATAGGTGCAGGTGCAGATGTTGATGGCCAGATTCTAATTTGTGGAGATATGTTAGGTTACTTTGCAGCATTTACACCAAAGTTTGTAAAGAAATATGCTAATGTTGCGGAGGTTATTATCAATGCAATAAAAGAATATGTTGATGACGTACAAGCAGTAAGATTCCCAGCACCTGAGCACACCTATTCAGTACTTTCAGAGGAAAAGGAAAAGTTTGATGAGATGCTGAAAAAATATATAAAGAACTAATTAAACAAAATGCAGTAGGTAAATCATAATAAATTATAAAATAGATAAAGGTGTTAGTGATTGTTTTAAAAAAACAGCTGATAATACCTTATATGTAAAGAAATAAAAGTAAATAAATTATAATTTATTTTTAAAGTCCAACTTCATATAAAGAAAGAGGTGCTATTTAATGAAAATAGTTTTTCTTGAATCCCACCTGGTTACTTTAAATAATGATATTAATTATAGTAAATTAGAAGCTTTAGGCGATTATTCAGCTTACCAGTTAGCAATTGCTGATGACCCAATGCCTTATTGCGAGGATGTAGACATAATTATTGCCCATAAAATGCATATGACTAGAGAAAGAATTAGTCAGCTGGTTCCGAAACTTAAATACATATGTGAAGCAGCAACCGGTTATAACAATATAGACATCCAGGCTGCAAAGGATTATGGAGTACGTGTTACTAATATAGCTGATTATGCAAAGTATTCAGTTACTCAACATATTTTTGCCTTAACTTTGGCTTTTGCAACTAAATTGCGAGAATATGATACTGCAGTTAAAGAGGGCTTGTGGCAAAAATCAAATACATTTGATTTACTTTTATACCCAACTTTCGAACTTTATCAGAAAAAAATTGGAATTATTGGATTCGGATCCATTGGCCGTGAAGTTGCAAGGGTTGCAGAAAGTTTCAGAATGAAAGTCTTGGCATACGATATTGTTGATATTTCAAAATCTGGGTATAAGAATTATTCAATTGATGATATCTTGAGAGAATCTGACATTGTTGTGTTATGTTGTCCTTTAACTGAAAGCACCAGGAATTTAATAGATGAAAAAGCCTTTAAGAAAATGAAAAGGTCTGCAATTTTAATAAATACTGCAAGAGGCGGAATTGTAAATGAGAATGACCTGGCAAACGCTTTGAATTCAGGATTGATTGCTGGTGCGGGCTTTGATGTTTTGTTAAAAGAACCACCAACTGAAGGCAATCCTTTGCTTGACAATGAGGTTAAGAATTTAATTGTGACGTCTCACTCAGCATGGTCAACAAGGGAATCAAGGCAAAGACTTATAGACTGGATTGCGGACCAGATCAAGGCATATATTAACGGCGAAGAACTTACCTACATAGTATAGGTTTTATTTATAATAATATTATTATTATTAGAAATTGTTTGATTTGAATTAATTAAATTTTTAACTATTGTAATTACTATGTGATTTAAAGGGTTTTGTAAAAATTTAATTTTTATTATTTTTTTTGTTCGTACTATATACAATCATTTAAAAAAATATTACAAGGGAGATAATATGGTAACTTATGAAGAAATAGCTTCAATGATTGATCACTCTCTATTAAATCCTACCTTAACAGATGTTGAAATTATTGAAGGCTGTAAGATCGCTATGGAATACAAAGTCGCATCAGTTTGTGTTAGACCCAGTGATGTGAAACTTGCTAAGAAGACGCTGGAAAGTTCAAACGTACTAACTACAACAGTTATAGGATTTCCTCATGGAACCACTACAACGTCAGTAAAAGTATTTGAAGCTGAGGAAGCTATTAGAAATGGTGCTGTGGAGCTGGATGTAGTTTTAAACATCGGCAAGTTAAGATCTAATAACCTAGAATATGTCAAAGAAGATCTGAGAGCAGTAACAGAATTAACCCATAAACATGGTATTATAGTAAAGGTAATTTTTGAGAATTGTTATCTTGATGATAGCCAGAAAATTAATGCTTGCAAAATTTGCAATGAATTAAATGTAGATTATGTTAAAACTTCAACAGGTTTTGGAACTGTTGGTGCAACTGATCCAGATCTCAAATTGATGCGAAAATATGCAAAGCCAGAAATTAAAATAAAAGCTGCTGGCGGAGTTAGAACATTGGAACGTGCAATTGAGATAAAGAAATTAGGATGTTCCCGTTTTGGGGCTACGGCAACAGTTGGTATTCTGGAAAGGCTTAAATAAAAGAGCAGCAAAAGTTTTAAAAATGTTAAAAAAATTTTTAAAAAGAGACAAAAATGAAAATAGGATTTTTAACTGCATGTTTTCCTGAGAGGAAATTTGAGGAACTTATTGAATGGGCAGCACAAAATGATTTTGAAAACATTGAAATACCCTGCTGGCCAAAGAAATTTGAAAAAAGAAGATATGCAGGTGTTACACATATTGATGTGGATATACTGGATAAAGGAACTATAGATAAAATAAATGATGTATTAAGAAAAAACAAAATTGAAATATCTTCACTTGCATATTATCCCAATTACCTTGACCCGGATCCAGAAAAAAGGGATTTTAATATAGTACATTTAAAGAAAGTAATAGGTGTAGCAAATAAACTTGGAGTTGGTGTTGTTGGAACATTTGTCGGCAGGAATAAAGATGAGAATGATGATTATAATTTAAAAATGTATAAAGATATTTTTACAGATATTGTTAAATTTGCAGAGGACAATGGCATAAAAATTGCTATAGAGAACTGTCCGATGCTATGGGCGGATAGATGGCCTGGAGGCCACAATATAGCCCGTTCCCCTGAAATCTGGGATAAAATGTTCGAGCTAATAAAATCTGATTACATTGGGCTTAATTTTGATCCATCACACCTTGTTTGGCAGCAGATTGATTATGTGAAAGCAGTATATGATTTCAAGGAAAAAATATTCCATACGCATGCAAAGGATACAAAAATGCTTCCTGAAAAACTTGCTTACAAAGGTATTTACGGATTTGGCTTTTACGAAGATAAAATTGCTGGTATGGGGGATATTGATTGGAAAAAATACATAAGAGCCTTATATGAAATTAATTATGATGGAGTAATCAGCATTGAACACGAAGATAGGGGATGGGAAAAGGACGAAGAGAATATAGAGCAGGGTATATTATTAGCTAAGAAGCTGATCTTAACTTATCTTATATAATTTTAATTTATTTAGATCTCAGTTTGATTTATTTTTTAGATTTTAGGATTATGAATAATACTGTCTTAAAAAAGAGTGTTGATGAATTCTTATTCAAACACAATATGCATGTGAAAAACATAGACATAGAAAAATATGTAATGTACTTTTTAGATGAAATGCAAAAAGGTCTGGTAAATGAACCCAGTTCATTGAAAATGTTTCCTACATTTATTAAATTCGAGAGAAAGGTCTTGATAAATAAGCCAGTTATAGTTCTTGATGCTGGAGGGACAAATTTTAGAAAAGCTGTTGTGCATTTCAATAGTGACTTTATGCCTGTTATAAATAATTATAATCAGTATAAAATGCCGGGTTTAAATTACGAAGTTAGCAAGAATGAATTTTTTAATTATATAGCGAGTTTTATAAAAGATATATTAAATGAAAGTGACAGCATTGCTTTTATATTTTCATACCCTTCTGAGATTTTTCCAAATAAAGATGGGAGACTTGTTAGATGGTGTAAGGAGATCAAAGCCAAGGAAGTTGAAGGGGAATTAATTGGTGAAAATCTTAAAAGCGCTATTAAAGAATTCGGAATAAATGAAGAAAAAAAGATAGTAATTTTAAATGATACAGTTGCTACACTTTTATCAGGCGTATCAGCTTTTCAAAACAGGGAGTTTGATAGTTATATAGGTTTTGTTTTGGGCACAGGAATGAATAGTTGTTATATAGAACAGAATAGGAATATTAGAAAAGATTCAGTAATGACTTTAAACCCGGATGATTATCAGATAGTAAATATTGAAGCTGGCAATTTCGCTAAGGGTCCAAGAGGTGATGTAGATTATGAATTTGATAGTAAAACTCTTGATCCGGGCATGTATACTTTTGAAAAAATGATGTCAGGAGCCTATTTAGGTGGATTGGTAATCGAGACTGTAAAAGCTGCTCTAAAGGAAGAACTTTTTACAACAGATTTTTTAGCTAAAGCAGGAATATCCAATTTGGATACTCAATATATAAGCGATTTCTTTCGTTACCCACCAAGCAAAGAAAACTCGCTATTAGAAGCAATGAAGTTTATAAATGAAGACGAGATAATAAAGTTTTATTATCTATTGGACGGACTGGTTGAAAAGGCTGCCATTTTATCATCAATTGTTCTTTCTTCTGCTATCAAAAAATCTGAGAAAGGTGCAAATCCCTGCCGTCCAGTTTGTATTATTGCCGAGGGCAGCAGTTTTTATAACCTTAAGAATTTTAGCTTTAGAGTAGAGTATTATATGAATAAAATACTTGGTGATCAAAACTATTATGAAATAAAAAAAGTTGATGATGCTACTATAGTAGGTGCTACAGTAGCAGGACTTTGTAATTAATTTACTGTGAAAGATACGCTTCTATGGAAAATTTTGTTTTTTAATATCCCACAAAAATAATTTTTGGTAGAAATAGTGAAAACTTACTATCTGGAGAAATTAAAAATTTTGGGAAAAGGTTACTTTTACATTATTTATATTTTATATTTTAGGAGAAAAAAACCATGTTTAACTTGGAATTCCCCGCCCCTTGGGCGTGGGATGATATATGAAAGCATTATGATAAAATATATTTGTGGAAATAAAGAAAAGTTACCATTGCGTATACAACATACATTATCATTTTGTATTTCCAGTAAAATCTTTAAAAAGATTGACAGACAATTCAGTTTATGATATAAGATTAAATGTATAACATAAGACCATTACAATGTTTTTTTGGCTTTTTAAGTTAATTTTTCAATGTAGTCTAAACTGATAGGAAGGTAGAGTCTGTTGATTATTGGGGTTCCAAAAGAGATAAAAGAAAGCGAATATAGAGTATCTTTAACTCCCGGTGGTGCATACGAGCTTGTAGGCAGTGGGAATGAAGTTTTTATACAAAATAGTGCTGGGCTTGGAAGTGAATACAGCAATCAAGAATATACAGATGCAGGAGCTAAAATATGCAGTACCATTGAAGAAGTTTACGAATCTTCAGAAATGATAATTAAAGTAAAAGAACCTATTGAAAAAGAGTACCCACTTATTAAAAAAGACCAGATAATTTTTACCTATCTTCACTTATCATCAAATAAAAAACTTACTCAAGCACTTATAGATTCAGAATCTGTATGCATAGCTTATGAGACTATAGAAAAAGATGGTCATTTTCCACTACTGGCTCCAATGAGTGAAATTGCAGGCAGAGTTGCTACAATCGTTGGGACGTATTACCTTGGAATAAATTTTGGAGGAGAAGGTCTTCTGGTTAGTGGACTATCAGGTGTACTTCCAGGCTATGTCTTAATACTTGGCGCAGGTGTTGCAGCAAAAAGTGCAGCTAAAATAGCTGCAGGTTTAGGAGCTAAAGTTACTATAATGTCACCCTTTATTTCCGAACTTAGAGAAATAGAGATGGGAAGCTACTTTGATTCAAATGTCTCCACACTTATTATGTCTGAACATAATATCTTAAAAGAAGTCAAAAAAACTGATCTACTAATTAGTGCAGTTTATGTAAGGGGTGCAAGGACACCAATTCTTATCAGGAGAGATATGGTAAAAAAGATGAAAAAAGGCTCGGTAATAGTGGAAGTAGATATTGATCAAGGAAGCAGTATCGAAACTGCTAGACCTACCACACATAAAGACCCTGTATATATTGAAGAAGGTGTTCTACACTACTGTGTAACTAATATGCTTGGTATTTTCCCAAAAACTTCAACTATTGCGCTCACAAACTTAACCCTTCCATATATTAAGAGAGATAAAGAGCTACTGAGTGGCTTAAATATATATAAGGGTAAAATAACTTGCAAAAAAGTAGCAGAAGATCTTAGTATGGAAAAATATTATATGGAATATAAATAAGTAAGTTATTTTAATTATTAATATGAGTTTTCAATTATAACTTAAATATGTTTATAAAATTTATTAATGATTTAAAAACTATTATCATTTTTATTTTTAATAGAAGGTAAAATCAATGGCTGTGGAAGTAAGAATTCCTATAGCTTTTAGAAGATTTGTTGACGGTAAAAACTTCATAG
>Ga0194110_10008944_pt1 | contig 11340 bp, 15 predicted proteins | sample TA2Kig1200mmetaG_FD_146192 | JGI IMG/M metagenome (GOLD analysis project Ga0194110, IMG submission 146192) | Freshwater microbial communities from Lake Tanganyika, Tanzania - TA2015032 Kigoma Deep Cast 1200m | ecosystem: Environmental > Aquatic > Freshwater > Lake | place: Tanzania: Lake... | reverse complement strand
AGGATCCCAGGTCGGAGACCATCCCCAATATCGAGGTGACCGAGCTGGGTCTGACCGGGTTCAACGCCGCCACCACCCGCACCGCCATCGGCCTGGCGGTCAACCTGCCGCAGTTCCGCTTCAACAACAACTACCAGATCCAGGAGACGCTGGGCTGGATGCGGGGCACGCACTCGATGAAGTTCGGCATCGACTTTCGCAAGCAGGACGTCACGAGCTTCTTCCTGCCCACCATCCGCGGACGGCTGAACTACGTCACGCTTCAGGACCTGGTGGACGACGTGGCCCAGACGGCCAGCATCAACGCCCCGCTGCCGGGCGGCGAGCGGCTACAGTATTACAAGTACTACGACTACTTCTTCTTCGCGCAGGACGAGTGGCGGATCCGCCCGAACTTCACCATCACCTACGGGATCCGGTACGAATCGCCGGGCAACCCGGTGGACAATCTGCGCCAGGTCAACGACCGGATCGTTGCGGCGGCGGGCGGTAACCCGGGCTACAGGCTGGAGCCGGTGCCCAAGCGCGACAACAACAACTGGGCCCCGCGCTTTGGCTTCAACTACCGCTTCCCGGCGGCGCCCGGCGCCTTGCACTGGCTGACCGGCGACAGCCGGCTGGTATTGCGCGGCGGCTACTCGCGCACTTACGATTTCGCGTTCATCAACATCGCGCTCAACATCGGCAGCGCCTTCCCCTTCCTGAACGTGGTGAACCTGCCGGCGCGCACGCCCAACTCGTACACCGCCATCACCGCGGCCGCGGCGGCTGCCCCCAACATCCCCAATCCTTATCTGGTCACGCGCACCATCGTGGGCGGCGACTTCCGCGCTCCTTACGCCGAGCAGGCGGCGCTCCAGCTCCAGCGCGAGCTGGCCAAGGACTGGGCGCTCACCGTGGGCTACGTGGGGACCAAGGGCACGGCGCTGTATCAGACCGTCGATGGCAACCCGACCTGGGCGGTCAACAACAACCGGGGCACGGTGAAGATGGATGGTACCCGCGGCGTCATTCGCCTGCGGGCCAACGCCGCTTCGTCAACCTACCACTCGTTGCAGACCAGTCTGGAGAAGCGGTTGTCGGCCAGCTTCGCCATGGCCGCCCACTACACCTGGAGCTCCTTCATCGACCTGGCTTCGGAGATCTTCAACCCCTCCACTTCGGGCGAGGTCGCCGTCTCGCAGGACTCCTACAACCGGCGGGCAGACCGTGGCCGCTCCACCTATGACCGGCCCCACCGGCTCACCGTCAACGGGGTGTATGAGACTCCATGGTTCCGCGAACAGCAGGGTGTAGCCGGGAAGCTGCTGGGCGGCTGGCAGCTCAGCCCGTTCTTCACCACCCAGTCGGGAGCGCCCTTCACCGCTCTGGACGGGGCCGACCCGGGCTTCCGGCTGAGCGGCATCGACGGTCTGGTGGGTAATTCCATCCGGGCTAACCTCAACAGCAGTCTGAACCTGGCCACCATGGCGGTCGAGGAGTTGTTCCGGGAGGGCGGCGCGAGGCTGTTCTCCCGCGTCACTGCGGCCAGCCCCATCGGCAACGTGGGTCGCAACATCCTGCGCACCGACGGCATTACCAACCTGGACCTGGGCATCATCAAGAACACCAGAATCACCGAGAGTCACCGGCTGCAACTTCGGGCCGAGTTCTACAACATGGCCAACTCGCGGGATTTCGGGATTCCCGAGTCGCGCGTCAGCTCGGCCAACTTCCTGAATCAGTGGGGCGTCAACGGCGGCAACCGCCGCATCGTGGTCGGCCTGCGCTACGTCTTCTAGGCGAGCGGGGCCGCTCCCCGAGCGTCCGCCAAAGCATCAGTGGGACAGGCGCTGCCTGTCCCACACCCTTCCATTTGCTCTCGTGACCAGGGGGGATTCACCAGGATAACTGCTGAGGGCATGGTGCGCCTGGAGAGATTCGAACTCCCGGCCTTCTGGTTCGTAGCAGTGCACTCATCGGGAATGAGTGACTTATACCGCTTGTTACTTATTGCTCCCGAGCAGTATTCTCAGCCACTTAGCCGAAGGGTAGTAACAGTGGGTAGTAAGCCCTCCATGCAAGGGGTGGGCATACTTTCGGGCATACCTTCCCACCACCGGAACGCTGCGCGCGGAGTAAGTTCCCGTCCTGCCTGTGGCGGTTTTCTATCCCGCCCGCTCTGGGAAATAGCCCGCCTTCGCGCGGAAGCCGGCCTGGGAGCGTTCAGCGGGCGTCGGCTGACTCCTAACCACGCGGGAGGCGGGGCCGATTCGTTGTAGAGCCTGTAATCGCAAGAACGGGTTCACGGAGACCGGAAACAGGTATGATTGCCAGCATGGGGAGGTGAACCATGAACCCGTGGGCGAAGGCCGCCGTGCAGGGTGCGGCTTGTGGGCTGGTGTTCGGCGTCGTGGTACTGATCGGCGGGCGGCTGTGGTGGCCGATCCTAGTCAAGACGGCAGTGGGATACGTCGTTCTCATGTTGGTGGGCATCAACATCCTTGGTGTGGTTGTAAGGGGTCTCCTGCCCACGCCCGAGATGAGGGAACTGCAAGCCCGTATGGCTGACTCCCCGTTTATGCAAGAAGCGGTAGCCCGCGACAAGCGCTTGAACGTTGGCCTGACGTTGTTCTTCGCAGCCCTGGGCCTTGCCTACCTCTATGCACTGTTCCGCTTCTGGAACATCGGCGTGGTAGCGGCAGCGGTCATGCTCATGCTGGGACGACTTCCCGACCTCCTCTGGGAGATTCGCACTGGTCGAAAGGTCACGCTTTATGACGCTCCCAAGGGACTCCGTAGCCTTCTGGCCACGCTGTTGTCGTGGGGAGCCCTCCCAGTGCTGTTGTTCGCCTTGTATCGAGGATAATGGCTAGAACCTTCTTAGACGACATCAGCCTTGAGACCATCAAGCCTGAATTTGGTCTGCCATCCCTGCTTGCGAAAGCCGTGCTAGACTCGAAACGATGAAAAACCGTCCCTGGTGGCGAAGCTGGCGCGGCGGGCTGATGAGCCGGGGGGATGCCGGCGGTCCCGGTTTCGACCCGGTAGGATGCCTCTCCTTAGCTGGCATCGGTGTGGGCTTGTGCTTCCTCATTTTGGGTCTCGCCAGCGCCGCCCGCGAGAATCCCACCTGGGCAGATGTGTTCGTGCCGCTCCTCGTCGGTCTGGCCTTGACCATTTGCGGGGTCTTGGCATTGAGACCAAAGCAAGCCAGACCGGAGAGGCCGAGACCGGAGAGGAAGAAACTCCGTCTGGCCCCGATCTTCGGCGTCGCCCTGATTCTCATCGGCCTCGGCCTCTTCGTTTACGGGATTCTAGGGCGTGAACGTTTTGGCTGGTCCACCGAAGCTCGTTTGGAGGCTGCTGTCGGCGCGGCCCTTGCGGTTGGTGGCTTACTTACTCTAAGAGCCAGGAAGTGAATTGCACTTGCTGAGGGGTATATTAAGTCTTACACCGATACCCCTCCTTAGCAAGACCGGCAGGAGGTGAACCATGAATCCGTGGGCGAAAGCCGGCGTGCAGGGTGCGGCGTGCGGGCTGGTGTTCGGGGTGGTGGTGGTAGTCGGCGGGCGGCTGTGGCAACCGCAGGTTGCGGCGGCGCAGGCCGAGCAGTCGGCTGTGGCGGATGTTGTGAGAGCGCGGCGTTTCGAAGTGGTGGACGCGGCGGGGAAGGTGCGGGCGATTCTGGCCGTCGCCCGAAGTGAAACACCCGGCCTGATCTTCTACGACGCGGCGGGGAAGCCGCAGGCAGCGCTGGCGGTGTCCTCTGACAAAGGACCGGGGCTGAACTTCTGGGACGAAGCAGGGAACGTTCGGGCGGCCCTGGGCCTGGACCGTGACGGAAGATCGGGCATGAACCTGAGGGACGGGGCGGGGAACCTGCGCGCAGGCCTGGTCTTGCTCAATGACGGGAGATCGGGCCTGAACTTCTACGACACGGCCGGGAAAGGGCGGGCACACCTGAGCGTGCTCCGCGATGGAAGTCCGACCTTGAGCTTACACGACGCGGCGGGAAAGCCGCGGGCACGCCTCGGCATGAGCGACGACGGCAGAGCGGGTCTGGAGTTCTTTGACGCGGCGGAGAAGATGCGGGCGGTCCTGGGCATAGCCTCCGACGGAGGCGCAAAGCTGGGCTACTACGACGGGGCCGGGAGGACGCGGGCAGGCCTGGTGATACTCTCTGACGGAAGCCCGGGCCTGAGCTTTCACGATGCGGCAGGGGAGGTGCGGGCAGCCCTGAGCCTTCTCCGTAATGGAAGCCCATTCCTGAGTTTCCACGATCGGGCAGGCAAGACGTTCTGGGAAGCGCCCTAACCGCAGAATGCCCGTCCTTCGCGCAGCGAAGCTCCAGGGCGCATCGGCGCGGCTGCGGCAGGGGTCGCGGTAGTCACCCGCCACATGGCGGCTCGCTGGTAGACTGGGGGTGGCCGCCAGGTAGCCCCGCCAGCCCTACAGCGAGCCTCAGACTGCGGGGGCGCGGAGAACCTTGTGAACAGGTGTGGTAGTCATCCCCTACCGCCCAAAAGACCGGGGCGGGCTACCTCACCGGGGTTGAGGGCCCGCCCCAAACAGGCTTACCCTGCGCGTCCGTCACCATGACGCCGTAGTGGCCGTTCCAATCCTTGCCCGCTTGCACCCTTGGCGATTTCAGGGTTCCATCGTGGATTGTCAGGGCAGTAGGTCCGTCTGGCAACACGCCTAGACTGACGATGGGGATTCCACTGTTGTCTGTGAAGGTCAGGCCGAGGCGACCGTTTGGTGATGTTACGAGCCCGACCGACCGCCTACCCTGAGGTGATCCCAAGGCCACGAGGGCACCACCGTCACCGGTGACAGCTATGCCGGCGCGAAACTCGCCGCTGGCATCGGCAACCCGGAATTGCGCCTTGTTGTCTTCCGTGACATCGAGCGAGCAGCGCACAACGCCTCGCGCATCTCTGAGAATGAGCCTCCGCAGTTCGAGGTCTCGGCTGCCCAGCTTGCTCGCAACTGTGCCACCAAGGTAACCGGCACCACAAGCCAGGAGAATGGTTGACAGGTGAGCCCTCATCGCCCTTCGCTCCTGCGCTTGGCCTCCCGCGCCGCCACCGCTTTGCGCGCGCGCGCCGAGCGCTGTTCCGGCGTCATGGAGGCGGCGGCTTTCTTGCCCCCGGCACTGCCGCCGATCTTCCCGCCCCGCTTGCCTTGCCCGCGGAAGTACTCCAGCACGTCCCGGGGCAGCTTCTTCCTTTTCATGCTCTCATCTTACACCGCCTGTTAGCGAGGACCAAAAAACTCTGTTGACCTAACAGGGGGTCTTAGATGCAGTAGGCTTATGAGGGCAGTCGGTTACGTTCGGGTTTCCACCGACAAACAGGCCGAGCGCGGCGTCTCGCTGGAGGCCCAGGCTGAGAAGGTCCGGGCCATGGCGCTGGTCCAGGGCGCCGAACTGGTAGACCTGATCGTGGACGGGGGCGAGTCGGCGAAGTCGCTGGAACGTCCCGGCATGACTCGGCTGCTGGCGCTGGTGGACTCGCGCGCCGTCGATGCCGTGATCGTGGCGAAGCTCGACAGGTTGACCCGTTCGGTAAAGGACCTGGCCGAACTTCTGGAACGCCTCCAGCGGCGCGGAGTGGCGCTGGTGTCGGTCGCCGAGTCCCTGGACACCGCGTCGGCGGCGGGCCGGCTGGTGCTGAACATCATGACGGCGGTCTCTCAGTGGGAGCGGGAGGCCATCGGGGAGCGGACGCGGGACGCTTTGCACCACAAGTGGAGCAACGGCGAGCGGGTGGGCACGGTCCCCTACGGGTGGCGGCTGGCGGCGGATGGCTTGCACCTGGAAGCGGACCCGGGGGAGGCAGGTACCCTGTCCCACATTCGGGGACTGAAGGCGGCGGGCCTTACAACCCGGCAGATTGCGGGCGAGCTGAACGGGCAGGGATTCACCACGCGGCGTGGGACCGCATGGCGGTTTCAGTACGTGGCGGAGGCACTCCGGGCGGCGTAGGATGGATACATCATGGCGGACTACAGAAGAGGCTTCTGGCGAATCAGCGTGATCCTTTCGGCACTCGGACTTTGTTGGGGGCTGCATTGGAGTTCGCAGGAACGGCCAAGGATCGAACGACATGGACGATTCGTTGACAGCTTCGAGCGCAAGCTTCAAGCCCTTACACTGGCCCGCGAGGTGCCCAAGCCTCCGGTGGGCTTCTTTGACCAACAGCTTGTGGACATACCCGGTGTTGGAGTGGTTGAGTTCCCGGCAAGCATGACAGGGCCAGAAATTCGGGAGGCGATCTTGCGGCGCGCGGCGGAGGAGGAGTGGGGAGTGGGCAAGCCGGCCTGGTATTGGTACGCTTCGCTCATCGCCGTGCCCCTGCTCGTATCGCTGGCTCCACTGGCCCTGTACGGCGTTGTTCGATGGGTCGCCGAGGGCTTCATCCACGCGGGTAAGTGAGCGGACCTCGGAGGTCTGTCAGCCAACCGGTCGGTTGCATGACAGCGGGCGCCGGCCCGAGTGCGCGTGCTGTAAACAACCTGCAGGTTTCGTCCATTGAGTGGCGCACCGCAACTGCTGCTAGCGCGCCAGGTGCGGGCGGGTGACAAAACGGCCGAGGGCTGAACGGTTCAGAGGGGCGGTCGGCGGATGTTACGTGGCCGGGCTCAACCGCCGCGACCGGAGCGGCGTAGCAAAAGGCGGATCAGAGCGAACATCCGGTGGAAGAGGTAGTCCACGTGTTCGGACGTTTCGATCGGGGTCTTGTCCATCTCGGTGTGCCTGATCATGAAGCTGTTGCCGATCCCCGTTAGCTCAGTGGCCTCCTGTTCAAGGATGTCCCGGAAGCGACCTTCCGAGCTTGCTTTGTCCAAGAGCCGCGCGACGGACTCCTTCTTGTCCTTGCCGGGTTCGACGGTCTTGAGTCTTTCCCAGGCGTCCCACAGCTCTTCGAGTGACTCCTTCCGGACCGCTGGATCTCTGTCTCTGAATTTATCTCGCGCCGACTCCAGCATCTGGTCCAGGTGCGAATCGCCGGTATTGAACAGGGCAGTAGCGAGAGCATCGCGAAGGATGGCGGGGGACAGTCGCTGGATTTGGCCGTTGTCGGCGAGTTCGTAGACAAGGCCGTGGCGCCGGAACACAAGGTTGACTTCCTCTCGGAATTCGGCTTGCCCGGCGGGGCGGTCGAAGGTGAGGTGATAGTGTTTCCCGTAGCTATGCCAAGAGCCCCGCTGAGGTTTCGCGACCTTCTGGTAGCAGAACTGCACGAGGTCAAGAAGCTGGTACGTGTCGGGCTCACAAGGGTAGTCCCATGGCCAGCACAGCCGGTAGCCCTTGACGACGTCGCGAAGGGCCCCCAAGTTGGTCCCGGTGATCGCGTTGCCGTCTGGGCAGTCCTGCTTAGTACCTATGTCTTCAGATCCTGCTCTTTTCTGGCAGAATATTTCCGATGGGTGGGATTCCGCCCTTTGTTTATGCGGGTTCGGAGGCACTTCGAAAAGAATCGGACTTCTGAGTCCTTTGCCTGTCCGGGGGGCATTCTGACTCCTGATTTCTGACTTCTTGGGCCGATCCCTGTTTGGTTCCGGCTCTGCCGGGTTAGGGTAATCGACTCCGAACGCGTCGTCTCCCACCCGCGCCCGAATGATCCCCAGGATGCCGTCCCGAGCTTCTGGGGTGATGTCTTCGTGGGTCGGCGGTAGCACACCGAGTTCCTGGTCGCTGAAGAACTCCATGTGCGAGAGCATAACACCGAAGGGACTGGTCCGGATGGTGGCGCATCCCCGTAGAGAACGGTTGAAGGACTTCAAGGGCGCCACTGGGAGGCACAGGTACCGAGGAATGGTCTACGTCAGACCCGCGACGAGCGCAGGTTGACTCGCGGCGCTGGTAGACTGATAGGGGCTGCGGAGCCTTGCGCGGGGAAGTCGCGCGACCCGGTCGCGCCCGGCGGCCACAGCACCAAGGGACAGCGTTGAGGGAGCGCGATGGCAGACCAGCCAGAGTCACCCGCCGAGGGCCAGCCACGCGGCGCGTCGGAGACCAACCCAGAGGACGGCTTCAAGTCCGTCCCATTCATCCTACAACCCATCGAGAAGGAAGACGGGCTGGTGCTTGAAATCACTGTGGACTTCGAGGGACCGCCGAAAGTTGCTGTCCGGCGGCAGAGAAGGCGGGTGCCCCCAAGGAGGACGCCGAACCTCGCGGTGATGCGCGAGCGAGTCGAGCTATGCACCCAGTTGGTGGGAGAACTCACCCACCTGCGGGGCTGGCTGGCGAAGCTGGTAGCCCGCCCCACTCCTGGCAGATTGAAGCAGCGGTTCCCTGAGTTCAGACTCTGGGACCTGCTGCGCCCGGAGGAAACCGGCGAGTTGGCGGCGGGCGTGGAGGACTTCCGCCCCAGGGCCTTCGCTGAGAACTTGGTCCTTCGGAAGTACGGGCTGACGAGCCGGGAGACCCTCAAGTACTATCGCAGGATGCTGCGCGAACACCAGCGCAAATAGGCCCCTCGCGGGGCGCACCACCCATTTTTACCCACCTTTGCGGTACGGGCCTGCAAAGGGGTTTCGGGCCTGCATTTGGACCCTTGAGCAGAGCGCGGAGGCCGTATCGCCTTGAAAGCAGACCGGTTCGAGGTAACGGCCCACTGAGGCGGCCCCCCAAGCCCACCGCAGGCACCTTCGGTCAGAGCTCTACGGGGAAAGTCCATCGTGGATTGGCAATTACATGGGTGGAGGCTTGTTGATGGAAGACCTATTGAATGAGAAAGAGCTTGCGGCGAAGCTCAAGGTGAGTGTGGCGGCGCTACGTCGCTGGAGACTGGAGGGGCGCGGCCCCCGAGTGACGAAGGTTGAACGGCTCGTCCGGTATCGGGAAGCCGATGTCGCGTTGTATTTGGCCGGGCGCACAGCGGGCGGCCAGGAGCCGACGAGGGCGCGGTGATGGCCCGGGGGAATGCGGCGCGCGCTCCGGGCGCGGCAGGGGTGCGGGGTGACCGGGACCCGCCGGGCCAGCAGAGCATGACGGCGCCGAGCACGCCAGCGGATGTCCACATCGGCGAGCCATTCGACCCGAGGCCCGACAAATGTGGATTCTACCCCGAGGACGTGGTGGACCGGCAAAAGGGTTTGGGTGACGGCCCCAAGCGCGTCTACCGGCGTCTGAGAGGGTTCTACGGCCCGGATGGGTGCTTCCCCTCGCAGGCGACCCTGGCCTGTGAACTGGGCAGGTCCGAGCGGGAGGTCTGGGAAGACCTACACGAACTCGAACACTGGGAGTTGCTGGCAATCCGCAGGCGCGGGCACTGGCAGGGCGGCCACCGGGCGAACCGCTACGAGTTCTTGTGGCACTCGATGTTTCAGAGTGAGCCGCAAACAGTTGCGGGTCACTCCAGTCCAGTGAGCCGCAAGGTGAGCCGCAATCCCGCCAAAGTGAGCCGCAAGAAACGGCCAAGTGAGCCGCAAACAGTTGCGGAAGAATCCTATGAATCATCATCAGAGAACCCTAGATTGAATCCTGCTCCTCCCCCTTCGGGGGTGGGGGTTGCGCCCGCTCGCTCGCCCGCCGCTGCTGATGATGAGGAAACCTGGAAAGACCCGGACGCAGAGCTTCTGCGGAGACTCGAAGGACGCCATGGGAACGGAACAGACTGCCTGAAGCTGAAACAGCTTATCCGCGAGAAGCTCGACCCGTGGGAACCCCTCGGGGTGACGCTGCGCGATTTCCTCGAGCTCGACCAAGCCCAAACCCGAGGCCGGATTCAGAACCCTGGCGGATACTACACTGCGCTGGCGGGCAGCGTAGTGGCGAAAGCGCGGGGCCGCTTGGTGAACAACCCGCAAAAGCTCCAGCGGGCGGTGAACGAGGCGGCCCGCCGCAAGGGGTGGCTGTGAACACCGCGCGGAAGGGTTCCCGGAATGAGCGCCGCAGCATGGCGCTGCTGGAGGCCGCCGGCTACCAGTGCACTCGCGCGGCGGCCAGCTTGGGCGCCTGGGACATCATCGGCATCGGCTCAACGGACGTGGTGCTCTGCCAAGTGAAGACGCGGGACTGGCCGGGTGCCGTGGAGATGGAGGCCCTGAAGCTGTTCCTGGCGCCGGCCAACTGCCGCAAGTTAGTGCATCGCTGGCGCGACCGGGCGCGACTGCCCGATGTGAGGGAGCTGTCATGAGGCTCGGAACGTCCAGAGTTGCTGAGATGCCCCGCAGGTCCGCGCTATCGCGAGGGCACGGGATTCCCAGGGCGCGCTGCTACCGCCTCGGCGTGGGCCAGTGTGACGCCTGCCGGGGGCCTGCCAAGCCTGTGCACGTCCCCCTGAGCGGCGGCGGCCACTTCTGCGGCGCGTGTTGTCCGGTGTGCGAGCCGGGTGCGCGTGATGGAAGGGGGCCGGCGAAATCCAAACAGGGAGGTATCCGGTGAAGGACGAACGAGTTTCCAAAGGGGTGCGGCTGAACGTCGTGCTGAACGCCGAGGACACCGCCTGGCTGGACCGGGCGGCAACCGGGACGGTGTTCGACCGCAGCAAAGTCATCCGGCTGTTGCTGGCTGGACTCCGGGCCAGTGGTTTGAGTCTGGAGCGGTTCGGGTCCGAGCTTGAGCTTGGGGTCGTGCTCACGTGCGGCTTGCGCGGCGCGGCGGCCCAGTTCCCGCAGTACACACAGCCCAAAGACGAATCCGGCAGCGTGGGCCAACGGTGTGTACCATGAACCGGCAAGCGCGAACAGACGACCGGCGGATACACAGCACACACGAGAAACCTCCACACCCGGCCCGCGTTCAGGTCTTGCGGCTTTGGGCCTCGCGCGCGCGCGCGAACGGTTCAGGGCGGGCGGCGTTCGCCTTCCCCGCCTTCGGCGGGGCACACGCCAGAAAGGGCTTGACAGAACCCAACGTGTTGGGTTAAGATGGTGTCCATGAGGTGCAAGATTCACAGAGTCAAGCTGGTCTGCTTCTGCCCGGCCTGCCGGGGTGCGGCCAAGTCGAAGCGGAAGGCGGAAGCGGCGCGGCTCAATGGCGCCCTGGGCGGGCGGCCGAAGGGGAGCGGGAAGAAGCGGAAGGAAGGCGGCGAGTGATGGCGGTCTACAAGCAGGCGAGGAGCAAGTTCTGGTGGTACAAATTCACCTGGCGCGGGGAGCTGATCCGGGAGAGCACCAAGCAGACCAACAAACGGGTGGCCGAGCAGATGGAGGCCGCCCACAAGACCGCCCTCGCCAAAGGGGAAGTGGGCATCCGGGAGAAGCGGCCGGCGCCCACCTTGGCCGAGTTCGCCGGGCGGGACTTCCTACCCTTCGTCCGTTCGACCTTCTCGGAGAAACCGCACACCCAGAGCTTCTACGAGAATGGGACGAAGAGCCTGCTGGCCGATGAGAAGCTGGGGGCGC
>Ga0194110_10008941_pt1 | contig 11340 bp, 7 predicted proteins | sample TA2Kig1200mmetaG_FD_146192 | JGI IMG/M metagenome (GOLD analysis project Ga0194110, IMG submission 146192) | Freshwater microbial communities from Lake Tanganyika, Tanzania - TA2015032 Kigoma Deep Cast 1200m | ecosystem: Environmental > Aquatic > Freshwater > Lake | place: Tanzania: Lake... | reverse complement strand
GCGCGGTGGCGCCGCTCCGCAGGCTCTCGAAGGCGCCCAGCGCCTCGTCCCGCTTCGGCTCCTTGTAGGGGTTGGACATCATCTTGAGGCCGACGGCGCCCTCGGCCTTCACGCGGGCGACGTAGCGGCGCACGGCATCGAGGTAGTCGTCGAGGGAGCGGACGGCGGCGTTCGGCTCGAAGGGGGGGCGGCTGAGGGCAGGCCAGGCCTCGAGCTCGTAGGCGAGCGGCATCACGGGCGTCAGAAGCGGCGTGCCGCCGAGGTCGGTCGAGCCGCACTGGGTGAGGGCGGTGCGGATGTTGCAGGCGTCGCGCAGCACGCGCTCGTAGAGGCCGGGTGTGTTGGCCTTCTGCATCGCCGCGGAGATTGCCTCGCAGGTCCGCGCACTGATGTCGTCGGCCCCGTAGAAGCGCTGGGCGGCGAGGAGCGCGGCCCTTGCGTAGGACGCCCAGCGTATCTGCTCCCAGAAGGGCTCGAAGATGGCCCATCGCCGCGCGAGCGGGATGTCGCGGTTGTAGAGGCTCTGGTACTGCGCCTCGCTCATCCCCGCCACCGCCAGGTCGTGCCGCGTGTAGTGCGAGAACAGCGTGAAGACGTCCACCTGGGCGGCCACCCGCCCCTTCTCTGGCCCGAGGTGCTCGTGGCAGTCTATGATCTCGAGCCTCGACAGTTCCTTGAACAGCGCTGATTCAAGCTCGGAAAACATCACCTCTGGTCTCCTTCCAGAAAGAGCCGCTTGCCGAGCGAAGGCACGCTCCCATTCTAGCGACGGCCCACAGCTTGTCAAGGAGGGCTCATTCTCGTGCTCGTCGTCGTCCTCGTCGTCGTCGTCGAACCTCTTGGCCCCTCCTCATCAAGCATTCGAGAACGAGGACGAGGACGACGACGACGACGATTGGGAACCCCGACCTCAGGAGCAGACCGCGCTTGACTCTCTCGCCCGACTATTGTTTCATGGTGGGCAACGGGAGCGTTCGCGGGCATTCAGTTAGGAGACGGACGTGCAAGGGCATCTTCTCGACCGGCGCGGGTTCCTTCAGACGGCTGGCCTCGCCGCAGCCACTGCCACCCTGGGAAGCAGGCTCGCGCAGGCGGCACCCGCGGGGCCAACCGTGGCCATCGTGCGCGACAAGGCACAGAAGGCCATCGTTGAGAACAACGTAGACGCCGCCGTGGTGCAGAAGCTCGTGGACGCCGCGGTGATGAAGCTGTCGGGCAAGGACGACGTGGCGAAGGCCTGGGGCACCTACGTGGCGCCGAAGGACAAGGTGGCGATCAAGTTCAACGGCCTCTTCGCCCGCGCCACCACCCACCCGGAGGTCGTCGCAGCCGTCGCCAGCGGCCTCGTCAAGGCCGGAGTTGACCCCGCCAACATCGTGATCTTCGACCGTAACGACAAGGATTTCAAGACGTCGAACGTGAAGCTGAACCGCGAGGGCGCCGAGCCGAGGGCCTACGCCACGGAGAAAGACCTCGGCCCATCCGTCAAGGCCGGACCCGTCGAGACCAGGCTCTCGAACATCCTCCTCAACGCCGACGTGTTGATCAACCTGCCGATGATGAAGACGCACGTCCTCGCGGGGGTGAGCGGCGCGCTCAAGAACCACCTCGGCACCATCCCGAACGCCAACAACTTCCACCGCGACGGGCTGGCGTGCATCGCTGACCTCAACGCCCTCGAGCCGATCAAGGCCAAGACCCGCCTCTGCATCTGCGACGCCCTCTACGGCCTCTTCGACAAGGGGCCGCAGTTCAACCCCGCCTGCCGCTGGGACTACCACGGCGTCATCGCCTCCGTGGACCCCGTGGCGATGGACGCGGTACTGGCCGACATCATCAAGGCGAAGCGGGTGGAGAAGGGCCTGGCACCCTACCACAGCAAGATCGTGCACATCGAGCGCGCCGCCGAGCTCGGCCTCGGCATCGCCGACCTCACCAAGATCAACCGCCTCGAAGCCGAAATCTGACCTGCCCCCGCCGGCGGACCTCCCACGGGTCACGGAACCCGCGGAAACGCCGGCTAAGAAGGGCCGGGCGACCTGCGCAGATGCCAGGCGGCGTTGTGGGGAGCGCTGTCTGGGCCGACGGCGAGGGGGGCCGTCGGCGGGCCGAGGAGGACGGCTGAGCGGTCGCCCTCGATGACGATGGCGGAGTCTGGGCCTGGCCCGAGCGAAGCCGAGGGCTCGGCGCCTGTTTCGTTGTCGTGGAGGACGACGCCCTGGGTGCCCTCGGCGACGCGGATGGCGGCGGTGCGGGGGCTGGCGGGCTGGATGCGGTTTCGGAGGACATGGACGTCGGCGAGCGGCGCGGCGAGGTGGACCTCGGCCTCGCCGAGGCGCTGGCAGTTGCCCCCCACCTCGTTGCCCTCAAGCTGCACGCGGTTGCCGGCCATCACGCGGTCGTGCTGGCGGAAGAAGACGCCGCAGCCGCCGTTGTTGCGGACCGTGTTCCCGCGTATCAGGTGATCGGTGTCGCGTCCGCCGATGGAGATGCCGTGGCCGCCGTTGTCCTCGATCGTGCAGCCCTCGCAGAGGGAGAATGAGACTCGGAGGCAGTAGAAGATGCCGTCGGCGCCGTTCCTGCGGCAGAGGCAGTTGCGCAGCATGGGCCCGACGGAGCCGCTGCCTGGGTGGAGGCCGAGGCCGGAGTTGTCCGAGCAGGTGCAGTCCTCGATGAGCGTGCCCTCGCACTGCTGGAAGCTGATCCCATCGCCGTTGACGTTCGAGACATTGAGGTTGACGAGAGCGATGCGGTGGGACTGGAGGAGGAAGATTCCGCCGCCGCGGCAGCCGTTCAACACGTCGGGGTTCTGCGCGCGGTTGCCGTCAATCACCAGGTTGGAGACGGAGGCGTTCTCGACTCCCTCGGCGCGGATGACGGGGAAGAGGGAGAGGACGCGGGCGTTGGCGCCCCGCGAGTAGTCGTGGTTGAGCATGCGGCTGATGCCGAAACGGTCGCCGTCGCGCCAGGTGAGGGTGGCCTGGGTGTCGTAGAAGCCGCCGGCGCGCGAGTCGGTGACGAGGACGCCCATTCCGACGCGGAAGCGGTCGGGCTCGGCCAGCGACACGTCGAAGTGGCCGTAGCCGAGGTCGGCCGAGAGGTCGGAGCGGACCTCTGCGGCCTTGCGGAGCACGGTGTTCGGGCCGGCGCCGCTGACGTGGACGCCTGAGCGGAGGTGGAGCGAGTCGTGCATCGCGTAGATGCCGGGCGGCAGGAGCACGCTGCCGCCGCCCTTCGCGGCCATGTCGTCCACGGCCTGCTGAAGCGTCTGGTTGGTGGCGGGCGGGGCGCCGGGGTCCGTAGCGGCCATTGCGGGTTCTCCTTAGTTGCGGGTTCTTGTAGCGACAAGCGTCTCGCTCGTCGAGCCGCCGGAGAGGGCCGCAAGCGGGACGCTCGCGGCTACATCTGTTCAACGCAGGAAGAAGGGATTGGCCCAGGCGGAGCGGCCGGCCTGGTCGGTGCATTCTACGCGGACGTATCGCTCGGAGCCGCCGAGCTTGTGCTCGGCGCGGGTCAGCGGCGAGCCGTCCTCGTTGCGGACCTGCCGCCCAGAGGCCCCGTTGCAGATGAAGTTGATGCGCGCCACGGGGGAGGTGATGGCTACGACGCGGTTGTCTTCGAGCGCGACGGATTCGATGGCGGGGCCGCACGTGGCGTAGAAGCGACCGTGGATGAGAGCGTCCACGATGGCCTCGCGCGAGCGGTCGGCGGCCTTCACCATCACCCAGGCCTGGAAGGCGTCGCGGGTCGTGTGGTGGACGTCGTCCACGGCGAGGCCGAGGACGCGACGGCCCTGGGCCAGGAGGTCGTCCCACTGGACGGCAGAGGTTCCCTTTCCGATGCTGACCTCGCAGGTGGTGTTGAAGACCTCGATGCCGAGGGCGCCAGACACCACCTCCAGGTCCTTGATGTTCTGCCCTGTCCAGTACGGATGCGCGATGACGGCCTGGCCGCCGTGGTCAAGGATGGCGTCCACCACGGTCTGTATCTGCTTGGAGCGGGGGAGTGCGAAGCCCTCGGGCAGGTCGAGGCCGACGAGGTGGTATCCCGGCCCGCCGGTGGGGTTGGCGCAGACGACCTCGATGCCGCGGATGAGGATGAGGCCCTGGGCGTCAAGTGCCCGCAGGTCAGCCAGGTGGTCGTGGTCCGTCAGTGCCAGGAAGTCGTAGCCCCGCGCAGCGTAGGCGTCCACGCGCGCCTGCGGCGCGAGCGCGCCGTCCGACACGGTGGTGTGGGTGTGGAGGTTCCCTTTCATCCACTGGCCCTCGCACGCGAACGGGTCGTCGAACGTCATGGGCGTGTGTCTCCTTGGTACTCGAGGCGCAGGAGGAACATGTCGCTGCCTTTGTAGTAATTCTCCATGATTCTGTAGGAGGCCACAAACTTGGCGGCCTTGATGAGGCCGCCGCAGTCCTCCTTGATGCGCAGGAAATCGCCCGGCCGGACGAAGTCGCCGCGCCGGACCGGCCCCCAGTAACCCACGAAGTAGGTTGGGCGCCAGTGGTCCACCCTCTGGCGCAGGGCGGCGGGGGTCCGCCGCGCGGTGGAGAGCGGGCGGATGCGGTCGCCGTAGAGCGCGGCCACGTGGCCGAACTCGCCGAGGATGGCCACGTCGCGCCCCTCGGCGTCGAGCCGCCGCGCGATGTCGCGCGCCGAATCGAGCAGCGAGGCCTTGCCTTGCCTCGCCGCATAGCGGGCGAACGCAGGGCCCTGCGCTGCCACGTGCGCGCCCAGGAGCAGCAGGAGGAGTGCCACGCGGCGCCGCGCCGCCGCGTGGCCGATCAGGCTGACGACAAGGTACGCGGCCGGGAAGATGGTGAACTGCACCCACCGCGGGGGCTGGTAGTCGAAGAGGCCGAAGAAGAGCAGGCCCAGGGCGAGCCAGAGGGACATGGCGGCCAGGGGCCGCCCCGATTTCTGATTTCTGATTTCTGATTGCTGATTGGAAGCCGGAAAACGAAATCCCAGACCGCGCGCAAGGCAGGCGGCAAGGCCCAGGATGGCCGCGGCGGCGAGGGCCTGGCGCCAGGGCTCGGTGAGGTGGGTCCAGAGGAGGCCGGCCTCGTTGCCGAGGACGGAGATGACAGAGGCGGGCGCGAAGGTCTCCTCGATCAGCCCCCGGCACTCGGCGGCGTCCTTCGCTGCCCAACACATCAGCGCGAACTGGCCGGCGGCGAAGACGCACAGCGCCCCAAGGCCAGTCCCAACAATGCCGAGGGCCACGCTTCTTCGCCCTTGCCGGAGGGCCGCCCAGGCCTCCCAGGCCCAGAGGAGGGCGACGGCCCCGACGGCGTAGACGAAGGTCAGTTTGCACCAGAGCGCGAGCATGCCGCACGCGGCGCTCGCCGCCACCCCGCGCCGCCTTCCCCGCCAGACGACCCACGGCCAGAGCGCCAGGATGCTCAGGAGGTTGCCAAAAGGCTCCACGAAGGCGACACGCGAAAAAGCGTAGTCATCCAGCGCCGTGGCTACCAGGAGGCAGCAGATAAGCCCTTCGGTGCGGGCCATCCTCACGCGGCAGAGCTTGTAGAAGACGGCCATCGTGGCGGCCGAGGATGCCACACAGGCATAGCGCGTGGCCACGAGGACGTCGCGGAAGAGGCCCCCCAGCAGCAGGGTGACCCCGGTGAAGAGGGGCGCCACGTAGCCCCAGTTGAGGTCGTGCTCGCTCCGCAGGGCGCCGAAGGTGTGGTAGAGCTTGGCGGCCTTAAGGTAGCCGCCCTCGTCGGCCATCAGCGCCCCGCTCCACGACACGATGCCGCCGGGGGCGTCGAGGGTGATCCAGAGGAAGCGGCCGGCCACGAGCGCGATCAGCGCAGCGCCGAGGAACAGGTCGAGCCCGATTTCGGATTTCGGATTTCGGATTTCGGATTGCTGGCCCATCGCCTGCCCGTCTACACAAACGAGGGTGGCACAGGCTTCTAGCCTGTGGCCAATCGGAGCCAGCGGCCACTGTGGGCGGGGAGCTCGATAGGGTCGCCGAGCCCGAGCTGCTCCTGGGTGACGGCGTCGGCGGCGGAAGCGTAGGCGTAGTCGCGCGTGTCGAGATTCACTGTCGTCGCCGGGCCGTCGTTGATGAGGAAGTAGTGGTCGGCGGCGGGCGCGGCCAGGCGATAGGCGATGGCGCCGTCGCAGGCGTAGGGCGACCGGTTCTCGCCGAGCGCGTGCCGCACGAGCATCTCCTCCGCCACCACGTCGCCGGGCCGGAAGCACATCAGGCTGGCCTCGTAGCCGAGCACGAGAGCCGTCCCCCGCCCCAGGCGGTTTACGGCGATTGCGGGCGCGCCGCCGTCGTAGTGGGCGAGTGCTTCGGCCGAGGTGAGGCGCAGGTCGGCCACGAAGCCCTCGATGGCCACGCCCTCGATTGCGCGAGGGACGTTTGAGGCGAACTGGAAGTCGCGGATGACGCAGCCGAAGATGCCCTCGAAAACGCTCCCCTGTGCCGTGGGCAGGAGGCGGCCGAACTCGTCGTAGTAGGCGCCCGGCATGTCGAGCACGAGCCGGCCGCCGTCGGCCACGTAGTTGGAGAAGATGTCGAGCAGGTCGCTGCTGAGTGCAATGGCAGCAGGGAGGTAGATGACGCGGTAGCGGTGGGCCAGGCCCTTCCGAAGGTCGGTGGCGGTGACGTGTTCCCAGGGGACGTTGTGGTTGATGAGTGCGCGGCTGACGCCGACGCGTGCCTGGATGGGGAGGTGCTTGAACTTGTCGCGGCCCGAGACGCTGATGGCGGCCCAGGTCGCCTCGTTGTCGAAGTCCACGAACACGCCGACGAGCGGCTCCTTGTGGGCGGCCCAGAGTTCGTCGCGCCAGCGTCGGGCAGCCTGGCCGATGCGGCCGACCTGAATGGCGCGCGCCGTGGGCTTGCCGTCGCGGCCCAGGAGCGCGTACTCGCCGGCCTCCCAGCCGGCGCTCCGGCCGTTCCAGCACCAGTGGCCGAAGCCCTTGAAGCCGGCGGCAAGGTAGCTGAGCATGAGCTGCGTCATAACGCCGTCGTCCACCGTGAAGCCTGCGGTCTTCGCTGCCCCCTCCGGCTCCCAGCCCTTTCCGCCGCTCAGTTGTTGCGGGCCGCCCGTGGACTCCCAGGTCGCCGCCCAGCCACCCTTGAACCAGTCCTGGGCCAGCGACGCCTGCATGTAGACGGGGCGGACGACCTCGAAGTCCACCTCCTCGAAGTGCCACGAGAGGTGGATGGAGGGGTAGAAAGAGCCGGCGCGGGCCATCTCCTCGGCGATGCCCTCCATATCGGTGGCCCGCGCGGCGAATGGGAGGAAGAGGCCCATCTCGCCGCCGGCGCGGAGCGGCTCGTGTGGGTCGCGCTCCAGCGCGCGGTCCACCTTGCGGCGGAGCTTGGCGAGATACACGTCGGCCTTGAAGCGGATGGTGTCGCGGATGTGGCGGTATTCCTTCGGATTCACGTCGGAGATGCCCGCCTCGACGTCGCCCCAGGTGCGCCAGAGCGCCTTGCCCTCTGCGATGCCGGCGTGGTGCAGGTTCCAGGCCTCGTTGAGGGCCTTCACGGAGCCGTAGGCCCGCTTCAGCCACGCGGCGAAGTGCGGGACGGCGGCGGGGTCGAGCTTCATGTCGCAACTGAACGGTATGTTGGGCTCGTCGGCATCGTTCGCGGCAGCGTCCGCCAGGAGGTCAATGCGCTCGCGGAAGACCTTGGTCTGGTAGTCGAGGAACACCTTGTTGGTGCGGAGCTCGGCGATTGGGGTGTCGGGCGGGATGCCGAGCTCGTCGAGCAGCTCGGCGGTGATCGGCTCCCAGCCGCCCTCGTCGTACCACCAGGGGATGAGCCCCTCGTCGAGGGCCAAGTGCATGATTTGCTCTCTGGAGGTGCCAGGGCAGGTCATGAAGCCCTTGAGGCAGGTGAAGCCCAGCTCCTTCATCAGGCGGAAGTGCCCGCGGATGTCCGCCTCCGTCATCCCCGGCCACTGGATGAACACGCAGCCGACCGGGATGGGCGCGATCCTGCGGAGCTTCCGCTGCATCGGCGAGTCGTGAAGCCGGTCGTAGAGCTCAACCAGGAAATCGTGGTCCTCGGGCATGCGGGGCATCTCCTTCTGAACGATCCCTTTATCGCTTTGGGGGCCGCTCTTGTCAAGTCGAGTGGGCCTTGATTTTCCGGATGAGCCGGCTAAGATCGCACCTTGTCGTCCCATCTGTCCCCTTGTGGAGCACCGCCGTGGCAGGCAAGGTCTACAGTCTCGAGCCCAGAGATGTCCCCCGCGTCAACACGCGTTTCCGCCGCATCGTCACGAAGATCCCCGTGCCCGAATCGCTTCCCATCCTGAGGACGCTTCAGGAGTGCGAGCCGGTCTCGATGCAGGGCCAGCCCCCCGTGGTGTGGGACCGGGCCGAGGGCTTCCAGGTGCACGACCGCTGGGGCAACATGTGGCTCGACTGGTCGAGCGGCGTGCTGGTAACAAACGCTGGCCACAGCCACCCGGCCATCGTGGACGCGATCGTTGACCAGGCGGAGCACGGCCTTCTCCACAGCTATTGCTTCCCGAACGAGCCGCGGGCGAAGCTGGCCAAGCGGCTTAGCGACCTGGCGAATGGGGCTATCGCGCGAATGCGCAGGGAGGCAGACCGGCCGGTTCCGTCGAATCAATCGAATCAATCGAATGAGTCGAATGAGTCGAATCGGTCATATCGTGTCTTTCTGCTCACGACGGGGGCCGAGACCACCGAGAACGCGATCAAGCTGGCCCGCACCTATGGCCGCAAGGTGGGCGGGCCGAAGAAGATCGCCGTGGTTGCCTTCGAGAAAGCCTTCCACGGCCGCACCCTCGGCGCCCAGCAGATCGGCGGAATCCCAGCCCTCAAGGACTGGATCGGCAATCTCGACCCCGACTTTGTCCAGGTGCCCTTCCCCGACGGCTTCCGGACGCCCGACACCAGCTTCGACCTCTTCCTGCGCACGCTGAAGGAGCAGGGCTTCGGGCCGGAGCGGGTCGCGGGGGTCATCACAGAGACGTATCAGGGCGGAGGGGCGGACTTCGCGCCGCGCGAGTACATGCAAGCCCTCGCCGCCTGGTGCCGCGAGCACGACGTTCTGCTCATGCTCGACGAGGTGCAGGCCGCGTTCGGGCGCACGGGCACCTATTGGGGCTTCGAGCACTACGGCGTGGCGCCCGACATCATCTGCTGCGGCAAGGGGATCACGAGCTGTCTGCCCCTCGGCTGCGTGATCGGGCGCGACGACGTGATGGGCCTCTACGGCCCCGGCGAGATGACGAGCACGCACTCCGGCAACCCCGTCTGCTGCGCCGCGGCGCTGGCGAACCTCGACGCAATCGAGCGCGACGGCCTGGTGGACAACGCCCGCGCGATGGGCGAACTGCTCCACGCTGAGCTCAATCGGCTGAAGGAGCGCTTCCCCGACCGCATCGGCGCAGTCCACGGCAAGGGCCTCGTCGCCGGCGTCATGCTCGTGAAGCCGGGCACAAAGGACCCTGACGGGGAACTCGCCTTCGAGACGGTTCGCCGCTCGGTCGAGAAGGGCCTGCTCTTCTTCTCCCCCGTCGGCTTTGGCGGCGCGACGGTGAAGGTGGCCCCGCCCCTGTGCATCACGGCGGATGCCGTGCGCGAGGGGGCGGAGGTGCTCGGCGAGGCTATGGCCGAAGCAATCGAGGCGAGGTGACACGGACACACACGGACGGACACGGACTGGCGCCCGCCCCGGGGGCCGCTCGTCCGTGTCTGTCCGTGTTTGTCCGTGTGGTTTCATCACAACCCCGGGGCGTGAGGGCAAGCCCGCGCCCAATCCGGAGGCCGCAATGGCGCAAGACAAGGTTGACGTGCTGGTGATCGGCGGCGGGATGATCTGCGAGGATTGCGTCCTGCCCACCATCTTCCAGGAGCGGCGGCACGGGAACGTGGGCCGGGTGACGGTGGCCTCGCTCAACTCGGCCATCATCGCACGCCTCCGCTCAGTGTTCCCGAACGAGGAGTTCGTCGGGGTGCCCGATCCCGCCACCTCGCCGCCGGATAGGAATGTGCCAGACGGCTACAAGAAGCTGCTGGGCGAGATGGGCGAGAACGGCCTCGTCTACGTGACCACCCCCGACCACCTTCACACGCGAATGGTGCTGGAGGCCATCGAGGCGGGGCAGGACGTTGTGTGCATGAAGCCGCTGTGCCTCAAGGTGGCCGAGGCCTGGCAGATCATCGAGGCGGCCAGGGCGGCGAACGCCTATGTGTTCACCGAGTACCACAAGCGGCGGGACCGCGCGATTCGGGCGCTCCGCTACCGCTTCCGCAGGGGCGACCTGGGCGAGCCGCTCTACGGCCACGCCTGGATCGAGGAGCCGAAGTACATGCCCCTCGACAAGTTCAGGCTCTGGGCCGAGAAGTCCAGCCCCTTCGAATACATCGGCACCCACTACGCCGACGCCTATCACTACGTCACCGGGCTGAAGCCCAAGCGGGTCGTCGCCTTCGGCCAGAGGAAGTACCTCCCCAAGACCGACTCCAACGCCTACGACGCAGTCCAGGCCGCCATCCAATGGGAGGACGGCTCGGCGTTCTGGATTCAGACCTCGTGGGTCTGCCCCGACAACAACGCCCAGATGACCCAGCAGGGCCTGATGTTCCAGGGCACGAAGGGCGAGTATAAGAGCGACCACGCGAACCGCAACACCTACTTCGTGACCGACGAGCGCGGCTTCGAGCACTACAACCCCAACTTCATGAAGCCCTATGACGATTGGGATGAGCCCGGCGTGACCGACTGGACGGGCTACGGCTACGAGTCGAACGCGTTTGGCATCCACGACAAGCTGAAGCTGTTGGCAGCCGGGAAGGACGCATCCGCCCGCCGCAAGCTGCTCGCGGGCTGGGAGAGGACCGGCTGCCGCGCCCTGCCCAGCGAGGCCCTCATCGGCGTAGCCATCAACGAAGCCGTCCGCCTCAGCGTAGACTTCGCCAGCCGCTTCGTCGTCTTCGACGACAAGCTCTACCCCCGCCTCGAGTGATCCCTTGGCGGCGCCACCAGTTTGTGGTGCGGCCTTCAGGCCGTCCCGGCCGCCACGGGCTGAAGCCCGCGCTACGAACTGGCGCGCGACTCGGAATCGTAGGTGGACGGGTTTTCTCTGGAGCCTGAAAGGCTCGGATGGTAAAGCCCAGGGCAACGCCCTGATCTTTGCCCACATCTCGGGGCCTTGTAGCCCGCCGACGCGGGCGACCCAGCCGTAGCCCAGGGCGACCGAAGGGAGCCCTGGGATCGCGCGTCCCCCCCATCCAAGCCCCCGAAGGGGGCGTTTCACGCCCATTGAATCGCCCCGCTTCGGGGGCTCTACGCTGGCGGGGCCTTTTCCCAGGGCGACCGAAGGGAGC
>Ga0194110_10008931_pt1 | contig 11349 bp, 10 predicted proteins | sample TA2Kig1200mmetaG_FD_146192 | JGI IMG/M metagenome (GOLD analysis project Ga0194110, IMG submission 146192) | Freshwater microbial communities from Lake Tanganyika, Tanzania - TA2015032 Kigoma Deep Cast 1200m | ecosystem: Environmental > Aquatic > Freshwater > Lake | place: Tanzania: Lake... | reverse complement strand
CGCCCGGCGGCGGCCACCCCCGAAGCCACCTGGAAGTCGGGCCCACCGAAGACGGCCTCGTCGTGGGGCACCCGCTGCCAGGTGAGGCCGTCGGCCGAAGCCCACATGGCGGCGTCCAGGTCGCCGTCGGGGTCGTCGGTGCCGCCGGCCGCGAAACCCGATGTGCCGGCCGCCACCGCAGCGGCCATCTGGAAGCCCGGCCCGCCAAAGACCGCTTCGTCGTGGGGCACCCGCTCCCAGGCGACGCCGTCGGTGGAGACCCAGACGGCGGCGTCGCGGTCGCCCCCCGCATCGTCGTAGCCCACCGCCACCAGGCGCCCTGCGCCGGCGGCTACCCCGGATGCCTCCTGGACACCGCCGGCGCCGAAGACGGCTGCGTCGTTCGGGATGCGCTGCCAGGTGAGGCCGTCGGTTGAGACCCAGACGGCGGCGTCGCGGTCGCCCCCCGCATCGTCGTAGCCCACCGCCACCACCCCCGGGCCGCCGGAAGCGACCGCCAGCATCCCCTGAGCGCCCGGCCCGCCGAGGACCGCGTCGTCGTGAGGTACCCGCTGCCAGGTGAGGCCGTCGGTGGAGACCCAGACGGCGGCGTCGCGGTCGCCCCCCGCATCGTCGTAGCCCACCGCCACCACCCCCGGGCCGGCGGAGGCCACCGCCGTGGGCTCCTGGTCGCCGGGCCCGCCGAAGACGGCCTCGTCGTGAGGTACCCGCTGCCAGGTGAGGCCGTCGGCGGAGAGCCAGACGGCGGCGTCGCGGTCGCCCCCCGCATCGTCGTAGCCCACCGCCACCACCCCCGGCCCGGCCGCCGCCACCGAGCGGAGGTCTGCTCCGGCGAAGGTGGCTTCGTCACCGGAGATCCGGGACCAGGCCGCGCCGGGGTCGGGGCCGGCGGGTGGAGCGGACGTGGTGGGCGCCCCGGTCACGACGGAGGAGGGAGGCAGGGTGTCCGTGGTGAAGGTCGACTCCTCCGCGCCGCAGGAAGCCGCCGCCAGGGAAAGCACGAGAACGAGGGTGGCGCCGATACGGTTCTTGATGGCTCTCTCCGTTGTCGAAGGGCCGGAGGGTAGGAGGGGTCGTGCTGCTAGACGGGCCGTCGAAGACGATGGGAGGCACGGCCCGGCAGCCTCCCCGGGGCGCCCCAACGCCGCCCGCGACGGATCAGAAGAGCGGCCGGCCGCCGTCAACCGGGATGACGCACCCGGTGGAGAAGCGCAGCAGCGTGGCGGCCGCCAGCACGGCGTCGGCCACCTCGTCCGGGGTGGCCAGGCGTCCGAGCGGCGTTCGCTGCCGCTGGACCTCGAGCAGGTCCGGGTCCAGGCGCCGGGCGTACTCGCCTTCCACGAACCCGGGCGCCACCGACACCACCCGGATCGCCGGGGCCAGCGCCCGCGCCAGTGAGAGGGTCATGGCGTTCAGCGCCGCTTTCGAGGCGACATAGGCCACGTTGCTGCCCACGCCGAGGACGGCCGACAGCGACGAGATGTTCACCACCAGGCCCCCGCGGTCGGCGGCCAGCAAGGCCCGGAGCGCCCGCACGCAGGCGAAGGCTCCGCGCCAGTTGACCCGGAAGATGTCGTCGATCAGTTCGTCGTCGAGCGCGTCCAGGTCGCCGAGCGGCACCTGGCGGGTCATCCCCGCGCAGTTGACCAGGACGTCGAGGCGGCCGTAGCGCTCGGCGATGACCTCGGCCAGGGCGCGGAGGGCCGGGCTCTGGTCCACCGGGGCGGCCAGGCCGAGGTGGCCGGTCCCCGGGAGGGCGGACGCGGCCGCCCGAGCGCGAGCATCATCCCTGCCGGTGACGACGACGGCATACCCGGCCCGCGCCAGCCGCCGAGCGATGGCGGACCCGATGCCTCCGGCGCCTCCGGTGACCACGACCACGCGCTGGGGCGATTCGGGGTCGGCGGGTGCCGTCAAGAGGAGCCTCCGGCGGTCGCAGCGTGCCGGGTCATGTTATCGGCCGCCGCGTTCGTGCTTCCGGGGGGAGTGCCGCACCGACGGCGGCCGTCAGAGCACCCGGCGCAGCGGCGTCTTCGCGACCAGCGGGTAGGCCAGGGCAAAGGACAGCGCGATGCCGAGCGAGGCGACCAGCACGGCCTTCAGGTCACCGGGCAGGGAGGTGTGCCGGAAGGCTAGCGCCAGGCCGATGAGCACCGGGCCCTGCAGCATGAAGGCCGCATAAGAGCCGCGCGCCATCGCCCCGCGGATGGGGCCGGTGCGGTTGAGGTGGCGCTGAGCGAACGACAGCACCCACACCGGGGCGGCGACGACGATCATCCCCTCCAGCATGGCGGCGAGGAACGCGGGCAGGCCGAAGCCACCGGCCCAGTCCTCCATCTCGAGGCCCAGCGGATCGGTGGAGAGCACCATCGCGGCCAGGAGGACCACGCAGACCAGGGTGGCGATGCCGGCGGGCCGGGATATCTCCCGGGGCACCGGCCGCAGCCATCCGCGGCGGGCGGCCACCACCCCGAGGCCGAACAGGGCGATGTACTCCGGCCAGGCCCACAGGTGGGAGTTCAGCGGCTGGTTGGAGTCGGCCGGGAGAGCGATGCGCACCAGGAAGGTCAGCATCCCCACCGCCAGGGCGACCGGTACCAGCCACCGGGCCTGCAAGGGCTCGTCGTCGGCGGGGGCCGGTGGCCGGGAGCGGCGCCGGGCGGCCAGCACCAGCGAGAACAGCAGCAGAACTCCTACGAACCACATGGGGCCGTTGTCCAGGTAGGGGTCGTCGTCGGTGAACCAGGCCCAGTAGGAGCCGCGGGGGAAGTACGGCTCCAGCAGGGCCCACTCCAGCACCGGCCAGATCACCAGGGTGTACACGGCGAAGGGGATGCCCAAACGCAGCAGGCGCTCCCTGGCGAAGCGCCCCGGGCCTCGACGGTCCAGGGAATCCTGGGCCATCAGGCCGGAAAGCAGGAAGAACAACCCCATCAAGAACAGCGCCCCCAGCGAGACGGCGGCGACCACGAAGATGGTCTCGGTGACCTCGGAGAGGGTGGCCTCCTGGATGTCCTGGTAGGTCCAGGAGCCGAAGGTGGAGTAACCCATCATGGCGTGGGCGGCGATGATCCCGGCGATCAGGAACGCCTTGAGGTTGTCGAGGTAGGCCAGACGCGGCTCCGCGGGGGAGAGCGGTGCGGCCGGCGCCACCGCGGTTGTCGTGTGGTCTCGGATGCTGTTCCGCCGCGGGTGGAGGTTGAGGTGCGGCACACGCGCCAACCTAGTCCCATCGTCTGCCCGTCGGGCCCGCCCCGGGCCTCAGTCTTCCGCCGGCTCCAGGTAGCGCGCCCGCAGATCGGCCAGTTCCTCCTCGGTCAGACCCAGGGCGTGGTGCAGGTAGGTCTCCACCGAGCCGTACCGGGCGGTCAGGCGGGCGAACATCTCCTGCAGCCACTCCGCCTTCACTCCGGAGAGGGCGAAGACGGCTTCGGGGCTGAGGGGCTGCTCCCGGTCCCGGTTGAGCCGGGCCGCCACCTCCTCCAGGCGCTCCGGCGAGGTGAGGTAGTCGTTGCCCGCCAGGAAGTCGGCGGTGACCGCTTCGGGCGTGGCTCCGAGAGCGGCCAGGAGCAGGGCGGCCACCGCCCCGGTGCGGTCCTTGCCGCCGGTGCAGTGGAAGAGAACGGCTTCGCCGGGCGCCGCTTCGAGAAGGGCGGTGAAGACGGTGCGCACCGACTCCGGGTAGTGAGCCGGGGCGTCGAACACCCCGGTGGTGGTCCACCAGTCGGCCATCTCGGCCTCGGTCAGGGTGCCCTCGAGGAAGCTGCCCCAGATGAAGACGACCGAGTCATCGTGGGCCAGAGGAGCCGTCACCCGGCGGCCGAAGGGCCACTCGTAGGGCTGATGGCCCTGTTCCCAGGTGGAGCGCAGGTCCACCACGGTGCGGATGCCCGCCCCCTCCAGAGCGCGGCGGTCGGCGTCGGTCATCTCGTGCAGCGACCCCGAGCGGAAGATGCGCCCGCGGGCCACCCGCCGCCCGTCGCCGGCGGGCCATCCGCCCAGGTCGCGCAGGTTGGGCACCTTCTCCAGGCGCAGGTCCGGTTCGGTCACGGGCCGGAGTCTGGCAGGGTGGCGGGGGCCGCCCGCCATCTCTCAGATCTACACTCGCCGCGGCCGGGAGAGCGGATGAGGGCGGGCGGCATGCGGCTGCGGAGACGGGCCACGACGGGGGAGACCAGAGCACCCGTCTCGGCCGAGCCCCGGGCCCTGCTGGAGGACATCACCTCGGGCCGCGACCGTTACGCCGACCTGCTGCGGGTGGGGTCCATCCTCTTGGTGGTGCTGGGGCACTGGCTCCTGGCGGTCATCCTCGTGCGCGAAGGGGCCCTGGTCACCGGCCAACTGCTGGCCATGGTTCCCCGCACCCGGCCGCTCACCTGGCTCTTCCAGGTGATGCCCGTGTTCTTCCTCGTGGGCGGCTTCGCCAACCTGGGCTCCTGGGAGCGGTCCCGCGCCGACGGGGAGCCGTTCGCCGTGTGGTTGCGCCGTAGGGCGGGGCGCCTGCTGGGCCCTCTGGTGCCCCTCCTCCTCCTGTGGGCGGTGCTGGCCGTGGCCCTGGGCGCCCTCGGCCTGCCCGGCGACCTGGTGGCGACCGTGGCCGAGACGGCGCTGCTGCCGGCCTGGTTCCTGGTGGTCTACGGGGGCATCATCGCGCTGGTTCCCGTGACCGCGGCCCTGCACCGGCGCTTCGGGGCGGGGGTGTTGCTGGTGATGCTTCTCCTGATTGCGGCCATCGATGTGGCGCACCACCGGCAGGTCCCGGGCGTCGGGTATGCCAACTACCTGGTGGCCTGGGCCGGCATCCATCAACTGGGTTACTTCTGGGATCACCCGCGTCTCCGGCGCGGTCCGTTGATGCCCCTGGCCGTCGCCGCCGCTGGGATCGTCGCCACCGGACTGCTGATTCGCCTGGCCGGGTACCCGGTGAGCATGGTGGGCGTCCCCGGCCTGGAGCGGCAGAACACCAGTCCGCCGACCGTGGCCCTGGTGATGTTCGCCCTGGCCCAGATCGGCCTGCTGCTGGCGGCTCGGCCGGCGGTGGAACGGTGGCTGCGCCGGGACCGCGTCTACGGCGTGGTGGCCCGGATGGGGAGCGTGGTGCTCACCGTGTTCCTCTGGCACATGACCGCCCTGATAGCGGTGGCCGCCCTGCTGCACCCCATCGGGTTCTGGCCCCGCTTCGAGCGCGTCGACGGCGGCTGGTGGGCCCTGCGCCCGCTGTGGATCCTGCTCTGCGCCCTGGCCCTCATCGGACTGGTGGCGTTGTTCCGGCGCTTCGAGATGCTCGACGAGCCCTTGCCTCACCACGGCCGGCTCCGAGCGCTCGCCGGTCTGGCCGCGGCCCTCATCGGCTTGGCCATGGTGATGGTCGACGGGATCTACCGGCCGTACCGGACCTGGAGGCTGCCTCTGGGCGCTCTGGGCTTGCTGCTCCTGGGCCTGGGGAGCCTGGGAGTGCTGCGTCGGGGGCGGGCCGCCGCCGCCATCGGCGGCGGTGGTGCCCCGGCCTCAGGCGGGCGCTGACGGGCGTCGCCTGGTGCTCCCCAACGGGCTCGGGCCGCTACATGTGGCGCCAGACGATCCGGCCCCGGGTCGGGTCGTAGAGCGACACCTCGATGTCGACGGCGTCCCCCGGGAGGATTCGGATCTTGCGACCGCGGCGCATGCGGCCGGCCGCCCGGGCGATCACTTCCAGCCCCTGCTCCGTCTCGACCAGGAACTTGGCATCGCGCAGCACGGTCTTGATCGTCCCGCTGGTCCGGTAGGTCTGCGGGGCTCTCTCCGGCGCCGGCTCCCGAACCGGGGCGGGCTTGCGCCGGGCCCCACCGGAACGCGGCCTGGGCCGCGGCGCGGGGCTCAACTGGGGCGAGCCTTGGCCAGGCTGACCCTGAGCTGGCGGCCGTCGAGGGTCTTGCCGTCGGTGGCGGCGATGGCCTTCTGCGCCTCCTCGGCCGAGCTCATCTCGACGAAGCCGAAGCCGCGCGACCGGCCGGAGTCGCGGTCCTCGACCACCTGGGCGCTGGTCACCTCTCCGTGAGGGGCGAACAGGGCCCGGAGAGCGGCGGAGTCGGTGGAGAAGGCGAGGTTGCCTACGTAGATCTTGGTGGGCAAGGCGATTCTCCTTCAGAGGTGCACCGTCGTGGGGGATACGCCCCGCAACCCCTTCGCCGGGAGGCCGCCTCGGGTGGGGACGGCAGCGGCGGGGCTGCGGCGACTTCGCTCGACGGAACCGAAGGAGCAAAGACCGGCGCCGCACACCGGTCGGTGTGCGCAGGCTTCACGGTAGCCCATCTCCGAGCCAAGGCCGGGCTTGTCGCCCCCTGCGGCGCTGCCGCCGGGCGACCTCCCTGCGGCCCTAAGATCGCCCGCGCCGGCCGCCCAGCAGGGGTCTCCTCCGTTGCATGAGTTCGCTCTCGCCGATGCCGTGGTGAAGGCTGCGGTGCGTGCCGCCCGCGAGGCCGGCATCGACCGGGTGGAGGCGGTTGTGGTGCGGGTCGGGGAGTTGCAGCAGATTGCCACCGACTTGTTCGAGTTCTCCCTCACCCAGGTGCTCCCACCCTCCGATCCCTTGCTCGAAGGGGCCCGCTTCGTGGTGGAACGGGAGGCGGTGGTGTTCCGGTGCCGGGTGTGCGGGCGGGAGTTCGGGACCGGCGACCTCGGGGAAGCGCCCGGTGCCGATGAGGCGGAGGCGGTGCACTTCATCCCCGAGTTGGCTCACGCTTTCGTGCGCTGCCCCGGGTGCGGCAGCCCGGACTTCGACATCCTCGCCGGCCGCGGGGTCACCCTTGAGCGTATCGAGGGACGCGGCGGCGACCTGCCGGGATCCCCCTAGCGCCGTGGACCCCCGAGCCGCCGCCATCGAGGATCGCCTCGCCGGGGTGCGGCGCATCGTGGCCGTGGGAGGAAGCAAGGGGGGCATCGGCAAGAGCGTCGTCGCCGCCGCTCTGTCCCTCGCCTGGGCCGACGGGGGCCGGCGGGTGGGCCTGTTCGACCTCGACTTCACCTCGCCCACCGGCCACGTGATCCTGGGAGCGGGGACGCGGTTCCCGTCGGAGGAGTTCGGCATCGACCCTCACGTCGTCGCGGGGGTGGCGATGATGTCGGTGGCTTTCTTCTCGGGGGAGGCACCGGCGCCGCTGCGCGGGGGGGAGGCCACCAACGCCTTGCTCGAGCTCCTGGCCATCACCCGGTGGGGCAACCTCGACGTCCTCGTCGTCGACCTGCCGCCCGGCCTCGGGGACACCACGCTCGACGTGGTGCGCTTCCTGCCCGGCACGGGGTTCATGCTGTTGGGGACCGCCTCCATCGTGGTGCTGGAGAGCGTGCGACGGGCCCTCCGCCTCCTTGGGGAAGTGGGGGTACCCATCGTCGGGGTGGTGGAGAACATGCGGCGCGACGGGGGCGACCTGGTGGAGGGACTGGCCCGCTCCGCCGGGGTGCCCTTCCTCGGGAGCGTGCCCTACGACGCCGGGCTGGAGAGCGCCCTGGGAAATCCCGGCCGGCTGCGCCGCACCGGCTTCTTCGACGCCGTGCGCCGCCTGGCCGGCCGGCTGGACGGCTGATGCGGGAGTACGGCCGGGGGCGTCACCGCAGCGCGCTACTTCGGGGGTCCCCAGTTGAGGCTGGGCATACGCAGCTCGTTCTCGCCGGGTATGCCGAAGCGGGCCAGGAGCAGACCGAGCAGGACGACGGGAAGGGGCACGGGGGAGTGGCAGACCCCGCCGAACGGCCGCCGGGTGAAGCGAGCGACTACCTGCTCCCCGTCGAAGAGGTGCCAGAGGCGGGCGCGCCCTAGTCCGCCCTCTGCCGGGTTCAGGGTGTAGGCGTAGTCGCGACCGTTGACCCCGTAGTTGCCGGCCGCCGCTCCGGGAGCGGCCATGGCCAGCCGCCGGCCCTCCTCATTGGCCACCACCGCGACCAGGCTCGGGCCGCGAGGAAGGGAGGTGAGACGCCAGCAGATTCCCCAGGGCAAGGCGATCTTCTGGCCGGGCCCGAAGAAGTAGATGTTGAGGGCGGAATAGCGGGCCAGGCCGACTTCGAGATCAGGTGCGGCGGTCAGCCGGTACGAGGGAAAGCACACCAGGCGGGCCCGGCCCACCGTGACCCGTCCCGAGACCAGGGGAGTGGGCGGAGGGGCGGCCACGGCGGGTACCGTCGCCGCTTTTCGCCGTCGCATGGTGGGACCTCCGCCTACAGGCTACCGGCGCCGGCCGCCGCCACCTCCAGGCTTCCGGAGGACTCTCAGGACCGCTTCAGACCGCCGCGGCAGATGTCTCGCACCCGGACCGGGCCTTGGGCCGAGGAGGTGGGCCCGTGTCCCCTCCTCCACCGGAAGGACTGAGGAGAGGAAGCAGCAATGAACGCCCTGAGGGTCTCCGCCCGCGCCCGGTGGGCGGCACCCGGACGAGCCCCGTCACGCCGAAGCCGGCCTTCCGCGGCCTCAGCCCCGGGCCTGGTCGACGCGGGCGATCAGGTAGTCGCCCAGGGAGTGGAGCACCCGGTTGATGGGCCCCGGCGGCAGCGCCTCCAGGGCGGCGGCGGCCGCCGCGGTGTGGCGGCGAGCCACCTCCAGCGCCCGTTCGGCGTGTCCTCCCGAGCGGGCGCGGGCGATGACCTGCGCCACCGACTCCGGCGGGTAGGGGCGGCCTCCGGCCAGCAGGAGTCGCACCTCAGCGCCGTCGGGGCCTTCCAGCGCGTAGAGGACGGGGAGGGTAAGGGTGCCCTCCTTCACGTCGGAGCCGGCCGGCTTGCCCAGGAACTCCTCGGTGGCCACCAGGTCGAGCACGTCGTCGGCAATCTGGAAAGCCATGCCCACCTCGTGCGCCCAGCGGCTCACCGCTTCGACTTCGGCCGGCCCGGCCCCGCCTGCCATCGCTCCCAGCCGCGCTGAGGTGCGGATCAGGCTGGCCGTCTTGAGGGCGACGACCCGGAAGTACCCGTCGGTGCCCTGCTCGGTGTCGCCCATCAACTGCAGCTCCAGGATCTGGCCCCGGCAGAGGTCGGCGTAGGTGCGGGCCAGCAGGGTCACCGCCTCGATGCCGAGGGGCGCCGCGGTCTCGCTCGCCCGGGCGAGCAGGAAGTCCCCCGCCAGGATGGCCACGGTGTTCGACCAGTTGGCGTTCACCGAAACCGTCCCTCGCCGGCTCGAGGCCTCGTCGATCACATCGTCGTGGTACAGGCTGCCCAGGTGGACCAGTTCCACCGCCACCCCGGCGGCCACCGGCCCCTCGCCGGGGGCGGCCCCGAGTTCGGCGGCCACCTGGGCCAGGAGGGGGCGATAGCGCTTGCCGCCGGCATCGAGGAGGTGCTGGGCGATGCGGGTCAGGAAGGGATCTTCGGAGGTGGTGGCCCGCCGCAACCCGGCTTCCACCGCCTCAAGGCGGACCCAAACCCGTTCGATAGGGATGAGGTCGCGAACGACGGGGCGATCCATGAAGGGCCTCTGCGCCGGGTGGCCGGGGATGGTAGCGGCGGGCTGCCGCCAAGCCCCTTCCTGCCGCGGAAGCGGGGTGGGAAGATGACCCCCGGCCCGAGTCGTGCCGGGCGCGCCGAGGGCCCGGCGAGCCACGGTTGGGTTCGACGGACCCACCGCTATGATCGACGAGGCGCCTCCGCATCCGGAAGCGCCGTTGCTGCATCAGGAGACTGAGAGCCTTGTTCGAGAGGTTCACCGACCGAGCCCGCCGGGTGGTAGTCCTGGCCCAGGAAGAGGCCAGGCTGCTCAACCACAACTACATCGGCACCGAGCACATCCTCCTCGGCCTCATCCACGAGGGCGAGGGGGTGGCCGCCCGGGCCCTGGAGGGCATGGGCATCAGCCTGGAGTCGGTGCGCTCCCAGGTGGTGGAGATCATCGGCCAGGGAGCGCAGGCTCCCAGCGGCCACATCCCCTTCACCCCGCGGGCCAAGAAGGTCCTGGAACTCTCCCTGCGCGAAGCCCTGCAACTGGGACACAACTACATCGGCACCGAGCACATCCTCCTGGGACTCATCCGCGAAGGTGAGGGAGTGGCCGCCCAGGTCCTCCAGAAGCTGGGCGCCGAACTGCACAAGGTGCGCCAGACGGTCATCCAACTGCTCTCCGGGTCCCAGTCCGAAGAGGGGTCGGGCCGTGAGGCCCCTTCCGGAGGCCGGCGCGGCGGCCACGGCTCGGGCGCCCCGGAGGCGTCGGGCTCCGGGTCCACCGTGCTCGACCAGTTCGGGCGCAACCTCACCCAGTACGCCCGGGAGCGCAAGCTGGACCCGGTGATCGGCCGGGAGCGGGAGATCGACCGGGTGATGCAGATCCTCTCCCGCCGCACCAAGAACAACCCGGTGCTGGTGGGGGAGCCCGGGGTGGGCAAGACCGCCATCGTCGAGGGCCTGGCGCAGCGCATCATCGTCGGTGAGGTCCCCGAGACGCTCAAAGGCAAGCAGATCTACACCCTCGACCTGGGAGCCCTGGTGGCCGGCTCCCGCTACCGCGGCGACTTCGAGGAGCGCCTCAAGAAGGTGCTCAAAGAGATCCGCACCCGCGGCGACATCGTGCTCTTCATCGACGAGATCCACACCCTGGTGGGCGCCGGGGCCGCCGAAGGCGCCATCGACGCCGCCAGCATCCTCAAGCCCATGCTGGCCCGGGGCGAGCTGCAGACGGTGGGGGCCACCACCGTCGAGGAGTACCGCAAGCACCTCGAGAAGGACTCGGCCCTGGAGAGGCGCTTCCAGCCGGTGCAGGTCGACGAGCCCTCGGTGGCCGAGACCATCGAGATCCTCAAAGGGCTGCGGGAGAAATACGAGACCCACCACGGCGCCCGCTACACCGACGCCGCCCTGGTCTCCTCGGCCAACCTGGCCGACCGCTACATCTCCGACCGGCATCTGCCCGACAAGGCCATCGACCTCATCGACGAGGCGGGGAGCCGCATGCGCATCCACCGCCGCCCCTCCTCGCCCGAGCTCGACGACCTCGACCGGCGGATAGCCGCGCTGCGCGGCGAGAAGGAAGAGGCGGTGCAGGCCCAGCAGTTCGAGCGGGCCGCCCAGGTGCGCGACCAGGAGCGGGCCCTGATCTCCGAGAGGCTTCGCCTGGAGGGCGAGATCTCACCGGGAGAGCCCTTCTCGGTGATCGACGAGGAGCAGATCGCCGAAGTGCTGGCCCAGTGGACCGGCATCCCGGTGCAGAGCCTCACCGAGGAGGAGACCTCGAAGCTGCTCCGCATGGAAGACGAGATGCACCGCCGTATCGTGGGCCAGCACGAGGCCATCGTGGCGGTGAGCCGGGCCATCCGGCGCACCCGCGCCGGGCTCAAGGACCCCAGGCGCCCCGCCGGCTCCTTCATCTTCCTGGGCCCCTCCGGGGTGGGGAAG
>Ga0194110_10008930_pt1 | contig 11349 bp, 11 predicted proteins | sample TA2Kig1200mmetaG_FD_146192 | JGI IMG/M metagenome (GOLD analysis project Ga0194110, IMG submission 146192) | Freshwater microbial communities from Lake Tanganyika, Tanzania - TA2015032 Kigoma Deep Cast 1200m | ecosystem: Environmental > Aquatic > Freshwater > Lake | place: Tanzania: Lake... | reverse complement strand
CGTGTTGTGCTTCAGCAGAAATGTCGCGGCATTTGGGTTTACTCATGCCGCAAGCGTAAAGAACTGAAAACGGAATGTTCCGAACAAAATGCTAACCTTCGTATCGGCAATCCGCTATTGCGGAGAAAAGCCGCGCCCTAGGATTAGAGTGATGTGCGTTTCGAGGCACACTCCCCCATGAATCGCACGGAGCGCGGACAGCCTTGTCCGCACGGTTCGAGCAAACTGATAGAAATGCACAAGGCTGCCCGCGCTCCGGCGATTGATGGAGATTTCGTTTTGGAGACAAGACGTCTCCCGCGGAGACGGCTATTGCTTCAGCAATTCCAAGACTTTCCCCACGGCCTCTTCGGCTTTGATGGGAATCAGCACGCCTCCGCGCCGCTTGATTTCGACTTCGCCGCGAGCCAGCGATTTTTCGCCGATGCCAACTCTAATCGGAAAACCGATCAGTTCGGAGTCTTTAAATTTCACGCCGGGCCGCTCGTCGCGGTTATCCAGAATTACATCAACACCGCGACTCAGTAATTCTTGATAAAGCTTTTCCGCCAACAATATCAATGGGTTCCCAGGGTTAATGTTCAGCGGAGTGATGCATACGGTAAATGGCGCGACCGAAATCGGCCAAATGATGCCGTCCTTGTCCTGGCATTGTTCGATCACGGCTTGCATGGTGCGCGTGACGCCGATGCCATAACAACCCATGATGGCAGGCTGTTGTTTCCCGGCTTCGTCAAGAAAGAGCGCTTCGAGTGCTTCGCTATATTTGGCGCCGAGCTTAAAGACATGGCCAACCTCGATGGCGCGGCGGATCTTTAAGGGTTGCCCGCAAGCAGGGCAGGGTTCACCCGCCGTCACCAATCGCAGCTCCGCCCATTTTGCCACCGAGATATCGCGCTCCACCGAAACGTTTCGCAGGTGAAATCCATCTTCGTTTGCGCCCGTGGTCATGCCGCGTCCACCGCGCAACATCTCATCGGCATACACCCGAAACTTCGTCACACTCACAGCCCCGAGGCTTCCGGGATGAGCGCCGAGCGCCGAGAATATCTCCTCCTCTGTCGCGGCGCGAAAATTGCCGGTCCCAAGAGTGCCGGTCAATTTCGCTTCGTTCAATTGATGATCCCCGCGCATGAGAATGAGAACGATCTTGCTTTCGACGAGATAAACCAAGGTTTTGATTTGTTGTTCGGCGGGGACGTTGTAAGGGGCCTTGGTGAGCGCGTCGATGGTTAGTACGCCTGGCGTGGCGAATTTTTCCGGGAGTGATGCGTGTTGCGTGATGCGTGAGTTCTGTTCGGCAGCCGGGGGTTCTGCAGAGGGCAGCCGGCTGATTGCTTTTTCGACGTTGGCGGCGTAGTCGCCGGTTTCGCAGTAGGCCACTTCGCTTTCGCCAGTTTCGGCCGGAACCATGAATTCGTGGGAAAATTTGCCGCCCATGACGCCGGTATCGGCTTCGACCGGCATTGCTTTGAGACCGCAACGCTGGAAGATGCGAACATAAGCGTCATACATCTTTTGATAGCTCGCTTGAGCCGCTTCATCCGACGCATCGAAGCTGTAGGCGTCCTTCATGATGAATTCCTTCGCGCGCATCAGACCAAAGCGAGGGCGGATTTCGTCCCGGAACTTGGTTTGAATCTGGTAAAAATTCCGAGGGAGCTGGCGGTAGGAACTGATTTCGTTGGCCACGAGCGTGGTGATGACCTCTTCATGGGTGGGACCAAGAATCCATTCTTTCTTCGCGCGGTCGCGAGCTTTGAAAAAGACATCGCGCGCACTCTCGTAACGTCCGCTCTTTTGCCAAATCTCCGGCGGTTGGAGCGCTGGCATAAGAACCTCGAGCGCTCCCGCGCGATTCATCTCTTCGCGAACGATCGTTTCGATCTTGCGCAGAACTCGAAGGCCGAGGGGAAGAAAGGTATAAAGACCTCCCGTCAGCTTGCGGATCAAGCCGGCCCGCAACAACAGTTGGTGGGAGATGATCTCGGCATCAGCGGGCGTTTCTTTGAGTGTGGGAATGAATGTGTGGGTCCAAAGCATATGGTTAAGAGTAAAACTTCCTGATCAGATCCAAAGGAGCCGCGATTACAGGCAGAGTCAGGTCTAGGGAACGGAAGAGAAAAGTGGTACGAGGAAAGTCGATTCCATGAAGATGAGCATCGTGCGTGACCAACAAGGCACAGTTGAGGAAGGCCGTTTCGGCCAGAATGAATGAGAGCGTCGTTGCGCTCGTCAAAAGGGAGAAGCCCGCGCTCCCGAATGAGTTCATCAGCATGCCGGGCGATTTGTCCTTGCACATCGTTCAAGACGGCCGGCTGGAAACGCCACCGGGAGCGCAAGCCGACTAAGGCCTTTGCCGCTACCTCCCGTTCCTCGATATCATTGTCGAAGTGCGCCTTAAAGGTTAGCTCTTGAATCACAGTTGGCGGAACCAAAAACTGAACAAGGCTTACCTTTCTCCTTATTGTTTCCCACGCATCCGCTGTATGTTCGTCGTCGGCTGCCAACAGTAACACGACCTTCGTGTCAACGGCCACCAGCGTTGGTTTTTGCATGCGCGCCGTAGATCATTTGCAGGCCATCCTCTAACAGTTTTTCTCGCTCTTCATCACTTAATCTGTTGCACTTGGCACGGACCCGTCGAGCTGCTTCAACCCAGTCAACGCTGCTTTTTGATTTCGATCTATTAGGCTTTCTCTTCATTGCACGACGGCGGAACAGTGATAACTACAGCCCTGCAAGTTTAACCTACTTCACCGTGTTCACCAACGGCGCCAACCCTTGAATCCGCACTTCCAGCCGATCGCCGGATTCGATAGGGCCAACCCCGCTCGGTGTCCCGGTTAAGATAATATCGCCCGGCAAGAGCGTCATGTTGACCGAGATGAAGCTGACAAGTTGGAAGCAATTAAAGATGAGCTGGCTCGTGTTGGAATTCTGGCGCAGCTGCCCGTTTTGAAAAAGTTGTATCGTCAGATCGTGCGGATCGATTTTCGTTTCTACGTACGGTCCCAGCGGCGTGAAGGTGTCAAAGGACTTGCAACGCGCCCACTGGCTCTCGGCGTTCTGGATGGTGCGATCACTGATATCCTCAGCGGCGGTATAACCAAAAATATAACGAGCGGCCGCAGCGGGGGTAACATTTCGCATCCGACGGCCAATCACGATCGCCAACTCCGCTTCATAATCCGTGCGGTGTGAAGCGAAAGGGATCTCAATCTTGCCGCCGTCCGGTATCAAAGAGGTGGGCGCTTTGAGCCAGAAAAGGGGCTCTTTGGGGATCGGCTTGCCCGACTCTCGAGCGTGGTCGGCATAATTAAGGCCGACGGCAATCACCTTCGAGGGCGCAACAGGCGTCAGCGTCTTAACCCCTTTGAGCGGAATGGGTTTCTTCTCGTATGACGGAGATCCGAAGACGTCTCCCTGCAAACGAAAAAGTTTGCCATCGACAACTTTAGCGTGAAAAATCTCGTCGCCCTTCTGAAATCGGCCGATTGCTGCCATAGATAATTGATTGCTGACTCTTGTAGCAAATCGACTTCGCGCACCGCAAGCTGAAAGTCGGCCCAGATCCGTTCCAAGCACGTTCCAAGCCCCGATTGCTAAGGATTTTGTCAAGTTCCGCGCAACGTTTTGACCTGTTGAACGTTCCACTTTAGGATGCAACGAACAATGAAGGAACAATCGCCCAATCGCTTACGAGTCTTGCGCCTCACGTTAGTAACGGCATGGCTCGGCGTCTTGATAATCGGTTTGGCGGCGGCGGATTTGGTGGTCTGGAAGGCTAAAAAAGTCGATGCCCAAGTTGATGGAGCGCCTCTGCGGACCGTTCTGGGGAAAGTCGCGGCGGCCACCGGCTGGCAAATCTATCTCGAACCGGATACTGAACGGATCGTTTCGGTCAAGTTCAAGAATGCGACGCACGGGGAAGCGCTGCGTAATTTACTGGGAGATCTGAATTTCGCGCTCTTGCCCCAGACCAACGCTCCGTCCAAGCTGTTCATCTATCGCACCTCGTTGCAGGAAGCTACGCAGCTCATCACCGCCGCTCCTCCACCGAAACCAAAATCTGCGCTGATTCCCAACGAGCTCATTGTCACGTTGAAGCCGGGGGCTAAGGAAGGGATCGAAGCTTTGGCCCGTCGGCTGGGCGCCAAGGTGATTGGAAGCGCGGAGGGGTTGCGCAGCTATCGGCTTCAATTCACCGATGAAACGGCCGCCGAAGCCGCCCGTGATTTGTTGGCCAGAGAAAATCAGGGAGTTGAGGTCGATTCCAATTTCTTGATCGAATCACCAACCCGGACAGAGCGCCTTCAACTCAGTTCACCGCCGCCTTTCAGTTTGAAACCAAAGGTGAGCACGGATGGCAGCAAGGTCATCGTTGGATTGATCGACACGCCCGTTCAATCGTTAACGCCTGGAATGAACGAGTTCCTTCTTCCTTCGATTCACGTCGCCGGTCCTCCCGCGACTTCCGCGAGCGAACTGAGTCATGGTACGTCGATGGCGGAAACCATCCTGCAAGCCCTGTCGTTTTCCTCTGAGGAAGCGGGTGGTTCGTCGGTGCGTGTTTTGCCGGTGGACGTGTACGGAAGCAATCCTGAAACGACCACGTTCGATGTTATCCGGGGCATTTATAGTGCGATCAATGCCGGCGCAACCATCATCAACATGAGCATGGGTGGTGAAGGCGCGAACGAATTGCTATCGGATCTAATTCAGCAGGCGCACGCCGAGGGCGTCATTTTCTTCGGCGCCGCGGGCAATCAACCATCGACGAATCCCACTTTTCCAGCCGCCTATCAGGATGTGGTTGCGGTGACTGCTGGAGACAAAAAAGGAAATATTGCCCCTTATGCCAACCGCGGAAGCTTCGTCGATGTCATTGCTCCGGGCGTAAGCGTCGTGCAATTTAATGGCCAATCGTACTTGGTCAGCGGCACATCCACCTCCACCGCGTACGTGAGTGGAACAGCTGCCGCCTACCGGGCCGCAGGAAGATCTCCTCAACAAGTCGAAAATGCCATCCGCGAGGGCTTGGCGGTTAGGCCGAGCGCGTTGCCTTCACTGAGACGTAGCGTGCCTCAGGTACGATAAACTTCTTCACTTCTACGGCAACAGTCCGAACCGGGTATTCATCCAGGACAGCCGCCGCAATCTCCGAAGCTAGCGTTTCAATCAACTTCCAGCTGCGACCCTGCCCAAAGCCAATCAACCGGCGAGAAACAGCATAGTAATCGACCGTATGCGCAAGGTCGTCGTTCGCCGCTGCTGCAGAGAAATCGAGTTCCATTTCCACTGTTAGAAGTAATCGCTGAGGTCGAGCTCGCTCGTCGTCGGGAACGCCGACATGAAACAGTGCCGCCAAGTCGCAGATCGTGATTGTGTTCACAAAACTCTCATTCGATCGTCTCAATCTGTTCCGCACTCAAGCCGCGCTTGCCGAGGAATTCGCCAAATCCCGGCTCAGGCGGCCATGGTGTCATGTAACGCTTCGTTGTCACCTCAACGATTTCCTGAGCGTGTTTGCGAGCATCGTCGTAACTCAACAAACTGAAGGGCGCGGATTGGTCGGGGCGATGACAGGAAGCACAATGCTGGAAAAGAATCGGGGCGATGTGACCAGTGAAGGTGATCAGTTCAGGCTTGTTCGGCGTTGATGGTTTGGATGCTTCGGGCTTGCAACCCAGCAAAGCCGCAAGGGTCGCGCAGAATGATATGAGCCGGAGGAGGGATCGAAGGCCACGACCGCGGCCATTCTGCACCAGACAGGTATAACAGAGTGTCTCGTTTCTCCCAATGCACCGGGACATTTCAGACAGGCGAGACGCCTGTCCTACTAGCGGCGCGTCCGGGCACAGAGACAAAAGCGGCGTTAACTGCATGATCGAGACCAATTCTGAACTTGTCAGCGACGAATCCTATGCTTCGCTCGCTTAATAGGCCAAGCATTCGGTGCCGTCCATTGCAAAAATATTCGCTCGTTTCGTTGACTTCACTGGAATAACTTTTTTGGCAATGAAGTTGAGCCTTACACCACAGGCCCGGCGGATGCTCGGAGTTGGAGTTGCGCTCCTAGCCGCAGTGGTCGGCTTAATTGCGCTCTTTCGTTCGCAGTCGCCAGACATCAACCCACTGGCGAACGCCCCGGCGCCGCCCCCGATTCAACTCGACTTTCCGTCAACCTTGCCGCGCTCGGGAGGGCCAACCGGTTACGTCAGTTCGGCGTCGTGCCGAGAGTGTCATCCAAAACAACACGAAAGCTGGCATCGCTCTTATCATCGGACGATGACGCAAGTCATGACCACCAATTCAGTTTTGGCCGATTTCAATAATGTCGGCATGGAATATATGGGCGAGCGCTTCACGATGACTCGCGAAGGCAATGAGTTTTGGGTCCAAATCGACGATTTGGATGAAATCGAGGCGGCGCGGGCAGCGAATCTGCCTCCGCCAGACTCATTGCACATGCGCATGGGATTGGTGACGGGTTCACATCACATGCAGGTCTTCTGGTTGCCCGGAGGCGCTGGCAATATGCAATTTGGTTTCCCATTTACGTGGCTGATCGAGGATCGGCGGTGGGTGCCGCGCAACGATGCTTTCATTCGTGATCCGAACGTTCCTCCACCGAAAGAGGTTTGGAATGTCACCTGCATCCGATGCCATGCGACTGGAGGGCAGCCACGACCCGATCGCGAAAAGGAGATCTTCGACACGCGAGCGGTCGAGTTGGGGATTTCCTGCGAAGCTTGTCATGGACCTGCCGAACAGCATGTAAAGCATCAGCGCAGTCTCGCGGAGCTGGCTTCAGCTAATACGTCCAATGCTCCGGACAGGACGATTATTCAACCGAAGGACCTCGATCACGTGCGCAGTTCGCAGGTGTGCGGTTTCTGTCATAGCATCAAATGGTTCGACCAGACGGAAGGCTGGCGCGAGCATGGCTTTCGCTTCCGTCCCGGTGACGATCTGGAAAAGACGACGCCGATCGTTCGGCCCAAACAGGTGGAGTCACAACCCTGGCTGAAAAACGTTCTGTCGAAAAATCCAAATCTTTTTGACGAATTCTTTTGGTCCGATGGAATGATTCGAGTGGCGGGCCGCGAGTTTAATGGCTTGCTCGAATCGGCCTGTCATCAGCGCGGCAAGTTGTCGTGCCTCTCCTGCCATTCGATGCATCAGAGCGATCCGAACGACCAACTCAAGCGCGGCATGGATAGCAATCAAGCATGTCTCCAATGTCATACGAAGATGCAAGATGATCTGACGGCGCATACGCATCACCGGGCGGAGTCATCGGGCAGCCTCTGTTATAATTGCCACATGCCGCACACGTCGTACGCGTTGCTCAAGGCTATCCGCAGTCATCAGATCGACAGTCCGAACGTTCGCACGACACTCGAAACGGGACGCCCTAACGCATGCAACCAGTGTCATCTCGATCAGACGCTGGAATGGACTGCTCGGCAACTTACCGAATGGTACGGTCAACCAAAGGTCGAGCTGAGTGAAGAACAACAAACGGTGGCTGCTTCGTTGTGGTGGCTTTTTACAGGTGATGCCGGGCAGCGCGCCCTCGCGGCCTGGAGCATGGGTTGGGCGCCCGCGAAGGCCGCCTCGGGGCAAGATTGGCAAGCGCCGCACTTGGCTCGACTCCTCGACGATCCTTACTCGGCAGTGCGCTATATTGCGCAGCGTTCTCTGCGTACGCTGCCGGGCTTTGAGGGTTTTGAGTATGATTTCATTGCCAGCCCGGAAGACCGAAAAGCAGCGGGCACACGTGCATTAGAGGCGTGGAACAAGCGTTCGCAGAAACCCGAAGCCACAGCCGCCAGTCGAATCCTCTTGCAGGCGGATGGCACCTTGAATGTGGAGGCGGCAAACAAGCTGCACCCAAAGCGCAACGACCGCCCAATTCGTTTGCGCGAATAGTTGGGAAACTGCCTTTGAAGGCTGGTTGCGCGGCTTCTGAGAAAACAAAAAAGACTGACAGCTATTGCTATCAGTCTTTCCGTTTCGAATCAGGGCCGCACCACTTCAGCGGCTCGACCCAAACTTTATCAACGTGCGTGTGGGCTATGTCGAATCACTATCTGCGACACGACGACGGGCACACTTCGATGGCCCCCAAAATACGCCCGGCGCGGCGCGGCGTTCGCCGTAGCGCAGAGTTTCACTCTGCTGTATCGCCGATTTGCAGTCGGCAGCTTGTTCGCATTTTCCAGAGCCTCAGGTGTTGCCCAATCGCTACGGACTGCAAGTCTGTGATCAGCGCGATAGAGCAGAGAGAAACTTTCTTTGTGCTGCGAGATTTGCGCCCGTCACGCGGGTTTGTGATCAGATCAGATGCGCCCGGGAAAATAACGGGAAAATCTGTCAGGGAGAAAATCATTTGACACGTCCAAGGCCTTAAATCATTCTATCCGCATCCGTTGATGAAACGGTCTCATTCAGAGTGGTGAAGGGACTGGCCCGTCGAAACCACGGCAACCGGCTGAAGCGCGATCTTCAGTGACCAGGTGCCAATTCCAGCCCAAGCGATGGATGCTTGGGAAAGATGAGAAGAGTCCGCAGAATTTTCAGCCTCTTCTCACTCGATGGGAAGGGGCAATTTTTTTGCCCGCTGAAAATGAAATGGACTGTTATGGACAAGAATGATGGCTTCATGAAGGCGCTCAAGTGCCGCGAGTGCGGCCGAGAGTACCCACTGGCGGCGACCCACGTCTGCGAGTTTGACTTCGGTCCGCTTGAAGTGGTTTATGACTATGACCGAGCCAGGCAAACGTTAACCAGGGCGGCGATTGCTTCGAGGCCGCAAACGATGTGGCGCTATCGTGAATTGCTGCCGATCGCGCGCGAGCCGACGGTGGGATTTCAAGTGGGATACACGCCCTTAGTTAAAGCAGATCGATTGGCGCGGCAACTTGGTATTCGCGAACTCTGGATCAAGAATGACACGGTCAATTATCCGACGCTTTCGTTCAAAGACCGCGTCGTAAGCGTTGCCTTGAGTCGCGCGCGGGAACTCGGTTTCACCACTGTGGCTTGCGCATCGACCGGCAATTTGGCCAATTCCGTTGCGGCGAATGCGGCTGCGGTTGGACTAAAGGCTTACGTATTCATCCCGGCCGATTTGGAAGCAGGGAAAATCATTAACTCGCTTGTCTATGGCGCAAACGTCATTGGCATCAAAGGGCATTATGATGAAGTGAACCGGCTGTGTGCGGAGATCGCCGGGAAATTCGGCTGGGCTTTCGTGAACGTAAATATGCGGCCTTACTACGCTGAAGGATCGAAGAGCATGGGGTTCGAGATTATCGAACAATTAGGCTGGCGGATTCCTGAGCATACTGTGGTCTGTATGGCTTCAGGTTCATTGCTCACCAAAATTCACAAGAGTTATCAGGAATTCATCAAACTCGGATTGGTCACGGAGACGAAATACAGGGTCCATGGCGCGCAAGCGACCGGTTGTTCTCCGATTTCGACCGCCCAAAAGGCGGGCCTCGATTTCTTCAAGCCGGTCAAGCCAAACACAATTGCCAAGTCGCTCGCGATCGGAACTCCCGCAGACGGCTTTTATGCGCTCAGAGTGATGAAGGAGACGAATGGCACTGGTGAAGATGTCTCTGATGACGAGATTCGGGAAGGGATCAAATTATTGGCCGAGTGCGAAGGCATTTTTGCGGAGACCGCCGGAGGCGTCACGGTAGGCGTGGCCAAAAAACTCATTGCTACGGGTAAGATTCCCGCCAATGATTCCGCCGTCCTGTGCATTACTGGAAATGGATTGAAGACGCTCGATGCCGTGGCCACCGGTGCTGGGCGAACCCGCGAGATTAGACCCAGCTTGCGCGAGTTTGAAGCGCTCTTAGAAGTCGAAAGCAAAATCATCTGTTAACCATATATGTCTGCCAAAATCAGAATCCCTACACCTCTCCGCAAACTGACTAACAACGAGGAAATCGTTGAAGTTACTGCCGACACAGTTGGCGGGGCTATCGCTGAATTGCAAACGCGGTTTCCAGGAATCAAAGAACGTTTGCTTGATGAGAATGGAACCGTGCGGCGATTTGTGAACGTTTATGTCAATGAGGAAGACATCCGTTTCTTGCAAAACCAGCAAACGCCGATCAAGAGTGGAGACGAGATCAGCATCATTCCAGCGATTGCAGGGGGATAAGGACCAGAATGCCGCAACCATCAAAAAAAAACAAGACAACAGCCGGGACAACCCCCACGCAAGTTCAGACCACGCGTCTCTGGTTGATGTACCCGCCGAAACTCATCACGACGCCGGTCATTTGGCAGTTAGGCCACAAGTTCAAAATCGTAACCAACGTCCGCCAAGCCAGCGTGACGGATGAAATTGGAATTGTTTGTTTGGAAATGGAAGGCCAGAGATCGGTGATCAAGGATGCCATCAAATGGCTGGAGCGCATCGGTGTCAGCGTCGAGCCGGTCGAAATCAATGTGATTGAGAGTTAGCGTTCGCCGGGCTTGGCGGCTCAAGTTCTCTCTTCGAGCCGCTTTTCAACTTTGGTCAGTCTTTCTCACCTTCAGTGCTTCCGCCCGATCCCTTCTGCTAAACTAAACGGTTGTGCCTGTGATCGCGGTGATCGCGGCGGTGCATCTCAAAGTTGTTGGTAATATTGCTGGACTACCGTGTTCTGAGGGTGTCAGAGTAGTGCGGTGGACACGGAAATCGAGTTGCAAGGGCGCCGGATTTCGGCAACGGAGATGGCGCGGCTGGTGGGCTGGATTGAGGAACATCCGCAATGGAGCCGCAAACGGCTGGCGTGTGAACTGTGCCTGCGGTGGCAATGGGTCGATGGGCAGGGTCGATTGAAGGACTTCGCCGCGCGCAGCCTCTTGCTCAAACTGGAAGGGCGTGGGGTGCTGAAGCTGCCGCCACTGCGGCTCTACAATCGGCGAGCACCGCGGGGAGTGCCCAGATGGGAATGGTGGGAAGAGCCGACGGCCTGGGAAGCAAGCCTGCCGGAGGATTCAACGAGATTGGCAGGACAAGTACGGGCACGGCCTGGACTGGCTGGAGACGTTCGTTGACCGGGATCGGTTCCGGGGCAGCTGCTATCGGGCGGCCAATTGGCGATGGGTGGGGCAGACCCAGGGACGCAGCCGTCAGGATCGAGATCATCAACGGCAAGTTCCGGTCAAGGATGTGTATTTGTATGCCCTCCAGAAACGGAGGGGGCATTGAATCGACTGCAACAGATCGAGCAGGAAGTGCTGGCCGGGGGCCGGGAATGGACGCGAGCGCTGTTGGAGAAGCGTCTGCAAGAGGAGTGCCTGATGGTCGAAATGGTTTCGGCCAAGACCGGT
>Ga0194110_10008918_pt1 | contig 11355 bp, 9 predicted proteins | sample TA2Kig1200mmetaG_FD_146192 | JGI IMG/M metagenome (GOLD analysis project Ga0194110, IMG submission 146192) | Freshwater microbial communities from Lake Tanganyika, Tanzania - TA2015032 Kigoma Deep Cast 1200m | ecosystem: Environmental > Aquatic > Freshwater > Lake | place: Tanzania: Lake... | reverse complement strand
GCTCATCCTGCGCGGCCTCTCGATCGAGTTCCGCAACCACGCCCACAGCGCCATGGGCCGCCAGTTGGGCGATGTGGTGTTCGCCTTCGCCAGCACCCTGCTGGCGGTCTTCCTGGGCGCGGCGCTAGGCAATGTGATGCGCGGCGTGCCGCTGGATCACTCGGGCAGTTTCTTCCTGCCGCTGTGGACCGATTTCCAACCCGGCGCGCAGCCCGGCATCCTGGACTGGTACACCGTGCTGGTGGGCGTGCTGGCGCTGGCTACGCTGGCCCAGCACGGCGCGCTGTGGGTAGCCCTGAAGACGGAAGCGCCGCTGGAGGAACGTGCGCGGCGCCTGGCAGGGATGGTCTGGTACTTCGTCGCCGGGGGGACCCTGCTGCTGGCCCTTGTGACACTACGCGTACAGCCACAGCTTGGCGCCAACCTCGCGGCGCACCCTTGGGGTTATGCCTTCCCCACCCTGGCCCTGGCAGCGCTGGTGGCGCTGCGCTGCTTCCTGGCGTTCAGGAAATCCCGCCTTGCCTTTCTCTCCTCGTGCGCCTACATCGCCGGGATGCTCTCCAGCGCGGCCTTCGGCCTGTTCCCCTACGTGCTGCCATCGAACAGCGACCCACGGCTGGGGCTGACCGTGTGGAACACCGCCGCCGCCAGCCACGGCCTGCGCGTGGCGCTGACGTGGTGGATCCCCGGCATGATTCTGGTGATGGGCTATTTCTTCTTTGTCTACCGGCACTTCGCCGGAAAAGTCCAAGCCGGGAATGATGGGTATTGATCCTGCCCGGGGAGCGGCATGAATTTCGGACTACTGCGTGAAGAGGGCGCCGGCGACCACCGCGTGGCGCTCACGCCGCCGGTGGTGCGGCAACTGGTCGAGCGTGGCAACACGGTTTGGGTGGAGCGCGGCGCCGGCGAGGGCGCCATGTTCCCCGACCACGAGTACCTCAGCGCCGGCGCCAGCATCGGCTACTCGGCCGCCGAGGTGATTCAGCGTTCCGGTCTGACCGTGAAGATCTCCTCGCCCAGCCTGAAGCTGTTGGACCTGACCACCGGCGGGACGACCCTGATGGCTTTCTATCACCTGGCCGTGGCGGGGCCGGGAGTCTTCCAGCGTTTGCGCGAGCACGCCATCACCGCCATCGGCTGCGAGATCATCCAGCGGGCCAACGGCCGGCTCCCGGTGCTGGCGGCGGCCAGTGAGATCGCCGGACAGACCACCGTCTTCCTGGCGGCGCACCTGCTCCGCTCCAGTTCCGGAGGCCGCGGCATCCTGCTGAGCGGGAGCCCGGGGGCGCCGCCGGCGCACGTGGTGGTGCTGGGCGCGGGCGTGGTGGGCTGCTCGGCCACCCGCGCGGCGGTGGCCGCCGGAGCGCGCGTCACGGTGCTGGACATCGACAGCGAGAAGCTGCGCCGCGTGTTCGTCCACGTGCCCAACGTGGCCACCGCGCTGGCCGATCCCGATTCCGTGGCCGCGGCGGTGGCCTCCGCCGACGTGCTCATCGGCGCGGTGCTGGTAGCCGGCGCCAGGACTCCCCACGTGGTCACGCGTCCGATGGTGGAATCCATGCGGCCGGGCTCGGTGATCATCGACGTGGCCATCGACCAGGGCGGCTGCGTGGAAACCAGCCGGCCCACCTCCATCGCCGAGCCTACCTTCAACTACAACGGCGTGGTGCACTACTGCGTGCCCAATCTGACCGGGGACATGGGGCGCTCGACCAGCGTGGCCCTGGCTCACGCCGTGATGCCCTACCTGATGCGCGTGGGCGAGCTGGGGCTGGAGGGCGCCTTGCTCAGTTGTCCGGAGCTGGCCAACGGCGTCTACACTTACCGCGGCGAGTGTGTGAAGCAGCAGCTCGCCGCCGCCTGGAACACCGGCTGGCGCCCCCTGCGCGAGCTGCTGTCGGAGAGCGCCTCCGGCTGAGGGTCTCCCGATGCGCTGGATAGAGCACTACCGCTCCAAGGTCAAGAGCGCCGCGGAGGCCCTGCAAGTGGTCAAGTCGGGTGACCGCGTCCACGTGCACCAGGGCTGCTCGGAGCCGGAGGAGCTGGTCCGCGCGCTGCTCCAGCGGGCGCCCGAGCTGCGCGACGTCGAGATCATCCACCTGGCCACCATGGGCATCGCCGACTACACCCGCCCGGAATACGAAGGACACTTCCGCCACGTGGCCTTCTTCATCGGCAGCAACGTGCGCGCCGCGGTGCAGGAGGCGCGCGCCGATTACGTTCCCATCTTCCTGAGCGAAATCGAGGGCCTGTTCAGGAGCGGCGTCATGCCTATCGACGTGGCCCTGATCCAGTGCACCCCGCCCGACGACTACGGCTACATGAGCCTCGGCGCCGGCGTGGACATCGCCATGACCGCGGCCCACTGCGCACGGCACGTCATCATCGAAGTCAACGATCAGACCCCCCGCACCCTGGGCGACAGCTTCCTTCACGTCAGCAAGGCCCACGCCATCGTCGAAGCCTCGCACCCGCTGTGCGAGTACCGGCAGGCCCCGGTGACCGAAGTCCACCGCGCCGTGGCCCGCCACGTGGCCGCGCTGGTCCCCGAGGGCGCTACTCTCCAGATGGGCATCGGCGAGATTCCCGAGGCCGTGCTGGGCGCGCTGGGCGATCACCAGAACCTGGGCGTCCACTCGGAGATGGTGCCCGATGGCATCGTGGACCTGATCCAGGCCGGCGTGGTCAACAACGAGAAGAAGACGCTGCATCCCAACAAGGTCATCGCCGGTTTCGTATTGGGGACCAGGCGCCTGTTCGATTTCATCAACGACAACCCCATCTTCGAGTTCCACCCCACCAGTTACTGCAACGACCCCATCATCATCGCGCGCAACGAGCGCATGGTGGCCATCAACTCGGCGATCGAGATCGACGTGACCGGCCAGGTGTGCGCCGACTCGCTGGGCTACATGCCTTATAGCGGCATCGGCGGGCAGGTGGATTTCATCCGCGGCGCGGCGCGCTCGAAAGGCGGCGTGCCCATCATCGCCCTGCCCTCGACGGCCAGAGGCGGAACGATCTCGCGCATTGTGCCGGTGCTCAAGACCGGCGCCGGGGTGGTGACCTCGCGCGGCGACGTGCACTACGTGGTCACCGAGTACGGAGTGGCCCACCTGCACGGCAAGTCCCTGCGCCAGCGCGCCGAGGCGCTCGTCGAGATCGCCCACCCGGACTTTCGCCACGAGCTGATGGACGCCGCCCGCCGCTCAGGCGCGGCCGGTCTTGGCTAAGCCCAGCAGCCGCTCGGCCTCTTCAAAGGAGACCGTTTCGGCTTGCCGGGCGCGCGCCTCCAGGAACTTCATCAGCGCCCGGTTCTGCCGCGCCAGTTCGATCTCACGATTGAAGTCCTCGACTTCGGCAAGGATGAACTCGTCACCTTCAGGCGATCTCAGGATGACGTTCTCCCGGCGCGCCCGCTCCAGGAGCGCATGAACGCTCCTCGCCCGCCGTGAAACCGTAATCGTCTTCATAGCCGGAACTCCTCCCCGCCAACGAACAGGCGATTCCCGCTCTTGTGCCCAACCGCCTCTATCTTGACCACAGCCGTCCCCTCGTCGATGTCGTAGAAGACCCGAAACCGGCCGGCCCTGAGTTCCCTCTCCGCCAGCCGGTTCGGCCTTAGCTTCTTGTTGTTTCTCGTTTCGCGGCCCGGTTCATGCTTCAAGCAGGACTCGATGCCGTTCATTATCCGCCTTCGGTCCGCCTTGTTGAACGTGCGCAAGTCGTCGATCGCCTCGGGCGTGAACCTGATCTCGAACATGCTCCGCACTCATTGTACCAGCCACCAGCGCGCACGCCGGCGGCCGCGCCAGCGCGCCGAGGCGGTCATGGAAAGCGCCCACCCCGATTTCCGCCAGGAATTGATGGACGCCGCCCGCCGCTCCGGCATCCCGGTAGCTTCCGACTGACGGCGGATGGGGACAGGCTACCCTGTCCCCCCGTGGACAGGGCGGCCTGTCCCCACGCGCCCGCGAGCCTTGCCCAACAGCGCCGTTTCCCGAGGTCGGAGTCTCGCGGCTTCCCCACTCAGATGCGGCGCATCCTGTGCGCCGTCGGCTGCAACGCCTTGTGAGCCGGCTTCGTGGTTACTGCCCTTCGCGGTCGACGTCGTCCATTCTGAGCGGCAGAAAAAACCTGATGCCGTCCCCGTGTATTGAAAACCAGCTGCCAGGACCGATTTCAACCACTTCGTTTCGCAGCGCAATCGCCGCGTTGATTACGTTGAGCCAACGGCGGAGAGAACACTGCTGCTCAAGGTCGACAAGGTGTTGCTCCCACTCTCCCCAAGCCTGGAAGTCCCGGCCGAAGCGGCGTCGCTGCCGATCATCTGGCAGCGAGTGCCGGTGGCCTGCGAGCGTATTTCTGACATCGGCGAGCAGTTTTCTTGATAACTGGACGGCGCGGTGGTAGGCAGCGAGCGCTGCTTCCAACTCCGCCCGCTGACTATCGAAGAGCTGCCGACCCTCCTCGCCGCGCAGTGTCTGCTGGAGCTCGCCAACCACCTCGTCGAACGACTTAAGCTCTACGAGCGCCTTCTTCATCAATACTGCTCTTGCCTCAGCTCCCTCCACATTCCTGGTGGACGCTTCAACGAGATCCACAACGTCTTCCAACGCAGCGACGAGATGCCACACGTGGGCAGCGAACTTGTCCGCCGGCCACAGGTCGTTCTTTCGAAGATAGCGGCTCATTCTGCCGGCCCCTCTGCCTCACAGCTCGGCGTTCACCCACGGGCCGCGTCTTGGCGCGTCCGGTGCAGCAGACGGTTCGGCGACGGCCCTTCCCACAGGCAAATCACTTCTTCGGGATTTGTCTCCGTTTAAGGCTTTTCGAGATCTCGGCGTACATGGTATCGAGATTGATCCGATCGGACTTGACTAGTCGCTGAAGGGACCTCGCCTTGTCGGCAGGCATAACGTACGCGGCACGGTTCTTCATCTGATTCGAATCCGACAGCCACAACTCTTCCGCTTTGACCAAGGGGTTCCTGTTCAGAACGTCGCCCACTGCGGCTACTGCGCCCAAGAGCCAAGCTTTCTTCGATGCCTCAACCGAGAAGACGGGCTGGCTCGATAGGAGAATGAACGAGTAGGTGCCCGGGGTATTGCCACCACTCGGCAGACACGACGTGCGCGTGTAATCGACGAGGGCGTTTGCCGTCGTCTCGATCTGGTAGCACATCGCCTGAACCTTCTCCGAAGACTGAGCACTTGCCAACGTTGGCAACGCCGCAGCCGCCAGCACCAAACACCGAATCATGGCCACCCTCCCTCTTGTTGACGCCTAATGCCTTGGGCGCTCAGGCCCGGGCCGCGCGGGCCGAGTCCGCCCTCCGGCCTTGCGCCGCCGCCGCCTGGGCAACTCATCGCCGGGGACCGGAGCCGTATCGGGTACGCGCGCCAGCACGCGGTCGTACAGCCGCACATCCGCCTGACGCCCACGCGCCTCCAGATACCTCGTAAGGGAATCGTGACGCTTCTTCACCCGAATTCATTGTATCAGCCACCACCGCGCACGACCGCGGCTTCGCAAGTGCGCCGTGGCGCACGTTCTCAACGTGCCGCGTCTGCACTCCTACCGACTCCTGGCCAAGCCTCGACAAGAGTGTCGAGGCGGCAGGCTGAAGCCCGCGCCACGTCTTTCACTTCGGCATCCTGGAGCGAGCCGGTGATGCTGCATAATATAGGCAGTGCGGAGAGGCAGCACATCTGGGAACGCGGCAATAGTGCTTCTGCTGGCGGTGTCTGCCACCGCCTGGGCGCAGAAGCCGGCACCGTTGCCCGGCTCGGAGGAGTGCGCCGGGTGTCACGAAGAAGGCCGGCGCACGGGCAAGCGCGAGGCGGGCATGCCCCCGCCCTTCGATGCCGCCGCGCTGCGCGCTTCCCCCCACGCCTCCCTCGAGTGCAAGATGTGCCACGACACCGGCAAGGAGCTGCCGCACCCGGAGAAGCTCCCGCCGGTCAACTGCGGCGCCTGTCACTCGGGCGCGCAGCAGCAGTACACGCAGAGCCTTCACGGGCAGGCCGCCCGGCGCGGCGACCGCATGGCGCCGGACTGCAAGCAGTGCCACGGGCGTCACAACGTGCTGCCGACCCGCGATCCCCGCTCCCCGTCCTCCACCCTGGAGGTCCCGCGGCTGTGCGGAAGCTGCCACCGCGAGGGAACGCCGGTACACCTGACCCACACCATTTCGCAAACCCGCATCTACGAGAACTACATCGACAGCATCCACGGCGAGGGGCTATTCAAACGCGGGCTGACCGTGACCGCGGTGTGCACCAGTTGCCACACCGCGCATTTCGTGCTGCCCCACACCGACCCGCGCTCTTCGATCGCCCAGCGCAACATCGCCAGGACCTGCACCCGCTGCCACGCCCGCATCGAGGAGGTGCACCAGAAGGTCATCCGCGGCGAGTTGTGGGAGAAGCAACCGCACGTCATCCCGGCTTGCGTGGACTGTCATGAGCCTCACCGCATCCGCCGGGTGCTCTATCCGCAGGGCATGTCGGACCGCGACTGCCAGCGCTGTCACGGCAACCCCGGGCTGAAAGTTGTCCGGGGCGGCAAGTCGGTTTCCCTGTTTGTCAACCAGGCGGAGCTGGAGAACTCCCGGCACGCGCGCCGCGCCTGCGTGCAGTGCCACACCGGCGGCACTCCTTCCCACGCCCGGCCTTGCGCCACCATGCCCCCCAAGGTGGATTGCTCCATCTGCCACGCCGAGGTAGTGCGCCAGTTCCGCGAGAGCAGCCACGGCACGCTGCTGGCGCAGGGCAGCCCCGACGCGCCGGACTGCGCCGACTGCCACGGCTCCAGCCACCGCCTGAAGGGCAAGCACGATTCCTCCGCTCCCACCTTCGCCCGCAACATCCCGGGCCTGTGCGCCAAGTGCCATCGCACCGGCGAGAAGGCGGCCGTGCGCTACACTGACCGCACCGCCAGGCAGGTGAGGGCGGTGGAGCAATACGTCGAGAGCATCCACGGCAAGGGACTGCTCCAAAGCGGCCTCACGGTCACCGCCGACTGCGCCGACTGCCACACCGCGCACCATGAGCTGCCCGCCGACGACCCCCGCTCGAGTGTCCACCGCGCCAACGTCACCACCACCTGCGGCAACTGCCATCGCGGCCTGGCGGAGATGTTCGCACGCAGCGTGCATTCCCCCACGGTCACCCGCACCTCAAAGCCCCAGCCCGTGTGCAGCGAGTGCCACAGTGCCCACTCCATTGCCCGCACGGACATCACCGATTTCCGGCTGCACATCATGGACCAGTGCGGGCGCTGCCACCGCGACATCACCGCCACGTACTTCGACACCTATCATGGGAAGGTCTCCAAGCTGGGTGCGGTGAAGACCGCCAAGTGTTACGACTGCCACGGGGCGCATGACATCCTGCCCGTCACCGATATACACTCCCGCCTCAGCCGCGACAACATCGTCCAGACCTGCGCTAAGTGCCACCCCGGCTCGCACCGCCGCTTCGCCGGATACCTGACCCACGCCACCCACCACGACCCGCACAAGTACCCGCTGCTGTTCTGGACCTTCTGGGGCATGACCTCGGTGCTGGTGTTCACCCTGGTGCTGTCCGGTCTGCACACTCTGGCCTGGCTGCCCCGCTCGCTCCAGTACCGCCGTGAACTCAAGGCCGCCGGCGACGGGCATGGCCAGATCTACGTGCGGCGCTTCCAGCCCTTCCAGCGCAAACTCCACCTGATCGTGATCGTCAGCTTTATGGGGCTGGCCCTCACCGGGATGATCCTGAAGTTCTCCTACGCCGGATGGGCCAGCGTGCTGGCGCGCCTGCTGGGGGGATTCGAAGGAGCGGGGCTGATCCACCGTTTCTGCGCCGTGCTGACTTTCCTCTACTTCGGACTGCACCTGTTCGACCTGGTGCGCCACCGGCGCCGCGGCAAGCGGAGCTGGCGCGAGTTCATCTTCAATCCGGACAGCATGCTGTTCAACCGCAGGGACTGGCGCGAGCTGGTGGCCTCGCTGAAGTGGTTTCTCGGCAAGGGCCCCCGCCCTGAGTACGGCCGCTGGACCTACTGGGAGAAGTTCGACTACTTCGCGGTCTTCTGGGGCGTGGCGGTGATCGGCTCGACCGGCCTGGTGCTGTGGTTCCCCGAGTTCTTCACCTTGTTCCTGCCGGGCTGGGCCATCAACGTGGCCACCATCATCCACAGTGACGAGGCCCTGCTGGCGGTGGCCTTCATTTTCACCATCCACTTCTTCAACACCCACTTCCGCCCGGAGAAGTTCCCCATGGACACGGTGATCTTCACCGAGGGCGTGCCGCTGGAGGAGTTCAAGCGGGACCGGCCCCGCGAGTACCAGCAACTGGTGGAGCGCGGCGAGCTGGAGCAGCACTTCATGCCGCCGCCCGTCCCACTGGCGGTGAAGCTGTGGCGGCGGCTGGGGTACCTGGCGCTGATCATCGGCTTGCTGATGATCGTGCTGATCCTGTACGCTCAGGTCTTCGCCTACCGCTGACCATGGACCGCTCGATCGTCGCTTCCGTGCAGGCGCTGCTGCGGCAGGGCCAGCCGCCGTTTCCTTTGGCCGGGCTGATGGGCTTCACCATCACCTCGATCGAGCCCGGCTGCGTGGTGGTGGAGTTCCAGGCCGCCACGAACCACACCAATCCCATGGGCACGCTGCACGGCGGGGTGCTGTGCACGCTGGCCGACACCGCCATGGGAATCGCCCACGCTTCGATTCTGAAGGACGACGAGAGCTACGCCACGGTCGAGCTGAAAATCAACTTCCTGCGCCCGGTACGGGAGGAGAAGGTGCGCGCTATCGGCAAAGTGGTCCGCGCGGGCAGGACCCTGGTGCTGCTGGAGTGCGACATCGTCAACGGCGACGGTCAGTCGGCGGCCCGGGCGATGAGCACGTCCATGACGCTGCGCCTTGAAATGGGGACAGGCCGCGCTGTCCACGGTGGGACAGCGTAGCCTCTCTTGAGAATCCGGGACAGGCTTGGGTGTCCCTCCGTGGACACCCCGGCCTGTCCCAGGATTTTCATGCTTCTGGGTGCCGGCGCGCCGGCATGACTCCCTGCTGTCCCCGGCTCGGCTGTCCTACACGCTGACCACCGGGCACGGCGACTGCCGGATGATGGCGTAGGCGTTGGTGCGCAGCCGCCCGAAGATGCCCGCGGCGGAACCGCGCCCGATCACCAGCAGATCGGCCTGCGCCCGCTCGGCGTTGCGGCACACCACCTTCGGAGGATCGCCTCCGTCGATGATGATCTCCGCGTCGGGCGCCAGGTTTTCGGCCAGCTCCTCGAGCTTGTCCCGGACCTCGCGCGCCAGCCGCTCGGTGGCCTCCCGGTCGAAGCACTCACCGGGCCGCACCTCGACGCAGGGCACGGCGTGCAGCAACGCCAGGCGCGCCCCCAGCGCCGCGGCCACACCCGCGGCCCACTCCAGAGCCCTGCGGCTCTGCGGCCCCAGGTCCAGCGCGCACATCACGGTCCGAAAGGCGATAGTCTCGGCCGCCGCCTGCTCCATGTGGACGCCCGTCAGCACCGGGCAATCCGCGTCATGCAGCACCTTGGCGGTCACCGAGCCCAGAATGAAGCGCCGGAACGGCCCGTAGCCGTGCGTGGGCATGGCGATAGCGTCGGCGCGTCCGCTCTGGGCGTAGCGGACGATCGTCTCGGCCGGGGCGCCATCGGCCAGCACGCGCCTCACCTGCGCGCCCGCCAGTTCGCGGGTCAGGAAGGCGTCCAACTGCCTGCGGGCCTGCTCGGTGCGGTTGGCCAGGAGATCATTCATGACCGTGCCGCCGAACTCCAGCGTGCTGAATTCGTACCGCATAGGCTCCAGAACGTGCAGCAAGGTGATCTCGGACTGGAACCGTGCCGCCAGAGCCTTGGCGTAGCGGGCCGCGCCCAGGCAACGTTCGGAGAAGTCCACCGGAACCAGGATCTTGGCCAGTGTGGGCATGTGCGCTCCTCCGCGCGGCTCTATTGTAACCCAGCCCGAAGGGGCTATTGACTGCCCGCCACGCCCAGATCGGAGAGCACCTTGGGGGCGGTCTCCTCCATGGCCAGCAGACGGTGGCAACTGTTGCAGTCCTGCGAGATGATGCGGCCGCCCTCGCCGGAGTGCCGGTCATCGTGACAGCGGAAGCAGCCTGGAAAATCAGTGTGCCCGATGTTGTTGACGTACGTGCCCCAGCCGACCTTCATGCGGGGAAAGACGTTGCGCTGGTAAATCTCCGCCAGCGCTTCGGCCGCGCGAGTGGCCTCCGCCCGCCCTCCGTAGCGATCCCGCAACGCTGCCCGCATAGCCGCGGCCGCCTGATCGTGGCTCGCGTAGTCCTTCTTCAGCAGCTCGACGCCCACCTTCTTGACGAACGGCAGCGCGGCGGAGATCCGCCCCGCGGCCAGGGCGCGGTCCACTGCGCTTTCGGGCATCTCGAAGGCGTGGGTCGGCCGGTTGTGGCAATCCATGCAGTCCATCTGTCGCCGCGGGAGCTGCCGCACCACTTCCGGTTTGGCGTCCGCGGCCAGGTACTCCGCGGTGTGCCCGGTTTCCGTATTGCGATACCGCACCCAGGGAATGCTTTGCCGGGAGGCGTCGCCAGGGGCGTACTCGATGGTGACACCGGGCGCTATGTGCACACCGTGAATGCCGCGGGTCACTCCACCACCGCCGATGAGCATCAGCAGCACGGTCTGGGTGCGGGTGTTGGCCTCGTCTTCGGCGAACTTCTCGATCACCCGCAGCCGGTCCGCGCCGAACTTGTCCGGCCAATGGCAGGTCTCGCAGGTTTCGCGTGCCGGACGCAGGTCGCGGATGGGCGTGGGGATGGGCCGCGGATAGGTGTTGAAGGCCACCGCAAACACCTGGGCCACACCGGACAGCTTGCTCTTGACGAACCAGTTCGCGCCGGCCCCGATGTGGCAGGCCACGCACTCCACCCGTGCGTGGGGGGAATTCTGATAGGCCGCGTACTCCGGCTGCATCACCTCGTGGCAGGTCCGCCCGCAGAAGGCGATGCTGTCCATGTAGTGCACCGCTCCGTAAGTGAGCTGCGCTCCGACAATCAGGTTGACCGCCGTGGTGATGCCCACAAACAGCAGCAACCGGCGTAGCTCCGGGGTGTTTGAGTGCAGCGGTGGAAGCGCCGTCAGCGGCAGGCCCTGGCGCAGCTCCCGCCGGCGCCGCAGCGCGATCCCCAGGGGAATCAGGGCCAGGCCCAGGAAGAACAGGCCGGGCAATGCCATGAACGTCAGGATGCCCACATAAGGATGAAGCGCCGCCCCGCTCAACGTGGTGGGCAACAGGAACAGCCAGAACACTACAGCCGTGTTTACCGCCACCACGCCCGTCCGGCTC
>Ga0194110_10008914_pt1 | contig 11356 bp, 8 predicted proteins | sample TA2Kig1200mmetaG_FD_146192 | JGI IMG/M metagenome (GOLD analysis project Ga0194110, IMG submission 146192) | Freshwater microbial communities from Lake Tanganyika, Tanzania - TA2015032 Kigoma Deep Cast 1200m | ecosystem: Environmental > Aquatic > Freshwater > Lake | place: Tanzania: Lake... | reverse complement strand
CTCTCTGATGACCCTAAGCAGGGAGCAAGGAGAATAATTAATTGTATGAGATATATATAGTTATAGCGTGTTACTTCATAGAATTGCTTGACAAATAGGTGTTTGGCGTTAAACTGAAATCATGGATCGAAAATATGTTTATCAATGTCTTTTCATGGCATTATTCATAACTGCATTATTTAACACATTTATGCCTCGTAATGCTTTAATAGGAGATTTACATCTGAAAGTGGGACAGATTGCAGAACAGGATATTGTTGCGCCATATGATTTTCCATTACTCAAAACTGACAGACAACTTGAGATTGAAAAAGTTCAAATAAGAAAGCAGCTCAAATCAGTATATACTCTTTCTTCAGAACCTTTGTTTAATTCCATAAAGGTTATAAACGATATTATTTTGCCTTTGGCAAGTCTTTCTATCAACGCAGATACGACTACTGTCAGAAAGACTTTTTCTCAGAAAGGGATTATACTCTCAGATAAGTCAATAAAGTATTTATCTAATCCAAATTCCTGTAAATCAACATATTCCAATCTGATGAGTATTATTAAGGAGATTTATCAGTCTGGCATATATGAAGAAGCGATAGAAGACTCTTTTTTGTTGGTTAAAGAAGATAGCTTTATTACTGCATATAATATTGAGTTTTATGCCAAAGAAAAAGCTATAGCATTATCTATTGCTAAATACAATCAAATTGACAAGCATTTATTGGGTGAAATACTCAGTTATATTGTTGAGCCTAATTTGGTTAAGGATTCTGAGAAGTTCAAACAAATTGAACAAAAGGCCATGGAAAGCGTAACAGAAATACAGGGCACGATTTCAAAGAACGAGAAAATAATCAGAATTAACTCCAGAATTACTGAAGAAGATATGAACAAGATTCAATCACTAACAAAGTATAAACAAAAAACACAATTGACAATCAATACATGGGATACATTGAAAGTCAGCATCAGTTTTTTCATTTATTTCTTTATGTTGGGAATGGTCTTTTATGCTTTTACAAACCTTTTCTATAAGCAGTTAATTCTACAGAAACATCACTTTACTCCATTTCTGATAGGGTTGGCATTAAACTCGATACTAGCTTTAATAAATAATCAGTTATTGGGCTTTCAGACTCTGCTAATTCCTTATAGTATGTTTATTATTACTGCTGCAATCCTGGTAGATGTACCATTTGCTTTGTTTTTCAATTTTATAGCATTTGCCAGTCTTTATCCCTTTGTAAATTGGGAAACTTTTTCTCCGCTTATAATGGTCCTTGGGACAACGATTGTTTTGCTGTTAATGACCCAACTAAGCGATAAACACAGATATATAACTATCTGGTTGTACCAAACCATCATTACAGCTATCTTAACAGTTCTATTTGCGTTGTACAAATCTGATAGAATTATGGTTGCATTAACCAACATCAGTTACGCCTTCATATCTTCAACTCTATCAGTTATACTAATGATCTTTATTGTCCCATTTTTTGAACGAAAATGGAATTTACTAACAATTCAAGGACTTAAGGAACTGCTGGATTTTAACCATCCATTGCTGAAAAGATTGGCCAAAGAAGCTATAGGAACTTATTATCACAGTTTGATTGTTGGCAATCTTGCAGAACATGCTGCCGAAACAATTGGAGCAAATGCACTTTTAACTAGAGTTGGAAGTTACTATCACGATATTGGCAAGGTCATTAATCCTGAATATTTTACCGAAAATAACCCTGCTTCAGGTGATTTGCATGATGCTCTAAGCCCATCAGCCAGTTCTGAAGCAATAAAAAGACATGTTATCGATGGAATAGAACTTGTTAGGAAATTCAATATTCCAACGTCTGTGGAAGAGATAATTTTACAACACCACGGTACAGGATATATAAGGTATTTTCTGGATAAAGCGGAAAAAAGCAGAATCTCTATTGACTTGAATCAGTTCAAGTATAACGGCCCAAAACCCAATAGTAAAGAAGCAGCATTGGTTATGATTGCAGATATTGTAGAATCTACTACAAAATCAATTGAGGATGTTTTCTATGAAGATATACGCAAAATAATTAACGACGCAATTCTACGCTTGATTAAAGACAATCAACTGGATGAATCAGGCTTAACTATTAATGATTTGAGTAAAATAAAGGAATGTATGCTGCCAATACTTGAAAGTATATATAGGAAAAGACAGCAATATCCCGAAGTTAACAACATTGAAAAATAATAGCTCATTACTCATAGTATCCGGCAGATATAAAAGATATCTGCCAAAAACCGATTTGGATAAGGTTCTTAGATTATTTCATTCAATTATTAAGCTCCGTTATAATATAATAGTGAGCTTAACTTTCAGTTCATCAAAAGAGATGAAGAAAGTTAATAGTGAATACCGAGGTGTAAATAAATCTACAGATGTAATAAGCTTTCCGTGTATAACAGAGCTTTATGAGACAGACCGTAATCTGATTTCATATAGATATTTGGGCGAAATTATGATTGACATAAACTATATAAAACAACAAGAGGATACAATGAATATTGCGTTTGAAATCATAAAAACTTTTATACATGGATTATTGCATTTAGCTGGATATGACCATTTGAATAATATACAATCCGGAAAAATGTTTTTGATGGAAAATACAATAATCAACGAAGTAATGAAAGGATAATAAGTGAGCGAAGGTACTTTACTATATTTAATTTTTATATTATTAGTTGCTTCAGGATTTTTTTCAGCTTCAGAAACAGCTTTGTTTTCAATTAATAAATTTCATTTGAAGAAGCTGGAAAATACTAATAAGAAAAGCGATAAAAGGATTTTAAAACTTCTAAGTAAACCAAGGTTCCTTTTGATTACTATTTTGATGGGCAATACTTTAGTAAATATATCTATTTCTTCTTTTGCTACATTGTATGCTCTAAAATTAAAACAAGTACTTGGGTTAAGCCTGAGCAATTCAGCAGTTATTACAATTCAAATAATCATTACAACGATGGTGATTTTAGTTTTAGGAGAAATTCTTCCAAAATTGTTTGCATGGGCAAAATCGTATTCAATTGCCAAATTATCAACTTTGCCAATTCAAATAATCGGATTTGTTTTATGGCCGCTTCTGAAGCTGCTTGAAGTTTTCAGCATGATAATCTCCTCTCAGAAAACAGATAATATGAAAAAAACCATAACTACAGAAGAATTTCATTCAATAATTCAATCACATAATCCAATGCATTCGTTGGAAGAACACGAAAAAAAGATATTATCCGGCTTGTTTAAGCTACCCAAAGCAGAAATTAGAGAAATTATGGTCCCCAGAGTTCATATCAATGCAGCTGGAGAAACTCAATCAATTGATGAAGTTAAAAAATTGATTATCGAATCTGGATATTCAAGAATCCCTGTCTATAGAAATTCAATAGACGATATAATAGGAATAATTTATGCTAAAGATATTCTTTTAAATCCTCAGACAGAAAGCATCTTAAAAGTAATGCGTCCGGCCTGGTTTGTTACAGAAAACATGAAGATTCAAACACTTCTGAATCAGTTCAAAAGCAAAAAAACACAGATTGCAATAGTTGTAGATGAATATGGTGGTACAAACGGTCTCATTACATTGGAAGACATTCTCGAAGAACTTGTGGGAGAGATACAAGATGAATATGATTCAGAAGTTACTCCTATTCTAACAAAAACTGATAATTACATCATAACTGACGGTATGTTAAGTATAAGAGAATTGAATAATGAAATGAATGTTGAAATTGATCCTGAGAGATTTGATAATATAGCAGATTATTTGTTGGAACTTTTCAACCATGTCCCGGATGTAAACGAAAAAACTATTGATGAAAACAGTATTGAGTATACGATATTAGACAGTAATAAGAAAAAAATAAACAAAATTAAAATCCAAAGATTGAAAGATCGGGATATTGAGACCTGAGAAGCTGTTAATTGTTTAATAAAGTCACAATGCCTATTAGATATAAGAGCAAAGCTTTAATTGTAATAATGTATCTCTGGTTGGCTGCAATATGGATTGTATCATCTTTACCCGGAGACTCACTACCAGAAATTGATCAATTAGGTTACGATAAAATTTGGCATGTAATTTCATACGCGGTTTTAACTTCATTATTCTTTGTTAATTATAAATCAGGTTATTTCGATAATATGTGCATAAAAGAAATTTTAATGTTATTAGTAATAGTAGCTTCTCTAGATGAAGCACACCAATATCTTATAAGCAATAGAGAAGTAGCGATATTTGATTTAGCGGCAAACATTTTTGGCATTGTAATAGGTCATGGTTTAGGGATTATTGTTTATGATAAAATTGGAAAACGTAAATCTAACAATCAATAACAAAGTAATCCTCAATCAAATTTCAGTCAATATACCCGATGATTGTATGACAGTCATCATAGGCAAAAGCGGTAGTGGAAAAACTATGCTGATGAAAACAATTGTCCAGCTATTCAGACCTCAGAATGGTATAATATCAATTGATGTTGATAAAATGGGTCCCCTCAAAAAAATCCCTTTAAATCTTATATCGATGGTTTTCCAGAATTCAGCTTTGCTGGATTCTTTTACCGTTTTCCAAAATATAGCTTTACCATTATATGAAAACTCTATGTATAAAGAAGAGGAAATTATAGCTAAAGTGCACGAGATATTGGGTTTTGTAGGATTAGATACAATTTGCGCGATGTATCCCTCTGAGCTAAGTGGTGGTATGAGAAAAAGAGTGGGAATAGCTCGAGCTTTGGTAACAAATCCAAGATATATTATTTTGGATGAGCCAACAACAGGCTTAGATCCAATAACAGCAAAAGGAATAATTAGTTTTATAAAATCTGTGATCATAAAAAGGCAGTTAATTCCCATAACAATTACGCATGACCCACTCTGTATAAACGAATTGGGAAACTACATAGTCATGATGGATGCCGGATCGGTATTTTACAGCGGGAAAAAAGAATCTTTGATGAAATGTAACGACAGTAAAACTCAAGAATTCTATATAAGTTTTTTCATATAAAAAAAAGGATACACCGTACTGTGTATCCTTTATTATGAAAGTTATATTACTTAATCAAAAGCATCTTTTTAGTTTCAATAGATTTATAAGCTTTTACCGTATAAAAGTAAACACCTGAGGAGACTTCATTATTCTTAGAATCTTTACAGTCCCAAACGAAACTTAAATTACCTTTCAAAGCATTTCCTTTGTAGAGTTGTTTTACCAATTGACCTTTTATATTGTATATTGAAAGCTCCATATTCTTCACATTTTTGTTTAGGATTATATTGATTTTGGTACTAACACTAAATGGATTAGGATAATTTTGTCTAAGTTGCAAAATCGATGAAGATGAGTTTGTGGTGTTATCTTCAAGAGAGACATTATCATAGATTTTTGCATACAATCCGAATATAGGTGTCTTTCCGCTTGAGCGTCCATCAGACCACAACACCACTGCTTTATTACTAGCAGGATTCTTGAAAACAGCAATTTGCCCATGTTGTTGAATTTTAATTTCATCACATACTACTGTTCCTGTATTAGGCCCAACTAAAGAGCCGTTACTATTAACAAATCTCATATACAAATCAGAATCTTCTTCAAGGTAGTCTTCCCATACTACCATCATATTTCCATTATGAAATCTTGAGATGTTAGGTGATGATTGAGTAGTATCTCTTTGAGCGACAAAAAAGCCATAATCACCCCAAAGAGGCTCTCCTTGTAAGGAATATCTTTGTATAGCAATATCTTGATTTGCCCCAGTTACACTTTCCTTCCAGACAAAAGTAACATTGTTGCCTCCAAGTAATGAAAACTCATCTTGTTCTCTTCCGTAATCTGCCATTGATACACCAGCGGGATCCCATAAAATCTGCCCTGTTGGAGAGATTAATTGTCCATACAAGTTTTTTATATCATCAATTCTAAAATCCAGCCATTCAATGAATATACCCAAATCAGTAATAACAGCTTTAGGCAAATATTGAGTTACTTCTCCGACTGTATAGTTTGAAGTTACCATGCCAAAATCTGACCATCCTGTTACTGTAGACCCATCTTCAGAGTTAACAAGCTTTACCCATACATTTAACATGCCAAATGTATCAGGATTTACACTGTATCTGGTCCAAACATAATACCTGTCTACTAGAGCTTCTAATTGGCATTCAAATAAGGGATCACTTGATGGAATGTGAGATATTAAAACACCATTCGGTCCCCACATTTTTTGGTTTCCAATATACTTTTGTCCGTAAATATGGAAATAGTAAGTTGCACCAAAAGGAGTCTGTACTTCGTCTAAATTAGACCATCCAATATATAATGCACCATCATGATAAGATATTTTGGGGTTTTTCTGACTCAATGGATCGCTTTCTGTTACTGGTATACCACTATCTCCCCATAAACGGTTACCATTAGCATCTAACAATTGAGCATAAATTTTCGGATTTCCCGTTCTATTATCCTGCCATATAACTGCAATTTTATCATCAGGTAATACAACAGCAGAAAGATCATTTTGATCATATCCAGACAGTGTAGTTAACGCTCTACCGTTTTCCTCAAAGTCTATACTAGAATCAGAATTTATAATTTGATAAAATATTTGGTACCCTAAATTTGCATATCTTGTATCTTGCCACAAAACTATAGCGTCGTTTTGTCGAGGAAGCATAACAATTTGTTTTAAAGAAGCGTCTCCGCTTAGTCCCCAAAAAACTTGTACTCCATTTTGAGCTAATTGAGGCATCCCTTGTAAATTAAGAACCTGATAGTAAATTCCTACAGAGCCATCTCGCATATCCATCCAGTTAATATAAATATTATTTCCAGATCTTTTTACTAAAGAGCCAGATTGCTCATTTGGAGAAGTACATATTGGTTTTCCGCCTGTTTCCCATAACTCAAGCCCGTTAGAAGATAAATGCTGTGCATAAACATCAATATTTGGAGCATTGCCATTTCTTGAGTCATCCCATACGATAAAACAACCACCACTTGTATCCGCAGACAACCTAGGTCCACGTTGTCCGAAATTTGCAACAGCAACCGGAACACCATCTGGATTCCAAAGTTTCTGTCCATTGAGATTGATTTTTTGTGAGTACAAATCAGGATCATCGATTTCGTTTCTTTTATCTTCCCATACTATTATGACAGCATTATCACTAGTGTTAATAATTCGTGGGTTTTCTTGTGGTTTAGGATCTGGAGCATTATTATCAGAATACACTATGTATGGGTCAGGCCACATAACAACTCCATCAATACTAACACGTTGAGCATAAATATCGGGATGAATGTTTCTGGAATCCATCCATGTAAAAACAAATGAGTTATTGTTTATGGGTGCCATTTTTATTTTATTTTGTTTTGCAGTATGTGGACTTAAAGCAAGTGGTTGGTTCCAAGCCATAGTTCCATCGGGTAGGAATCTTTTTATAAATAAATCCTCCGCTCCTGATAGTTCATAAACATAGCCAATTATCAATCCACCTGCTCCATCAGCCCACATTGTATTGTAAGATTCGTTTCCAATACCATTAGCTATCGGAATTCCGTTTAGGGTCCATAACGGTTGTCCAGTACCGCTTAAATGCTGGCCATATAAATCTTTACTCGGATTTCTTGAATCTTCCCAAACTATATAAACACCCCCGCTATTATCAGGTTCAATGTTTAAAGAAATCTGAATTTCAGGATATACACATACTGGAACACCCCCAGTTTGCCACATTAACTGACCATTTTGATTTACTTTCTGTGCATATACGTTACCATCTAAATCATCTGAAAAATCAATCCAGGCAATAATGACATTTCCATCTGATGTTTTCGATATCACTGGGTCTTCTTGTCTATCTGGTTTACCATCTACTAATAAAGGTTGTCCCCAAACCTGATTACCATTAGCTGCTACTTTTTGAGCGTATAAATCTCGCGCTCCAAGTTTTGTATCAGACCAAACATAGATAGCACATCCATCATCAGTCTCGACGCCTGATCTGAACCATTCAATATTAACACCCTGTCTGATTGGAATTATTGATTGGCTATTCAATATTACAATAGAGAATAGCATCAACAGAAACATAACTAATGGTTTACGCACTATTCCTCCTTAGATTCATTATTAAAACATAAACATGCAATATTCTTTCCAATAACAATCAACATTTTTTTGCAACACTTGTCGATTACCATAATGTCTTCAAATAAAATGAGTTAAAGCTATTGAATTATACACTGAAAAAAACACTATATTTCATTTGACAAATGATAAGCCTCTGTAAATTAATAACACAAGAACTCTAAATAGTCTATCATTAAATGTTATGTTAGTGATATAAATAATTTAAATATAAATATTTAGAAATTGTATAAACAAAGGCGGTAGGATGATGTTTACGAATATTCGTAAACGAAATGGACACTTCGTTCCATTCGATAGAAACAAGATATCAACTGCAATAAAAAAAGCAGGCAAAATAACTAGTGAATTTAACGAGGAAATTGCTGAAAAACTTACTATTAGAGTTATTAATCTAGCATTACAATTGTATGATAATAAGGATATAGATGTTGAATCAATTCAGGATCTAGTTGAAGAAGTGTTATTAGCCTCTCCATACAAGAAAACCGCTAAATCATATATAATTTATAGAGATCAACACGCAAGAATCAGAGAACTTGTCTCAGCCGCTGATGTTAAACTTATTGATCAGTATTTGGATAAGAGCGATTGGCAAGTTAATGAAAACTCAAATATGGCATATTCATTGCAGGGTTTAAACAACTATATTGCTTCAGAAGTAAGTAAAACGTATTGGCTCAATAAAATATATCCACCTGAAATTAGACAAGCCCATGTAAACGGGGATATTCATATTCATGATTTGGGTATGTTGTCAGTTTATTGTGTAGGTTGGGATTTAATGGATTTGCTACTGATGGGATTTTGCGGTGCTGCAGGAAAAGTGGAAAGTAATCCTGCGAAGCATTTCAGAAGTGCATTAGGCCAGATTGTCAATTTTTTTTACACCTTACAAGGAGAAGCTGCGGGAGCGCAGGCTTTTTCTAGTTTTGATACTTTACTTGCTCCGTTTGTCAGATATGATGATTTGAGTTATAAAGAAGTTAAGCAAGCATTACAGGAATTTGTGTTTAATCTTAATGTTCCCACTCGAGTAGGTTTTCAAACGCCCTTTACAAATATCACACTTGATTTAAAGGTCCCAATGACATATGCGGATACACCGGTAATCATTGGGGGTGTTGCTCAGGAAAAAACATACAGCGAATACCAGAAAGAAATGGATATGATAAACAAAGCATTTCTGGAAGTTATGATTGAAGGAGATGCCAAAGGTAGAGTCTTTACATTTCCGATTCCAACATATAATATTACAAAGGATTTTAACTGGAATAGCAAAAATCTTGATTATTTGTGGGAAGTAACTGCTAAATACGGTATTCCCTACTTTTCCAATTATGTCAATTCAGATTTAAATCCTGAAGATGCCAGATCAATGTGTTGCAGATTAAGATTGGACACAAGAATCTTAGAATCCCGTGGTGGAGGTTTATTTGGTGCAAATCCACTAACAGGCTCTATTGGTGTTGTTACAATTAATTTACCCCATATAGGTTACCTCGCAAAAACAGAAATTGAGTTTTATAACAAACTGGATTTACTGTTAGATTATGCAAAAAGATGTCTGGAATTGAAAAGAAAAGTATTGGAAACATATACTGTAAATGGATTGTATCCATATACAAAACATTATCTTGGCAAAATATATGAGAGATATCAGCAGTTTTGGAAAAATCATTTCAGTACAATTGGTATAATTGGTATGAACGAAGCTTGCCTAAATTTTATGAATTGTGATATTACACATAACGACGGTCATTTATTTGCCGTTAAAGTTATGGATCACATAAGACTAAAGTTGGTTGAATATCAACAAGAGACAAGTAACAATTATAACTTGGAAGCTACCCCTGCAGAAGGGACAAGCTATCGCTTAGCTATTCTTGACTCAAAAAGATATTCGGATATTATAGTAGCCAATCCAGATTCTAAAACACCTTTTTATACAAACTCTACTCAGCTTCCTGTCAACTTTACGGATGATGTATTTGAAGCTCTTGATCATCAGGATGAATTGCAATCAAAATATACCGGTGGCACAGTGTTTCATATTTTCGGAGGTGAAAGGATTGATAAAGGCGAAAGTGTAAAGAAGTTAGTGAAAAAGATATGTGAAAATTATCATTTACCATATTTTACATTTTCTCCAACTTTCAGTATTTGTTCAGAACACGGTTATGTAGCAGGTGAGCATTATTACTGTCCAATTTGCAATAATGAATGTGAAGTGTACTCCAGGATTGTAGGTTATTTAAGACCAGTTTCTCAATGGAATGAAGGGAAAAAGGCAGAATTCAAACTTAGAAAGAACTTTAATGCCCATGATAGAACTGACGACAGCCAATTGATGCTGAAACTGTGAGTTGATGATGATTATTGGTGGTTTTAGCAAGTTTTCTCTTTTAGAATATCCTGATAAAATTGGAGCAGTCGTTTTTACTCAGGGATGTAACTTTCGCTGTCCGTATTGTCATAATCCAAGATTAGTTGATCCAAAACGATATGAAGAAACGATTTCGGAAGACAGTGTTCTTCAATTTTTAGAACTAAGAAAAGGAAAGCTGGAAGCAGTTACTATTACAGGTGGTGAACCTACGATACAACCTGATTTGGTTGACTTTATTGAGAAGGTAAAATCAATGGGCTTGTTAACAAAATTAGATACAAACGGCTCAAAACCTGATGTTTTACAGCAATTAGCTGATAGAGCTTTAGTTGATTATTGGGCTATGGATATTAAAGCTCCACTTCCGCTTTATTCAATTGTTTGCGGTAGTAATATTGATGAAAAATTGATCTTGAAAAGCATGGAGATTATCAGGAATTCGAAAAAAGAATGGGAATTCAGAACTACGTATTTTAATCAGGTTCTCAATTGGAATGATGTTCTGGAAATTCAACGCTTACTGAGATCTGGAGATAATTACTATCTTCAACAGTGTAATTATCAAGATACATTAGAACCAATACAAAATCCTCATCATACTAATTTGGAGCTTCTTTTCAACAAGAATGTTAAAACTAACAGCAAGGACCAAGTGCATCATTATTCTATTTTAAATGAAAAGAGTAAAATACAACAGATTATTCTTAAGATGCGTTAGATTTTTTTTCTGCTACAATAATGATTCCATTACCAGATTTGTTATCAGTGTTAATATCT
>Ga0194110_10008908_pt1 | contig 11359 bp, 8 predicted proteins | sample TA2Kig1200mmetaG_FD_146192 | JGI IMG/M metagenome (GOLD analysis project Ga0194110, IMG submission 146192) | Freshwater microbial communities from Lake Tanganyika, Tanzania - TA2015032 Kigoma Deep Cast 1200m | ecosystem: Environmental > Aquatic > Freshwater > Lake | place: Tanzania: Lake... | reverse complement strand
GCGGATGAAAACGTTCGTAGTAACGACTTCAGTCGTTCGGCGCGGGCCACGGCGACTGAAAACGTTCGTAGTAACGACTTCAGTCGTTCGGCGCGGGCCACGGCGACTGAAGTCGCTACTACAAACCTGCCCATTTTCAGGACAGGCTTCGCACAGCCTCGAGACCAGAGCGGTGGCCGGCCATTTTCAGGACAGAGGGAGGCCGAACTTGCTGGTTTGCCAACGCCCACGCCCGTGTTATAATACCCATCCGCCAGACCGGGTCGCTTGATCCCGAGAGCCCCGGCCGATCCCAGCGAGAGGAGGCTGAACAAGCCACATGAGCGGCGACCTACGCATCGAGCCGGTCACGGACAGAAAAGGTCTGCTGGAATTCGTCAAGTTCCCCTTCACCCATTACCGCGGCGACCCCCACTGGGTACCCCCTCTCATCGAGGAGCGCCTGGATTTCTTCGACCCCAAAAAGAACCCCTTCTTCGAGCACGCGCGCTGCCAGCTCTTCCTGGCGCGACGGGACGGCAAGCTGGTGGGCGAGATCGCGGCCGTGGTGGATGACAACCACAACGCGTTTCACAGCGAGCGGACCGGTGCATTTGGGTTCTTCGAATCGGTGGATGACCAGGCGGTCGCGGACGCGCTGCTGAATGCAGCCGAATGCTGGGTGCGCGACCAGGGCATGACAGTCATCCGTGGGCCGCAGAATTTCTCCACCAACCAAGAGATCGCCCTGCTGGTCGAAGGCTTCGATGAGCCGCCGATGGTCATGATGACCTACAATCCGCGCTACTATGCCGGGTTGATCGAGCGTCACGGCTACGGCAAGGCGATGGATGTGTATGCGTACATCTTCGAGCTGGCGGAGAGCTTCAAGGCTGCGCCCCAGAAGGTGTTCCGCGTGGCAGAGAAGGCTGCGCAGCGTGCCGGCATCCACGTGCGCAAGGTGGACATGCGCCACTTCGCGCGCGAGATCGAGCTGATCAAAGCAGTCTACAACAGCGCCTGGGAGCGCAACTGGGGCTTTGTGCCGATGACCGAACGCGAGATTGACCACCTGGCCAACGGGATGAAGCCCGTGCTCGATCCCAATCTGATCTTCATCGCGGAGACGGCCGGGGGCAAGCCAGTGGGCATCTCGCTCGCGCTCCCCGACCTGCACCAGGCTCTGCGTCGGTCCGGCGGCGGGCATATGTTTCCCTTTGGCCTGCTCAAGTTCCTGTGGCAGCGGCGCAAGGTGGACCAGGGGCGCATGTTGATCATGGGATTGGCCGAGGAGTTCCGCGGTCTTGGCACCGACAGCATCTTCTACGTTGAAACGGCCAAGGAGGCGCTGGCGCGCGGCTATCGGCGTCTCGAGTGCGGGTGGGTGTTGGAGACCAACACGATGATGAATCGCATCGTGGAGCGTCTGGGCGGCCGGCGCTACAAGACCTATCGCATCTTCGAGAGAGCTCTGTGAGGGGCAGGGCTGAGGGTCAGACATGAGGGTATTGGTCACCGGCGGGTCGGGCTTCCTGGGTTCTCGAATCGCGATGGCATTGGCGAGTCGTGGGGACGAGGTGCGTGTGCTGCGCCGGCCGAGCTCCAGCCTGGTCGCGCTCGACGGCCTGCCGGTGGAGCATATCATCGGCGACGTGCTGGAGCCGGAGGCGGTTGCCAGGGCGGTCGCAGGGTGCGATCTGGTCTTTCACGTCGCCGCGATCTCATCCTATTGGCGTGCGCACCGGCAGCAGGTATACCGCGTAAATGCCGAGGGCACGCGCGTCGTCATGGAGGCGTGCTGGCACGCCGGCGTGCCGCGCGTGGTGCACACGTCATCGGTTGCCGCCATCGGCATCCCTGCGGACGGCGCGCTGGCTGACGAGCAAACCCCCTTCGACGCGTTGAGCCGGACCTTCGCCTATGCCGACAGCAAACATCAGGCCGAGGCTGTGGTGCAAGAATACGTGGCGCAGGGCCTGCCCGCGGTGATCGTCAATCCGGCGGTGGTGATCGGCGCGGGCGACCACTATTTGATCTCGGGAAGCATGGTCGTGGAGTTCGCACGCGGACACATGATTGCGGTCCCGCCGGGCGGTTTCTGCACGGCCGACATAGATGCGGTTGTTTTGGGCCACCTGGCGGCCGCGGAGCAAGGGCGCATCGGTGAACGCTACATCCTGGGGGGCGAGAACCTGACTTCGAGGCAGATGGCCGCGATCCTGGCGGAGGTGATCGGCCGTCGCGCGCCGCGGGTCACCCTGCCGCGCTGGATTCTCGGCCCGGCCGCGCTCCTGGTGGACGCCTTCAACCGGGTCAGCCCGCGGCCGCCGCTGGTCAGCGGCGAGCAAATCCGCCTGAGCGCCATCAACTACTTCGTGGATTCGACCAAAGCCGTGCGCGAACTGGGCTATCCCCTGTTGCCCTTCGCCGGCGCAGTCGAAAAAGCCTACCGGTGGTATCGGGATCATGGATATGTGGGATGAGGGTGGAGGATAGAGATAGAGAGAGAGATAGAGATAGAGATAGAGAGAGACGTTTGACGTTGTAACGCCATAGCGCGGCCTCCTGCCGCAACCGAAAGGCTGTCATTGCGAGGAGCGTAGTGTGCGATTGCGCCAGCGTCCTTCAGGACGAAGCAATCTCACGCGGAGACCAGGAGATTGCTTCGCAAACCATGTCCTGAGCTTGTCGAAGGATGCGCTCGCAATGACGCCGCCGAAGATTCTCGCGGATCACGCGAATGTTGGCGGGCGATACTATACTTCGCACGGCCATAAGTTGCGCTTTTCCGCTTAAGCCCAAAAGCGCAGTTTGTGCCCGTGAGCAGTATATACGCAATACGCAATACGCAATCGCACTACACAACCGCACTACACAACACGCACTACGCACCGCATCCCATACGGAGGACTCGTGGATATTTTCGACAAGTGCCATGGCTTCACGCAGGCCAAGGAGGCCATTGCTGCGGGCATCTACCCGTATTTCATCCCTCTGACCGAGAACGAGGGCACCGAGGCGACTTTTCGCGGCCATCGGCTAATCATGTGCGGCTCGAACAACTATCTGGGCCTGACGACGCATCCGAAGGTGCGCCAGGCCGCGATAGAGGCGATCGAACGCTACGGCACCAGTTGCACCGGGTCGCGCTTTCTGAACGGCACCCTGGAGCTGCACGAACAGCTCGAACACGAGCTGGCGGAATGGGTGGGCAAAGAGGCGGCTCTGGTCTTCACCACGGGCATGCAGGTCAACCTGGGCACGATCAGCTCCCTGGTAAGCCGCGGGGACTTCGTGATCATGGACAAGGAAGACCACGCCAGCATCGTAGATGGCGCCAGGCTCAGCTATGGCGAGACGCGACGTTTCGCGCACAACGATGTGGTGGAGTTGGAGCGCGCCCTGGCGAAATTGCCCCCCGACAAAGGCAAGCTGGTGGTCGTGGACGGTCTTTTCAGCATGGAGGGGGACATCGCGCCGCTGCCAGAGATCGCGCCGCTGTGCAAGCAATATGGCGCCCGCCTGATGGTGGATGACGCACACGCGATGGGCGTCTTGGGCGGCGGACGCGGCACGGCCGCGCACTTCGGCATGAACGATGGCGTGGACTTGATCATGTCCACTTTCAGCAAGTCCTTTGCCTCGATCGGCGGCTTCATCGCCGGCGACGAGCCAGTGATCCACTTCATCAAGCACCATGCCCGCGCCCTGATCTTCAGCGCCAGCATGCCGCCAGCCAACACCGCGGCTGCGCTGGCTGCGCTGCACGTCATGCGCGACGAGCCGGAGCGCGTGCAGCGGCTTCACGAGAACGCCGACTATGTGCGCCAGGGCTTCCGCCAGCTCGGCTTCGACATCGGCAACTCCACCACGCCCATCGTGCCGATCGTCATCGGCGACCTCCAGAGGACGATCATGACCTGGAAGCTGCTCTTCGACGGCGGCGTCTTCGTCAACCCTGTCCTCTCGCCGGGCGTCCAGCCGGGTCGCGAGCTTCTGCGCACCAGCTATATGGCCACGCACACCCGCGAGCAACTCGATCAGGTGCTGGCGGTCTTCGCTCAGGTTGGCAAGTTGGTAGGGCTGATTTAGGACCAGGAGTCAGGGGGCAGGAGACAGGGGACAGGCTATGGCGTTGCCTCAACTCATCCCCGACGGCGTGGCGCTGGCGCGCGTGCCGGGGCTGACGGCTGGGCAGATGAAGGCGCTCGAGAACTGCTGGATTGCCACGGCGCAGGAGTTGGTCGCGCTCGCTGAATGTCCAGAGGTCGTACGCGGCCCTTTGTTGCGCACCCTGGGGGTGGATCGCGCTGAGCTGGATCGGCTGGTCCAGGCCGCGCGGAGCGTGATCCCTGCGGAGCGCGACCTGCGCGCTCTTGAGCTGGCCGAACGCGCGGCCGCCGCCCGATATCGCACCGGCGCACTCCTGGACGAGCCGCCAGAAGAGCTGGCGCGACGCCAGGCGCTGCCGCCCTATGTCGCAGGAAGTTTGCGCGCCTTGCCGCCGGCGAGCGTCAGTCACCTGCAGCTTCTGCCGCCGCTGCGCGACCAGGGGGGGCGGGGAACCTGTGTGGCGCACGCGGCTGTGGCAGTGCGCGAATTCCTGGAGGTCGCGGCAGGAGGTCCGCCTGACCAGGACCTCTCGGAGCAGTTCGTCTATTGGTGGTGCAAAGAACACGACGGCATCCCGACCGTCTCTGGCACCTATGTTTCAGTGGCCATGCGTTGCCTGCTGGAGGCGGGCGCGCCGGCCGAAAGCGCCTGGCCCTACGTGAACTATGAACGCGGGAATGATCAAGGGCAGGGCCCCCCGCCAGCCGAAGCCGCGAACGGCGATCCGGCCATGCGCACGCTGCGGACGTTGGAGCTGAACCGGGCTGACATGGCGGGCATCAAAGCCTGCCTCGCGGAGGAGCGCGCTGTCGCGTTCTCGATCCCGGTGTTCAATAGCTGGTACCGTGCCGCGGCCACGCGGCGGTGGGGCAAGATCACGCTGCCCCTCACCGGCGAGGCAGAGGACGGCGGCCATGCCATGGCGCTGGTTGGCTACCAGGACGACCCCTCGGTTCCGGGCGGCGGCTACTTCCTGGTGCGCAACTCTTGGCAGCCGTGGGCCTACGACGGCGTCTGGCAGACGGGCTACGGCTACATCCCGTACGCCTACATCAGCCGCTATGCGACGGCCGTGGCCAGCGCAGTGCGCATGGAGGGCGCGGACGTGCGGGTGCGCGACAACGAAGCCGACGTGGGCCGCCGGCCGCTGGCGCAGCCGGTCTGGCGCAGCCCAGATATCTGGGTGCGCCGCCAGCCGGATGGCGAGCGGGAACCCGAGGCGCCGGCCGTTGGTCAGGCCAACGCGGTCTATCTGCGCGTGGCCAACCTGGGGCCGGCTTATGCCTACTACGTGCAAGCTGAAGTGTGGGCCGCGCCGCTCGCCCCGCGCATCCGGCCGGCCGACTGGCGGCCGATCGGTCGGCTGGCCGCCGAACAGCTCGCGCCAGGGTCATGCGTGCTTGGGCCGCTCTCCTGGACGCCGGCCGAAGCGCGGCCGTATGCCTTCCAGGTGCGGGTAGATAGCGTCGAAGACCCGCTCGATCAGCCGCTCGACCCGGCCGGCAACAACAACGTGGCCTTGAGCCATCTGTGGGTGGCTCCGGTGTGCGCCGGGGGAACGTGCGAGGTGGTTTTCGACGCGGTCGAGGCGCCTGATGCGGACGGGGAGATCGAGTTCCTGGTGGAGCCGTTGCCGCCAGGCAGCCCGGTCGCGGTCTCGTCGCCGGTTCTGCAGCCGACCACGCTGGGCCGAGACCTGTCGCAGGATGATCGGGACGTGGCAGAGGACGCGGCGCTGGGCGCGCTTACGGGCGGCCTTGTCCTGACGGCCGGCCGGCGCCGCCTGGCGAGCATGACGATCACCGCAGACCCCCATGCTGAGCCCGGCGCGCAGTCCAGTTTCGCGGTCGCCCAGGTGCAGGGCAGCCAGTTGGTGGGGTGGATGACGGTGCGGGCGGATGTGACGAGTAGCGGGTAGTAAATAGCAATAGTAGGTTTGCAGTTTGCTACTTGTCGCGCGGGAAGTCTATGAACTGGTAGCCGACCCCGCGTTCGGTCAGGATGTAGCGGGGATTGGCCGGGTCAGGCTCGATCTTTTTGCGCAGATAGGTGACGTAGAGTCGCAGAAGCTGGCTGTCGTCGCGATATTCCGGCCCCCAGGCTTTCGAGAGCAGCGTCTCTTGCTCGACGATCCAGCCGGCGTTCTCGACCAACTGCTGCAAGAGCCGGTATTCAGTGGGGCGGAGCTTGATGTGTTCTCCGCGCGCGATCACTTCCCGCCGGCGGAAGTCAATCGCAAGGCCTTCGTCAATCACCAACGGTTCTTCGGCCTGCGTCTTGGACGGCTCGACCCGGCGCAGCACCGCGCGAATGCGGCTGGATAGCTCGCGCGGGCTGAAAGGTTTGGTCACGTAGTCGTCGGCGCCCAGGTCCAGGCCGCGGATGCGGTCTTCTTCATCCGCTTTCACCGTCAGCATGATCACTGGCACGGAAGAGAGCTCTCGGATGTGTTCGAGCGTCTCGAACCCATCCAGGGCTGGCATCATCACGTCCAGCACCACCAGGTCGAACACCTCATTCCGCACCTTTTCGATGGCCGTCAGGCCGTCCTCGGCCTCGCTGACCTCGAATCCCTCGAGGTCCAGGTTCATCTGCACGAAGCGCCTCATGCGGGCTTCGTCATCTACCACGAGGATGCGTTTCTTCATGATGAGCGCCTCCCTGTCCGAGAATCTTCGCTGCCGGCCGGCAATGCGAAGAAGACCGTCGTGCCTTTGCTGGGCTCGCTTCGCAGCCAGATGCGACCGCCATGCGCCTCGACGATGGATTTACACAGATAGAGGCCCAGTCCTGCGCCTTGCGTGGTGCGGCGCAGGCTGGAGTCTACCCGAAAGAACCGCTGAAAGAGCTTCCCTTGTTCTTCTGGTGGGACGCCGATGCCGCGATCTGCCACGTAGACGATGGCCTGGCTGCCGTCGGTCCACCCCCCCACGCGAATTTCGCCGCCGTTCGGCGAGTATTTGATCGCATTGCTGAGCAGGTTGTTGAACACCTGGCGCAGCCGCTCCTCGTCGCCGACGACGGCCGGATAGCCGAGGGGGAAATCCAGCGCAAAGCGATGTTTGTCGGTCTGCGTGCGAAAGCTCTCGACGACCTTCTCGGCCAGCCTGGGCAAGGAGACATCCCCGCGCTCCAGCTTGAATGCGCCGGCCTGGATGCGCGAGGCATCCAACAGGTTGTTGATCAGCCCATTCAGCCGATCGGCCTCTTCGTTGATGACTTGCAGCCCCTCGCGTGCGGTCTCGGCGTCCCATTTGGCGTCTTCGCGCGCCAGCGTGTTGGCATAGCCCTTGATGAGCGCCACCGGCGTCTTCAGCTCGTGTGAGATCACCGAGATGAAGGTGGTCTTCATCTCCTCGGCCTCGCGGAAGCGTGTGATGTCTACGACGTTGGCGATGACATTGCTCAGCCGGTCCTCCTCATCGTAGAGGGGCGAATAGGTGATGCTTACCGCGATGCGCGTGCCGCCGGGCCGCGCCAACATGCCCTCCACGACGAGCGGCTTGCCGGCCGGAAACGCGATTTCGGCCGGATCGGACCCGCACAAGTCCGGGCCAGAAGGCTTCTCCAGAGCCAAGACCTGATAGCACGGCCGGCCGATGGCCTGCTCGGCGGGCCAGCCGGTCATCTGGCTGAGCGCGCGGTTGAAAACCTGGATGCGGAGCTCCGGATCGAGGATCATCACGCCGTCCGCGCTGTGCTCGATGAGCGCGTCCAGTTGCTGTTTTTCCGCGCTCACCTGTTGGTAGAGCTGCGCATTGCGCACCGCGATCGCAGCCTGGTCCGCAAAGCTAGCCAGCACGTCTTCATCGTTGGCCGAAAAGGCGATGTTGCCGCTACGGAAGAGATAGATCAGACCCAGCAGCCGCTCCTCGATGGTCAGCGGCAGCGCGATGACCTGGTGCAGCGGCAGACGAATGGCGCGGCCGACCAGGTTCACGCGGGCCTCCAGGTCAGGCATCGCGTACTCGTCGGCGCGCAGCGGGAAGTCGGCCAGCAGCGGCGCGAAACGCGGCAGCAGCGCGGTTGGGATGCCGTAGCTGGCGCGGATGGTCAGGGTGCGCTGCGTCGACGCCTGGCGCAGGGCGATCAACCCCGCTTCGGCGCGCACCAGGTCCGCCACGCTGGTCAGGATCAAGCGCAGCAGCGACGGCAGGTCGAGCCGCGCGGTCATCGCCCGGCTGATTTGCAACAGATACTCGCGCTGGCGCAATTGATAACTGATCATGGCAACCTCGTGCATGATGATAGCAAAGAGTGGCCGAAAGGACAAGAACGCCGATTTGCGATTTGCGATTGCCGATTTGCGATTGCCGATTTGCCATCTAAAATCCGAAACCCAAAATCCAAAATCCGCAATCCAAAATCCGCAATCCGCCAGTTTGTCGAAGCGCCGCTCTATGCTATACTACTCCACCAATCTACCAATTTGCCAATCTACCAATCTACCAGCCACCAACCCGCCATGACCCACCATCAGACCACCAAGATCATCGGCAACGTGCTGATCGCCCTCGGCTTGATCGTTCTGTTGGGCGTGGGCGGCTGCCTGGGGTTGCGCGAGTATCAGGGCGAGCAGTTGCGCGCGCGCTTGCGTGAGTCGCCGCCAGCGCCAGCGACCGTGGCGCCGACCGTCGCGCCGGCCAGCCCGACGCCGACGGCGCTCAGCCCGAGCGCTACGCCTGCGGCCACAGCGATGAGCGCTGCGCCGACCCTTGCAGCCAGCCCCACGATCACCGCTGCCGCGTTCCCTGCGGCCGGCGCATCACCGACCGTGCAGGCCACAGCTACCCCCCTCGCGGCCACGTCCGCGCCGCCGCCCACGGCCCCCGCCACAGCCCCGGCCCTGCCGATCGTGCTGAATCCGGCGGTGCGCATCGTGATCCTCGATCTCAAAATCAATGCCGCGGTCGTGGAGATGGGCTGGCGGGTGGTGAACACGGCCAGCGGGCCGATCTCGGAATGGGTGATCCCCGAAAACGAGGCCGGCCACCACATCAACAGCGCGCTGCCCGGCGAGCCCGGCAACATCGTCATTTCCGGCCACAACAACATCTTCGGCCGTGTCTTCGAGGCGATCAGCCTGGCATGGGATGACGCCCGCCGCCAAAAGGTGGACGACAACACCGATCGCTCCGATATACTCGACGGCCGGCCGATTCAGCTCTATGACGCGGCAGGCAGGCGTTTCGACTACACCATCACGGAGTTCTATCGCCTGCGCGACACGGGCGTCTCGTTGGCGCAGCGCGTCGAAAACGGCCGTTTCATGCAGCCCACGAACGATCAGCGGTTGACCCTGGTCACCTGTTGGCCGATCACGTCCAACACGCACCGGTTGATCGTGATCGCCAGGCCCGCAGGGCAGTGAACGTTATGGAGCATGGCCCACAAGCTTACTTCTAAGTTACGCATCTGGTTGAGCCTGGCGCTGGGCCTGGCCGCGCTGATTCTGGTGGCGCAGGCGGTGGACTTCCGGCAGCTCTGGGAGGTGTTGCGCCATGTGCGACTGCCGTTTATCGTGTTGACCCTGGTCACCAGCCTGGCGACGCCGGTGCTCAAAGCTGTGCGCTGGCGAGGGCTTTTCCATCCGCAGCGGCCCGCGTTGAGTCTGGCACGGCTGGCCGAGCTGGTCGTGATCGGCCAGGCGATCAACTTCATGATCCCTGGCCGGCTGGGCGAGGTGGCGCGCGCCTATCTGACCGGCGAGGAGGCGGCCGTGAGCAAGGTCTATGCCCTGGGCACGCTTGCCGCGGAGAAGCTGCTCGACCTGATCGTGTTGGCGCTCCTGGCATTGGCCCTGATCCCGTTCATCGCGCTGCCCGAATGGCTGGCTGCGCGCGTCGGGCCGATTGTGGCCGCCGCGCTGCTGGCGACCGCGGCCGCGGTCGCGCTGTTGGGTGGACGCCGCATGTGGCTCAAGATCGCGGGCTGGGTCTTGCGTTTCTTGCCCCCGGCCCAGGCCGAGGTGTGGCGCACTCGCGTTGCGGCCGGGCTGGATGGCCTGGCCGCGATCGGCCATCCGCGGGCCGCGGCTGCGGTCTGGGGCTGGACCGTCCTGTTCTGGCTGACCGCGGCGGTCACCAATGGTCTGCTGTTCCTGGCATTCGACCTGCCGGCGTCGCCGCTGATGGCGTTGTTCGTGCTGGCCGTGCTGCAGGGCGGCGTCGCGGTCCCCTCGACGCCGGGCAAGATCGGCGTGTTCCATTATCTATGTGTGCTGGCGCTCTCCGTGTTTGGCGTGCCGGCCGCCACAGGTCTCGGTTACGGCCTGGTCTTGCATTTCCTGGTGGTCGGGGGCATCAGCGCGTGGGCGGCCGCGGCGCTCTGGCGGCGGAGCTGGGATTGGCGCCGGCTGACGCAGGCGACGCTGGAAGACGCCAGTGCTACAAATCGCGGTGGAGACCTGTGAAGCATCGCCCCCTGGTACTGACGCAACGCGTGATGGTTATCCTGCGTCGCGGGCGATCCAGCCCCGTTCACGGGGCGCTGCTTGGGTAGCCCGGAAATTCATTTCCGGGCGGGCCTGGTCAACGGCGGGAGGTCCGTATGCAACTTGAATGGACCGCAGCCGCGGCGCTATTGCTGATCGCCACAGCGCTCGTGGCGACCACCGGTTTCATCGCCTATCGCTGGGGCCGACGCCGGGGCATCAAGACGCTGGGCGCGATGCTGTTGGCCGATGGCGTCTGGGTGTTCGGCTATGCGATGGTCTTGTTGAGCGTTGGCCCAACCGCTGAACGCTTCTGGAGCGCGGTGCAGGCGACTGGCGTCATATCGCTGGCCTATCTCTGGCCGGTGTTGGCGCTGGAGTTCACGCGCCAGGATCACATCCTGGCGCGGCTCCGCAACCGGGTTCTCCTGGCTTTGCCGCCGCTCGTCAGCCTGCTCATCGTCTGGACCGATCCATTGCACGGTCTCTACTTCGGCGCGTGGACCGTCTTCGATGGCGAAGCGCTGGGACCTCTGCGCTTCGGGCCGTGGCTCTGGGTGTGGAGTCTCTACTCAGCGGCTGTCATGATCGCCGGCGTCGTGGTGTTGCTCCGGGCCTACAGCAGGCTGGACGCGACCTACCGAAAGCAGGCGCTCGCTCTATTCGCATTGGTTCTCTTGCCCTTCGCAGCCTCGGTCGTTGGGCTGCTGCGAGGAGGCTCTCTGCAGATCGCGCCCTTCGGCGGCGCGGTCGCAGGGCTGGCAATCGTCTGGGCGGTCGGCGTGAACAGAGTGCTGGACATCCGGCCCATCGCATACCAGGCGTTCTTCCGCA
>Ga0194110_10008900_pt1 | contig 11369 bp, 9 predicted proteins | sample TA2Kig1200mmetaG_FD_146192 | JGI IMG/M metagenome (GOLD analysis project Ga0194110, IMG submission 146192) | Freshwater microbial communities from Lake Tanganyika, Tanzania - TA2015032 Kigoma Deep Cast 1200m | ecosystem: Environmental > Aquatic > Freshwater > Lake | place: Tanzania: Lake... | reverse complement strand
GTCGTCCCAGGTAACGTAGACCAGAGGGTGCTCGGCTTTGCCGTCGGGGTACTGGTCGCCGTCCCACTGCGGCGGCGGGCGGTGGTCGCTGTCCTGAATGAAAGCCTGGTACTGGCGGTTGGTGATGGGATATTTTCCGATCTGGTATTCGGAGAGTTCCACGGTGTGCTGGGGCACTTCCCATTGAACCCAATCTTTATCTACGCCCTCGGCGATGAGTTGCCGGGCCTGCTCTTCGCTGGTGCCCATCAGGAACGGGCCAGCGGGGATGGTCACCATCTGGGGTTCGTAGGCGGCGCGCGGCATTTCCACCGCCCGCTCGGGTTGGATTTCGGGGGCTTCCGCCCGGCGGGTGAGGGTGAAGTAGCCGCGCAGCTGGTCGAGGGTCAGGGAGGCGAAGTTGTATTCCGGTTTGCCCGGGTGTAGGGTTAATACTCGCCTCACGGAAGCGATGCCGCGCAGGCGCAGGTAGGGAGTCAGGATGGGGGAGAGTTCGGCGCGGGGAGTGATCTCTTTGGCGGTTTCGTCTTCCAGTGATTCACCCCTCGCCCCGGTTTGACCCTCACCCCCGGCCCCTTCGCGAAGCACACCCCTGGGGGTGCTCCCTTCCAGGGAGAGGGGAGATTCAGCCAGGAAGTAGGTTTCTAATTCCTTGAGATAGCGGTGGTTGTCGTCTTTGAGGAAATCGTACAGGGTCGGCAGGGTGTTCTGGATGGCGACGATCTTGGCCAGCAGCACGGGGTGGATATCGCCTTTTCGCCGGGCGGCCAGGCCGGTCAGCAGCAGGTGGGTGTTGACGGTGCGCTTGACCTGGCGGGGGTTGCCGCCCAACCCGGCTGCGAACACCCGGGGGCATTCTTCGTTTTCCCAGTTTTCCACCAGTCCGGTGATGAAGCCGGTCATCTCCTCGCGCTCGATGGGCGGCAGTTGAAAAGGAAGCTGGATGATCTTCTCCAGGTAGCGGGCGCCCTCGATCAACAGTTGCTGGCGGACGCTCTGCGCGCCTTCGGCGCGCTCCCCGTCTTCGCCGTCGTCCAGGCCTAATTGGCGGTACTTGATCTCCACGCCGCGGGCGATGACCTTGTCATCTAGACCTAACAGGAACACGCAGCCTGGCACATCCAGGAAGAGCTTGATCGCTTCCAGCACTTCGACGGCTTTCTCAGGCAGGCAGCGGTCCAGATCGTCTACGAAAACCACCAGGCGATGGCGTTTTTCGACGACATACGTGGCGACCAGATGGCAAAATTTTTCCTGGAATTCCTCCAGAAACTGCACCTGGCTGATCTGGATTTTCGACCGCTCCCGGCGGATAGATTCGATCAATTTCTCGGTCGCGGTGGTAGCGCCTTCTTTTTGAAGTTCCTCCACCATTTTAGTCAGTGATCCCACCACCGGCAAGAAAGACAACCCGATTTGCAGCGAGCCCTGAGCCACCCCGGCGGCCAATTTGCCCCAATCAACTGCCAGGCTGCCCATCTCCTCACGATCCACTGGCCGATAGAGGCTGGTACGCAGGTCTTCCAATTGGCGAATGGCGGCTTCATCTTCTTGATTAGTGGCTTTCTTGGGCAGGGCATCCTGGAGAGCATTCAACACCTGGAGGAGCAGCGCCCGCCACAAATCGGTTTCACGCTCGTACTTCCAGGCGTCGAACCAGGCCGTGCGGTAGTTCTTCGGCAGTCTTTTGCGCACCAGACCCATCAGAGTCGTTTTGCCCGAGCCCCAGGAGCCGAAGACGCCAATGGTCAATGGCGTGCGTGTATTGGGCGAGGAAACCACGTCCGCCAGGGTGTCAATGTAAGGCTGGAAATCCAGCGCGTCGCGTTGGGCGGGCAAATCGTCGAGGATATAGGCTTTGTCGGTCATGCTTCTCCTCTAGCCCGGACGAGCCCTTCGGCTTTACTCAGGACAGGCCGGATGCAAACCAGGGATTTCGAGCCGCGAAGATGCCAGGGGCGCGAAGCTTTTCTTAAGATTTTCTTTGCGCTCTTAGCGTCTCTGTTTTGGACATTGTATCACGAAGCCATGTTGAAGCGATTCGTCTTTTCGCTAAAGAAGATTTGGATGAATAACCCCACTCGAACATCCAGGCGCGCTTTGATTGCATCATCAGTTTGTTCAATCTCAACCCGCTGAACAAACCAGAAATGGTGTTCAACTTCAGCCAGTTCGATAACGACGTCATTCAACCGCATCGGATTGTTCTCCGTATAACTCCGAGAGCTTGCGCTTCATCATACGGATACTACTAATGGCTTAATCCCACTCGATGGCATCGGAATTTTTTTGCAGCGTATGGTCAATCATAGTATGGCGTGAGAGGTTGCGTTTGTATTCCGCCAATAACAGCGCACGAACTTTGCCATCCGTATCGACTTCTACCCGACCAATATCGCCCGCGCCGGCGCGCCATCGCTGCCCTGGATTTTGAGCGGCAGGCAGTAGAGGGTGTATTCGCCCGGAGCGACAGCGGAGAGGTCAAGGCCTTCCACGGCGATGATCCCGGCCTCGAGCAAAATGCGGTGCGTGGGCGCGGCGGCGCGGTACGGGGCCACGGAGAGATAATCCACGCCAACGAGCCTGACGCCGCGCGCCGCCAGCCATTCGGCGGCCTCGGCATCCAGGGCGGCGAAATCTTCTCGAAATGCCTTCTCCCCCGCCGCCCACCAGTCGGAGTTGCGCGTTTTGAGTAGCAGGCGCATCGTGCCCGCGGGGATGTCGGCGGCTTCCAGGTCGGCGGCGGTGATGTCCGCTGCCACGTTCACCAGCGCTACTACCCGCGCCGGGCCGGTGAGAATCTCCAGGGGCAGGGATTCCACCGTCTCTGCCTCTCCACCCAGAAAGTGGTAAGGCGCGTCCACGTGGGTGCCGACATGCACGGTCGCAGAAAGATGCGTGACATTGGCGTCGGCGCCGTCTTCTATCTTGTTGATGCGCTGTAATTCGATTTTGGGATCGCCGGGCCAGGTGGGCAGGTTGGGGTGGATGGTGAGGGAGATGTCGTGGATGGGCATGGGTACTCCAAGAAGGATGAAGGATGAAGTCAGTATCAGTACTTCACGAAAAAGGATCCAAGACCCGTCCGCGGGTCGCCCGGGGACGGGCTCCTGATCGCTCACGAAAAAGGATCCAAGACCCGTCCGCGGGTCGCCCGGGGACGGGCTCCTGATCGCTTTCGTGAACTACGGAGTATAGTTCATAGACCGGGAAAAGGCAACGACTCGGTTTCCTCTTGACTCTCCCCCTGGAGGAGGCTGTATACTGTAAGCGAAGATCTTCGAGGATAACCCTACGCGTGGAAGGCAGGAATGTTGAAGATAGGCGACTTTTCAAAACTCAGCCGGGTTTCGGTCAAGACACTGCGATACTACGACGGGATCGGCCTGCTGAAACCTCTCCAGGTAGACCGTTTCACCGCTTACCGCTACTACTCTTACGAGCAACTGCCCCGGCTCAACCGTATCCTGGCATTGAAGGATTTGGGGATGGCGTTGGAGCAGATCGCGCGTCTGCTAGATGAAGAGCTGCCCCCCGAACAACTGCGGGGCATGTTGCGCCTGAAGCAGGCCGAGATCGAAGGGGAAGTTGCCGAAGCCCAGGCGCGCCTGGCGCGAGTCGAAGCCCGGTTGAGGCTAATCGAACAGGAGGACGTTATGTCGAAATATGATGTGATTCTCAAGAAGGTGGCGCCGCTCGAGGTGGCGTCCGTGCGAGGCGTCGTGCCTACGCCGCCCGATCAGGGCATGCTTTGGCAAGAGCTGGAAGAGTATCTGGCCGCGCGTCGCGTTCGGGCGACAGGGCCGTGTCTCAGTTTGTACCACGATGACGAACACAAGGAAAAGGATTGGGATATCGAGGTCTGCGAACCTATCGAGGCCGAATTGCCCGAGTCTCAACGAGTCAAAGTATACAAGCTCCCTGCTGTAGATGCAATGGCCTGCATGGTGCATCACGGACCGTTTAGCACCATTGGCGAGGCCTATGACGCGCTGATGAAATGGATTGATAGCAACAGCTACCACATCACCGGCCCGGCGCGTGAAATCTACCTGCAAACGCCTGCTAAATCCGGGGATCAACAAGACCCCAACACGGTGACGGAGGTGCAATTTCCAGTAACGAGGTAGGAGTTGCGAGTGAGGAGTGAAACGTAATGCGTATTTTACGTTTTACGTTTACGTTTCTCATTTACCAGTTTCCGGGAAACAGGAAACAGGCTTCGCAACTTCGGTACGCTCTAACCCGTTTCCCGGAAACTTCGTTTTTCCAGCGTCACCTGCTCCAAAGCCCAGTGGTTGATGGTCACACCCAGGCCGGGGCTGTCAGGCACATCTATGGTGCTATCTTCATTCAAGCTGAAGATTTCATTGGTGATATCTTCCCGATAGTAACGCTCGGTCGCGGAGATGTCACCAGGTAAGCTAAAATTCGGCAGTGAGGCCAGCGCCAGATTCGCAGCGCGGCCAACGCCCGTCTCCAACATGCCGCCGCACCAGACCGGTACGCCCCGCGCCTGGCATAGATCGTGGATGGCGAGGGCCTGGCTGATCCCGCCCACCCGCCCTTGCTTGATATTGACCACCCGGCAGGCGCCCATCTCGATGGCCTGGCGGGCGTGACGCGGCGAGGTGATGCTCTCGTCCAGACATAGAGGGGTGCAGAATTGTTTTTGCAATTGGGCGTGATCCCAGAGGTCATCCTCGGCCAGGGGCTGCTCGATGAGCAGTAAATTCAAATCATCCAGGGGGAAAAGCGCGTCAGCCGTTTCCAGCGTGTACGCCGAATTGGCATCCACTTGCAGGCGCAGATCGGGGAAAGCGCTGCGCGCCGCGCGGACGTCGCCGACATCGCGACCGGGCTTGATCTTGAGTTTGACGCGGCGGTAGCCCTGGGCCAGATAGCTCTCCACCGTGGCAACCAGCCCGGCTGGGGATTCTTGCAGCCCCACCGAAACGCCGACCTCCACGCAGTCGCGCGCGCCCTCGAGAAGGCCGCGCAGCGGCTTCCCTTCGGCCTGTCCCTGCAAATCCCAGAGCGCCATCTCCAGCCCGGCCTTGGCCATCTGGTGGCCGCGCACGTGGGTGACGCGGCGTTGGAAATCATGCGCGCCCTGAACATCTTTCCCCAGTATCTCAGGGATCAGGAAATCAGGCAGGATGTGCCAGGCCGTGCCAACCGTCTCCCAGGAATAGCCCGGCTCGCGGTCGGCTACGCATTCGCCCCAGCCAGTCAAGCCTTCGGCTTTTACTTCGATCAGGATACAATCGCGGGCGTCCGTGCGCCCGAAAGAGGTTTCAAATGGGGATACAAGAGGCATACGAAGGTGGTGGAGGGTAATGCAATCGGCGATCATAGAAAAGCTCCCTTTGTGAGATATGGTAGAATATTATCACGATGACCCCACAAGAAAAGCAGATCACAATCCAACAAATCGCTTCCCAGAATCTGCTTGATCCCGAAGGAATCAAAGTTTTATGGTCGCGACACAGTATACGAGAATTAGCCCAGGAAGGATGGGATCGTGGATCAGTGGAGCGGGGCTTGCAGAACTGTACATTTATCGAGGATTATCCTACGATACGCCGCCCATTACCTGATTGTCTGGTTCTGTCATATCTGACAGAAGATAAGCCGTTCCACGCAGTAATCGCGATTGACGAATACAACCAAAGGATTTTTATTGTTACCGTGTACAAACCATTACCAGAGGATTGGCACAATGAATGGCAATTACGAAAAAAATAATCGCTGCCCTGTATGCGGTGGATGTTTGGAACCAGGACGATCAACTGTGCCCTTTCTCCTAAAGAATATTACTGTTCTGGTGAATGATGTTCCGGCCGAGATCTGTTCGAGCTGCCATGAACCTTTCATGAGCGGGAAAGTTACAGATCAAGTCAATAATTTATTGCAACATGTGCAAGATTCGAAAGCGCAAGTTTTCATAACATCATACCCAAAAACGCAATCCGAGAAAACTATTTATATAGATCAAGAAGATATTGAAGACAAACAAAATATTCCATTAGCCCAAAAGATTGCCGAGACGAGAGAGGCTTATTCGCGTGGTGAAGGCCGAGATGTTAATTCCTTGACGACGATATCAATACCCCGTAGCGCCGATGGATACACCTGGCCGCCCAATCAGGGGAACTGGACGCTAGACGATTGGCTGAAACTTCCCGAGGATGGTTATCGCTACGAAGTGATCAGTGGAGAATTATATATGTCCCCTCCACCCCGAATTGAACATCAGAGAGCATCTTTACGACTGGTCACAAAGCTCAATTCCTTTGTAGTCGAACACAACCTGGGTGAAGTCTTTGCAGCCCCTATTGGCGTCCAACTCCCCAACCAGGAAGTGCCGTTACAGCCAGATATCATCTTCATCCAGGCCGCCCGGCAGGAGATCATCGGCGAGGAAACTGTGGAGGGCGCGCCAGATCTGATCATAGAAATCCTGTCTCCTGGCAACTGGCTCTACGACCGACGAACGAAAATGCGGGTCTACCAGGAAGGAGGAGTGCGCGAATATTGGATCGTGGAGCCGCGCACCCAGACGATCGAAGTCTACATCCTGGAAGAGGGAACTTTCCTGCTCACTGGCCAATATCAAGCTGGAGAAAAAGCCGTTTCGCAGGTCGTGGCCGGGTTCGAGATACCGGTTGCGGATGTTTTTTCAAGTTAAATTTCTGTTGCCATCACTCAGCACATAGAAGCTCCGCGGTTGGACTCCTGGCTCGAAGACAAAGTCTGTGACGATGTAGCCGGCGGCAAATAAACCCAGAAATATCCGCCGCGTGTGCAGACGCCAGACCAGAGCCAGGTCTGGAGAGGCCGATTTGAGGGCTGGAAAATCGGGAGGAATCTCCACGATGAGCAGGGGGGCAGGTAAGCCAGGGAGCAAGGGAGAATCGGCAAAGGGTTCTAATAAACCATCTTCACGGAAAGTTGCCGGGTTGACGATAGATGCGCCCGATTTCGTGAAATGCTCCAGATCCAAACGAGGGCGTCTTTGTCGCTGCAACCGCTGCTCCACGCGCGGGGTATTCAGCCACCAATCCACTTTGAAGCGGTCGGATGGCAGGCCTACATTCAAGCCGTCGCGCATCTCGCCGTAATATTCAGGGAGGTAGGTATTGCAAACCGCGCCCAACTTGGCAATATTGAGGTTGGCGTTGCGGCTCTGCAGTGGATCATAAGTCCAGACGATATGATCTAGTCCCTGGCCGCGCACGACTTGCCATTGGGCGCGCTTCAGGGTAAAGCCCAGGCCCTGGTCGCGATACTCGGGGTGGATGCCGGCCATGTGGGAGGCATGTTTCGGGCGAGGTCCCGAAGGCGTCTCTTCGATGCCAGGAAAACCGAACACGAAGCCCACCAACTGATCCCCATCATATGCGCCAATCAACGCCCCCCCATTGTTGGTAACCGCCCGCAGCATGTGCACAGGCACGATCTCGGTTTCGTTCCCTGGCCAGACCAGTCGCTCCAGGGCCTCCACCGCGGCCATCTCCTCGGGGCTATCTAATAGACGAATATCCATGTCAACCTCGCCGACGAAAAGCAGTGCGCAACAAGTGCAAACGCCAATCACATCCCTCGAGATACTCCAGGCGATGAGAGAAGCGCGACGGCATGAGGTTGAAAAGCCGTGGGATGGTATCCAGGGAACAGGTACGATTGGCAGCCATGTAATCTATCCAATAAACTGATACAGGCGATGCGGGCAGAATATATTCGAGGGACACGACCAATGCGCGCAAATAGGGGAGCGATATTGAGAGGATCGTCCTCCTGATTCCCAGGGCATCCATAACGGTCGTGACCACATCCCGCAGAGATAGATATTCCGGCCCCCCAATCTCGTAGACCTGCCCGCGGGTAGCATCATCCTCCAATGCCCATGTCAAACAGGTAGCCAGGTCCTCCACCCACAGCGGCTGAATGAGGGTATCGCCATTTCCAGGGATAAGAAAAACGAAGGGGGTCGAAGATACCAGTTGGGCCAGGCTGATCGAAAAGCTATCATTAGGACCGAAAACAACCGCAGTGCGTAGGATCGTGTAATCGACTCCGCTGCGACGGATATGCTCTTCGGCGATCGCCTTGGCTTTGAGCACCGGGTAGGCAGAAGCCCGGTCAGCCCCCAGATGACTGACATAGAAAAATCGCTCCACGCCGGCATCCAGGGCGGCGGAGAGAACGGTTTGGGTGCCCCGGACATCAATTTCCAACAGGTCGGCTTCAGCCCCGCGGCGCTCCACGCCAGCCAGATGATAGACCGTATCCACCCCCACCATGGCAGCCCGCAAACTGCGCTCATCGCGCAGCCCTGCCACCGCCACTTCCACAGGGACGCCGCGCGGCAAACGCGGCGATTTTCTCGCAGGACGGATCAGGGTGCGCACCTGATGACCAGCCCCCACAAGATGCCGTATCAAAGCCTGACCAATAAAACCAGTTCCACCGGTAACCAAGATCATGGCCTGCATTATAGCACATCAATCCTGGCACGAGCCTTGCACTGAGGTAGTCATATAGTCTGATAGTCTATTCGTCAGCGTACTTCTAAACCATTCGACTATAAGACTATTGACCATTCGACCACACGACCATTCGACTACATGAATATGAACCGCATCGGCTTCCACTACTTCCCCGATTGCCAGCACTACCAGCAAAGCGACCTCGACGCCTGGCTGCCCAGACTGAAAGATTTAGGCGCGGGCTGGCTGGTTTTGGATACTCCTGTCGCCCGGGCGCTGCCGGAGAATTTTCTCCAGAGGCTGCTCGAGGCGGACATCGAACCAATCCTGCGCTGCCAGTTTTCTCCTGTAAGCCCCCCCTCCCTGGAAGAATTCTCCCTGCTTCTCGGAGTTTACGCTCGCTGGGGAATCAAGTACATCGTCCTATTCGACCGGCCCAATCTTCGGCGAACCTGGAGCGGGGCGTCGTGGGCACAGAGCGATTTGGTGGAGCGTTTCCTCGACCTGTTCCTGCCATGGGGGGAAGCCTGCTCGAAAGCCGGGCTGACTCCCATTTTCCCTCCCCTGGAGCCAGGCGGCGATTATTGGGATACCTCCTTCCTCAAAGCCGCTTTAGAAGGCATGAGCAGGCGCGGGCATCAGAGCCTGTTGGACACCCTCGTCGTGGGCGCGTATGCCTGGGCAAATGACCAGCCGCTCGACTATGGCATCGGAGGCCCCGAACGCTGGCCGGGGGCGCAGCCGTATATCACACCAACCGGCGAGCAAGACCAGCGCGGTTTTCGGATTTTCGACTGGTACCAGGCCATCATCGAATCCGTGCTGCTCGAATCGCGGCTGATATTCTTGTTTGGATTGGGAAATCCAGGCGACTCAGAGGGGACTTTGCAAATCGCCCGATTGTTAGCCGGAGAAGAGATCGAAGGCGTAGCGGCCACCCCTGATGCAGTGCTGGGAGGCGCTTTCTGGCTGCTATCCGCGCCCGAGGGGAGTGAACATGCCCCTCGAGCCTGGTATCCGCCCAACGGCGAAGCCGCCCCGGTTGTGGAGGCAATGCTCCAATGGCAGGCATCCAACCCTAAAAACGCCTCACCCACCCCCGGGGAGTCCCGCCCCATCTCCCACTACGTCTTACTCCCGACGTACGATTGGGGCATCCCCGATTATCCCCTGGATGCCCTGCGCCCATATATCAAGAGCCACAAACCGACCCTGGGCTTCTCACTGGAAGAGGCCGCCAAAGCGCGCCGAGTCACGGTGATCGGCTCGGAGGGAGTATATCCCGAAGAGGTCCTGCGCCAGTTGCGCTCGAATGGCTGCATCGTAGAACGGATCGACGCGACCGCAGATGGCACAACTCTTGCATCTCGATTAACCAGGCTGTCTTAGTCTTCTATCGGAGCAAACTATGTATACGAACCCCCATACCGCCCCCACGAAACCAACCCGCATCGCCCCACAATTGCTTCAGCCAGTGATCAAAGTCCTGGGCCTGGGCGGCGGCGGCAGCAACGCCGTTGATCGTATGTTGGAACTCGACCTGCGAGGAGTCGATTTCATCGTCGCCAACACCGACCTCCAGGCTCTCCAAAACAGCAAGGCCCCCAACAGGATCCAGCTTGGCCCCAACCTGACGCGCGGCCTGGGCGCCGGGGGGCAGCCTGCGGTGGGAGAAGAGGCCGCCATCGAAAGCCGGGATGAGTTGGCCGCCGCGCTTCGAGGCGCAGATATGGTCTTCCTGACAGCGGGCATGGGCGGAGGCACAGGCACGGGATCTATCCCGATCGCCGCGGAGATCGCCAAGGCCCAGAATGTGGTCACGATTGCCGTGGTGACGACGCCCTTCTCTTTCGAGATGGGCCGTCGCCAGCTCAATGCCATGGAGGGTCTCAAGAAATTACAGCAGCATGCCGACACATTGATCACCATCCCCAATGACCGCCTGCTCTACGCCGCCCCGCAGGATTTGCCGCTCGACACAGCCTTCAGACTGGCCGATGATGTGCTGCGCCAGGCTGTCCAGAGCATCACCGAGCTGATCACAGAACCTGGCCTGATCAACGTGGATTTCGCCCATATCCGCCGCATGATGCGGCTGGGCGGCGGCGCGCTCATGGCTATCGGCTACGGCAAGGGAGAGAACAAAGCCCTCAAAGCGATCCAACAAGCCCTGGAGCATCCCCTGCTCGAAACGGTGTCGCTACGCCGGGCCGCTGGCGTAATCGCCAATTTCACCGCCGGCGACGAGTTGACCCTGATGGAGGTCAGCGAGGCGCTGCTCTACTTGCAGGATCAATCTAACCCCGACACAGAGGTGGTATTGGGAACAACCCCCAGGCAGCACATGGGGGACCGTGTGCAGGTCAACCTGGTGGTGACCGGCCTGGGCGCGCCCACCCTCGAGGAGGCGCTTCTGGGTGTAGAACAGCTCGCGCCCCTGCAACAGCATGCGCTTTCTCACCAGCATCTTGCGCATGGGACTCCTGTCCCGCTTCCCATCCCATCAATCACTTCGTCCGATCTGGATATCCCCGCCTTCTTGCGGCGGCAAAGCCGGGTGGCGGGCGTGCTGAGTTCCAGATAATAGGGTTCAGGCTGTGGATGCAAAAACGATCGAAACGATCACCAAGAAAGTCTCTCGGAAATTTCCCGAAGTGGTTGATGTCGAACCACAGGTGAAGAAACAGCCCATTCCAGAGAATGCCAGAGGAGAAAATACGCCGAACTTCCTGCTCCTGTATAAAACCCATATGCAAGGCCCCAGAGGTAAATCCATCCCTCGGGTGGTGCGAGTGGTCGTCTCACCCCAGGGGAGAATCATCAAGATGACCACATCGAAATAGAGCCTATGAGTGTATTACAACGAATCGAACTCAA
>Ga0194110_10008894_pt1 | contig 11374 bp, 10 predicted proteins | sample TA2Kig1200mmetaG_FD_146192 | JGI IMG/M metagenome (GOLD analysis project Ga0194110, IMG submission 146192) | Freshwater microbial communities from Lake Tanganyika, Tanzania - TA2015032 Kigoma Deep Cast 1200m | ecosystem: Environmental > Aquatic > Freshwater > Lake | place: Tanzania: Lake... | reverse complement strand
GGGAGAGGGGTAGGGTGAGGGGGGAATGATCTTGCTCATCACCCCCACCTTAATCCTCCCCCATCAAGGGGAGGAAGGTTTTTTGAGGAATTGGATACCCCGCAGCTCTGCTGCGGGGTACTTCATTACGTCTTCTAAACCCAGTTTTTCCAAGGTTTCAGGGAGGGGTTTTCCTGTTTCGAGGTCCCAGCCCATTAATTTATAGTAATTCTTAACCATCGAGTCCCATTTTTCCATAATGTTTTTTCCTTGGGCGGGTCCCTCTTTTGGAATAGAACCGTAGCGTGCAGAAGGCCTTTCGTCTTCAATTTTCATTCCATGCCGAAGATTGAAGACCCTAAGGAGATTCACAATCCGTCTACCAACAGTAAAAGCATCTTCAAGGGACCAGTTCCACCCGGTCACAGCGTTGAAACACTTCAAAACGAGTTTGGGGTGGGGTGATGCAAGTCGGCAGATCCCTAAGCAATCATCAAACTGGCGGATTCCATTAAACTTGGCATTCAGAGTGGAGACTTCCTCATGGGAGAAAGGATCGGTAATCGGAGGAACGTTATCAACCATATCAGGCCTAACCCCTCCGAATGTTGACTCGATGGTGCTGGTATTAGTCAGGCACGTATCAAACAATTCCGCCCACCTTGCCCGATGGTCATGACCTCTTGGTGTCGCACCTTTCTGGGTGTACACCGCCCAGTCGGCTGCTTCCCCTCCAATTTTTTTAGAGGCCCTCATCACTCCATCCGCCAGGAGATTGCCTATATAACCTTCTCTATGTGCAATCCGATTGAGCAATTCTTTAACAACTTCCACATTTCCCCAGTGAAGGGCAAGGCCTTCTGTCTCTTTCTCAGTGAACACCCCTTTCTCAAAACACTCCATTGCCCAGGCGATAGTCCAGGAGGCCTCATTGCAATCTAATCCGAGGCGGTCAATCTCTTTCACTAACATGACTACTGCTCCAAGGTCTGTATTTCCAATCATGGGTCCAAGTCCTGCCAAACATTCATATTCTGGTTCTTCTCCTACTATACCGCTGTAAGGTCCTTCTGTGACAGTTACCTCTACCACGTGAGCAATGGGGCACCTGTAACATGGCTTTCGTTGAATCTTGAAATGACTTCTTATATATTGACCATTCATTTTCTCGTGCTCAGGGAAAATGTGTTCGGTTAAATTCTTCACCGGTAATGCACCCGATCCATATACTGTTGAAAAAATTCCGGCAGTTCCAAATTTCTGAAATGGACCCCATGACTTCGCAAATTCATACAGTTCTCTGTTGGCTTCCTTCAATCCAACCGGATCCGAAATATCAAAATTGAGGTCTCCTCGGTATGCCACAACGGCTTTAAGGTTTTTTGATCCCATGACTGCACCGAGGCCGTTATGGGCAGCCACATGACCCCGATCTCCTGCAATGACAGAGTAGAAGACCCCATTCTCTCCGGCAGGCCCGATCGCATATATGCTTACATCGTGTTCACCGACCCCCAATTCCGTCCGTAAATCGTCCTCCACCCTCTGAATATCCTTACCGGCAAGATGTCTTGCATCCTGAATCTGTGTTTTCCCGTTGCGGATTACGAGATAAACCGGATTCGGCGATTTCCCCTGAAAGACGATGCCATCAAAACCCGAAAACTTAAGATAGGCACCAAAAAAGCCATTCGCCTGGGATGATCCGGCAATATGAGTCATTGGTCCCTTCGTCGTCACATTAAATGTTCCGGCACCAAAAACACCACTTCCTGCCAAAGGACCCGATGACCATATCAGCCGATTTTCGGGATCGGACCATTCGACTCCGGAAGGAACCTCTTCGTAAAGGTATTTTGCACCGAGTCCAACACCCCCTACCCATTTTTTTAATACTTCTTCATCCAAGGCCTCTGACCATGTTTCGCCTTTAGAAAGATCCACTCTCAAAATTTTTCCTGTGTAGCCAAACAGTTTGCTCACCCCCTGCCAACCTCCTTCCATACAAACCACTTATGGATTGAATGTCCTAATTATTGCTGACCATGGAGTGTCCTCTTCGTTTAAGACACCGCGCTTCTACACACGCGTTCCACAAAGTCCCGCACCTTTTCCCCACAAGATGCCCCCAGGGTTATCGCTTGTTGATTGACATGGGAGATGACCCCTTCGTAGTAGGTGGAGCGTGAATCGCCGATGCGGGCGCTTGTGTGCGCCACAGTCACGGCGGCAATGCCACGTTCATCAAGCGGGTCAAGGCGACCGATCCCTGCATGGTCAACCCCGACCCCGGCATCATTGAAGACCGCGACGAGAGCCTGCACGTTGAACGCCTTCTCCCGCTTACCCCCGATAAGTCCGCCATGGGAGCCAGTGATGATAATTTGGCCAACATCCTCGGTCTTCACAAGAAAGGCCGAATCGATGCACACAATCCGTGGGGGACCCTCTGAAACCAGGAAACGGGTCTCCTCGTAAACCGGAGGTGTGCCAATTGGAAGTGGAGCCCCTTTTAAACAAATGGCCGCTTGAGTACATGTTGTACCCGGAATACAGTTTACATTTTTTGCCAGCCGATTGGCGTTGCTGATGAGACCCCTGCGCAGCATGTCGGCCGCTTCTCCAATTCGTGCCGAAGTGTGGGAGACGACCGCTGCCGCCATGCCTATTTGCTCGCAATAGTTGAGGCATGCGATCCCAGCATCCTGGGCCCCGATGCCTGCGTCATTCAGAATCACCGCCCGAGCACCACTACTTGCTGCCTTGTAGGCTGCATAGATCCCCCCATGGGAACTTGCGATTACAACACTTCCTTGTGCAGCCGAATCCAGATAGTTGACACTGTCCACTAGCAGGATTCCTTCGAGGATCTCCTTCTTATCGAACATTTTATGTCCTGTGGGTTGGGTGATAACTTAGACTTTTATCTTTGAAATGACTATTCTCTCGAGTTACCTTTGGCCATCGCCGCTGCCATGGTGACGGCTCGGGTGAGCATGGCATGCTTGGCCACTCCCTTCCATGCAATATCGTAGGCCGTTCCGTGGGGAACCGTGACGACCGGTGTGGGCATACCCATGTAGAGGGTCACGCCAGGCCGCTTCCGCCCCAAAATCTTCCGTCCGATGTTGGCTTGGTCGTGATACATACAGACCAGCCCCGCATATTCCCCTTGCAATGCATTCAGGAACAGGCTGTCAGGCGGCACCGGGCCAGCCACGTCATATCCTTCATCGTTGGCCATCCTGATGGCTGGCTCGATTACGTCAATCTCCTCCCTTCCAAACAATCCCCCCTCACCCGAGTGGACGTTAAGCGCTGCCACGCCAATCCGAAGCGGATTCACCTTAGCTGCCTGCATCACTCGATGGAGGCCGTGAATCTTCTCCAGGATCCCTTCGATCGTAATGAGGTCCGCAATTGCCCGAAAGGGCACGTGAAACGTCACCGTTGTGACCCAAAGGCCTGCCACCTCCCCAACCATATATGCGTGGTCTGGTCCTCCGAAACATTCCTGGAAGTAGATAATATCATCCACGGCTATGATCCCAGCCATATGAAAGGCCTCCTTGTTGAACGGAGTCGAGACAATGGCACTTACCTCTCCGGCTTTGGCCATTTCAACCGCGCGGCGGCAACAAACGGCTGCTGATTCTCCCCAGCGGGCGTCCAAGGTTCCTGGAATTAATACCCCGTCAGGCAACTCGCCAGCCGGGACAACGTTCAAAGTAGAAGGGTTAGTCCCCGCGCCGGCAGCCGTTTGCACGATGACAATAGAAAGCCGGCTCTCCACCAGCTCGACGGTGCGGGCGAGGATCTTCGGATCACCGATCACAACTGGATTGCAGCAAGCCCTTACCTCTGCTTCTCCCAGCGCCCGCGCAACGATCTCCGGGCCTATGCCAGCTGGGTCCCCCATGGTAATGGCAATAGTTGGCTTGACCATGTGTGTAAGGCTTTCTCCTCTCTTGCCTGGGCAAAATCAATAGAATATACGGTATTTAAACAGATCCGGCCGATACGAACTCACATCGGGGACCTCGAGGAATTCGATGAAATTGCCTTCGGGGTCTAACGCGTAGACCACGAATAACCCCGGCCGCACCTCAATCTTTTTATCGCCACTCTGCAGCGTCGCACCATTTTCCTTTAAGCGCTGAAGGATACCGTCGATGTCTGTCACAAGGAAGCTTACATAAACGAGGCCATGTCTGTCAAACACGTACTTAGGAACTTCTCCTGGTTTGGGTGGTTGTCCTGTCTGGATGAGCCTGATCCATTCACCATAGGGCGTTGCCAACCGGACAACCCGAAGCCCATGAGCAGTTTGACCTACCTTAGTTGTCATCTCCGGCGGGACCTTGGCGTCCGAAACCTTTTTAAGTCCCAGAACATCTATATAGAATAACAGCATTTTGTCCATGTCTTTCACCGAGACCGCAACTTCCAGCGGAGCAGTCATCTTTAATGACCATGCGGCCTGCGCGCTGGTCCCTGAGATGACCCCGCCTATTAAAACGAAAAACAATCCTGCCATGACCAATACCAGAGATTTTTCCATCACAAAACACCTCCATTTATTTATTTGGATTTAAAAACTCTTGTATTTCACTTTTAATTTTAGTTCCTTATTCCAAAGAACTCATAAACAGTATCATATTTAACCCCCTAGGGTAACCCGGGGCAGCCATAGGATAATCTCGGGAAACGCAATGCAAAAAACCATACCCACCATCTGCAGGAAGACAAAGGGAATGACCCCCCGGTAGATGTCCGAGGTCTTCACCTCCGGCGGCGCCGCCCCCTTGACAAAGAAGATGGCGTAGGCAAACGGCGGTGTTAAAAAAGACATCTGCAGGTTCACACAGACTAATATGCCAAACCAAATCGGGTCGAAGCCTAGAGTAGCCACTACTGGCAAAAAAACAGGTACCAAGATAAAAAGAAGCCCTTGGTAGGAGATGAAAAAACCGCCAATCAAGAGGATGAACATCATTGTGAACAAGACGAACCATTTGCCAAAGGGCAGGCTCATTAACATGTTCTTGATCAGTTCCCCGCCGCCCAAAAACAGGAAAACGGAGTTAAAGATGCCTGCACCCATGATGATAAATAAAACCATGGTCGTGACGATAAGCGTGCTGTAGGCAGCTTCCTTGATGTTCTTATAGGTGAGCTTGCGATAAGCGGCGGCGATGATCATGGCAGCGAAACAACCCACGCCGGAAGCCTCAGTCGGTGTGGCTATGCCGCCGATGATCGATCCTAGAACGGCAATGATCAAAAACATCGCAGGGAGCATATTCAGGGCCGCCTTGCCCCACAGTTTTTTGCCCTTGATCCTAAGCTCATTCTCCGTGATGGCAGGAGCCATATGCGGTTTTAGCCAGGCGACAATACCGATATAGAGCACGTATAAAAACGCCAAAAGCAGCCCAGGAAAAAGAGCTCCCGCAAAAAGCCGGGCCACCGAGAGGTTGGCCATAGGTCCGTACATGACGATCATGACACTGGGTGGAATCAATATGCCCAAACTACCGCCCGCACAGACCAAGCCGGTGGCCAGGCCCTTGTCGTATTTGCGTTTGAGCATGGCAGGCACCGCCAACAGTGTCATGGTGGTGACGGTAGCCGCGATGACACCGGTACAGGCGGCAAAAACAGTGCACGTGATGATCGTGGCAAAGGCCAGCCCCCCTCTTATCTTTCCGAAAATCTCGTGTAGACTCTGATAAGCGTTTTCGGCTATTTCGGTTTTTTCGAGTATCGTACCCATAAAGACGAATAATGGCACAGCAATGAGAACCTCGCTTTCCATTGTGCCGAAAAATCCCATCATGGACATGGGGAAGAAGGATGGACCCATGAAGATGAGGCCGAAGGTGATGGCCATGAACATCAGGCCAAATGCCAAGTGTATACCACAGATGACCATTCCCAAAAGCAAGATCATCATTATTATGGCGACTATTTGGTCTGAACTCATGGCTTCCCCCCCCTCTTTGGTTTCTGGCAAATACGCACGATTTCAGCCAAAGATTGCAGGGCCAGAAGGAAAAAACCGATCGGTATCAGCATCTTGGGCGGACCTGTTGGGAAAGGCCAGGTGCCGGTGGAGAGTCTCTCGTCTATGCTGTAGGCTTTGGCGGAGAAAATAACCCCAGCCCATCCGAAAAGAACCATCGGCGGTACTATGATGATTAGATTTATCAAAAAATCGTAAATCCGTTTAGCTCGTTCCGAAAGGGTGCCGTAGACGATATCAATGCGAATATGCCCCTTCCGGAGGTAGGTAAAGGCCCCGCCCAACAAAAACTGGGCGGCGAAAATCATCCATGAAACATCATAGACCCAAACGGTGGGGCTATTAAAAAAGTAACGCATCGTCACCTCGTAAAGCACCACCAGTATGAGAGGAATAATTAGCCAGGCCGATAGGGACCCAGTCCATTCGCTTAAACGATCCACGGTCTTGATAAACGGCATTTTTAGCCTCGCCTCTAAAGCTGGCTAATAGATCATCCTCGGTGCCAGCCCCGATGCTTTTTTTCCCATTCAGGGAATGGTTGACAACCCTAACCTTCAGACAAAGACTTCCGTAGGCTTGCGGTATGGAGAATCATTGTTGTTTGAGTAATACCATTTATGATATAAAGTGTCATCTGGTGTGAATCCCCATACCGCAAGCTTCTTTTTATGTTTTAAATTACTATTAGGCTATAGCTTAGTCGAACTTGGTCAAGTCAAAGTATGGTTTATATTTTTCGATAAACGCTTTCTGAGACTGCCAGACCTTGGCAAAAAAAGGATCTTTCTTGGACTTCTCATCAATAATTTCCATGGTCAGTGCACGTGCTCGCTGCTGATCCGCCTTGGATAGTTTGTGAGTAATGGTTCCATATTCTTCAATCTTCTTGTTGGCTTTAATGGTTTCCTGCCAGTAATCAGCATACCCTTGGAAGGTGGCCGCCATGGCCCCCTTTTCCACGATGGCCTTCAAGTCAGGGGGCAGTGCATTCCATGATTTGGGTTTGATCACAAGCTGGAAGATATTGTTGGACATATGTATCGGCGGTCCGAAGCGGTACTTGCAAACCTCGTGAAACCCTGCGCTATAGTCATAAGCGGCATCCACATATTCCGCAGCATCGATAAGGCCTCTCTGCAGGGCAGGCAGTACCTCGCCCCCAGCCAGAAGCACCACGGAGGCCCCCAATTTTTGCCATAGTTCCATACACAAGCCTGCGGATCTAATCTTTAAGCCCTTGATGTCATCAAGGGTCTTGATGGGCCTTTTGGACCAGACTTCTTCGGGCGGGGTTAGGCCCAAGGGAAAAACTATGATTTCCTTGCCATACATCTCTTGTTCGAGCTCCTTGCCACCACCACCGTAAAGCCACAAGATCAGGTCGTTGAACTCCAAAACTCCGCCGGGCAGGGTATAGAAGAGGTCGCCCGCCGGATACGTACCCTTTTGGAAGGCTGGCGTATTCGCACCAAAATCCAAAAGGCCGTCGCGCACAGCGTCATATACCTTGGTCGCAGGGACAATTTCGTTGGCATCGTGCAATGTGATTTCCAGACGTCCACCGCTCATTTCTTCCACGAATTTCTTCCAATATACGATAGTGTACTTGCCCAGGGGAGTGGACAAACCGAAGCAAGTCGTGCCCTTCCAGCGAATTTTCTCGGCCCCGAACACAGCCCCTGTCATGAAGCAAAATAGTATCGCCATTACAACAGTCATTAAAATCACACGCATGGTTTTCCTTTCCATTTTTTTCCCTCCTTGCATAATTTATTCCTGACCCTTCAATCCTATTGGATCTAAAGTTTCTTTCTTTAATCACCTCCTTCTCTTAAACTCTCACTGACTGCCTTCAAAGACACTTCACTGTTTGCATTTCTCATATCCCTTTTAGAAAACATCTTTACCTATAGTGATAATGCTTCCATAATGGCCGATCACCGCTCCCAATCAACTCTCCTTATCCAGTGTTATTCCAACCCCCGGGGAGTAGGAGTTCCTATGTTTGTCGCCATCAGATCGTACGCGCCAAGGTCTTTTCGAAGTTGGTCACGGGTGGGAAGGCCTCACGGTCCACGATGACGTCGATGACTGTGGGGCGGTCGCTTTCGAGGGCCACATTGAACGCCCGCTCGAACTCAGACCGTGTTCGCACGCGCACCCCCTCTGCGCCAAGGCCACGGGCCACAGCGCTGTAATCGGCGTCGGTGAAATCATTGGCCTCGGGAATGACCCGACCCTGGTGACGGTATTTCTGCTCGTGGTATTCGAAGATGAGGCCACCGTTGTTGAGGATGACGACAATAATCGGAAGTCGCAGGCGTACCGCAGTCTCGATATCCGCAAGATGATATCCGATGCCGCCATCACCCGTAACGCAGACTACTTTCTCCGACCGGGCAAGCTGGACACCGAGGGATGCCGGCAGTGCCCATCCGAGTGAACCGATAGCCCGAAAATAGGAACCCGGCCGGGTGGTAGGATAGAGAACGCCTGTCCAAGCTGCCATATAGCCCGTGTCGGCGACGATTATAATCTCCCGGTTGTGCTTCGCGAGCACAGCAATGACCTCGAAGGGCGACAGTGACGAACTGTGGGCTGCTCTATCAGTCGCCGCCTTGACTTCGTGTCGCCAATCCTGAATCTTCTGTCGGGCCGCTTTTATCCACATAACAGCTTCGGCGTCAAGGGTCCGCCCTTTCGTTTCTCGGCAAAGCGCCTCCAAAGCTAACCGTGCGTCGGCAAGAAGCCGCACTGTAGTCGAATAGCTAACATCAAAAACTGAGGGATTAGTATCGATCTGGAGGATTTTTGCCTTTTGATTGGGCACCGTATAGCCATTAGTGGCAAGTCCGCCCAACCGGGAACCGATGACAAGGACACAGTCACTCTCACCAACTAAATCGTTGGCTAACTTGGCGGAATAACGCCCGGTAACACCGAGGTTGAGTGGGTGGTTGCCTGGGAAACTGGTCTTGCCTCCCATTGTAGTGGCCACTGGAATACCAAGGGTTTCAGCAAACGTCTGGAGTGTCGTCTCTGCTCTCGCCTGAACCACCCCATCGCCCGCAATGATGACCGGCTTTTTTGCCGCGAGAACATTTTCCAGGACGGCTCGCACAGTGCCTTCATCAGGGTGAACTGGACTTGGGGCCCCAAATTCGTTTGCTTCCGGTTTATTCGCTTCTATTTCACGCCCGAAGTAGTCTCTTGGAATGTCAAGGTGTACCGGGCCACGGCTTCCAGCCATAGCCTGGTTGATAGCAATGGAGAAGAGATCAGGTACCGACTCCGGACTGGCAGCGAAACCGCTCCACCTTGTCAGTGGCGCAAACAACGGCATCTGATCAAGGGCTTGATATTCCCCCTTGTACATGCCACCGGTCGCCGTTGCCCCGGTAAGGGCAACCACAGGGCTTTGAGCCCAAAAGGGATCGGCTAAAGCAGCGGCAACATTGGCCGCTCCTGGGCCAGACTGTCCATAGGTAAATCCAGGCTTTCCGCTGGCCCTGGCGTATCCATCAGCCATATAAACACTACTGAATTCACTTCGTGCCAGAACCATCTTGATTCCGGCGTCGTGCATGGCAATCCAGAGTGGTTGGTCACCACCGGTGAGCAGGAAGAAATACTTGGTGCCAATTGCTATCAAACGATCTACGAGAGCTGCGGCAACTGTCATCTTCATATCATCTTCACTCACTTATGTAGACAAGAAAGTAGGCTAAAATAACCGTCTTCTATCCTTTTTAGTTCATCGTCGAGAGGCGTGAACACTCAATGTCAGAGCCGGCTTGTTTCCGAGAGCCTCGACTCCATGCTTCATCGTAGAATCGAAATAGATAGAGTCTCCTTCCTCTAGCACATATTCCCGATTGTTTATGATATATTTGATTTTACCTTCGATAACGAAATCAAATTCCTCCCCGGCATGTTCGAATTCAATTCTTTTGGCTTTGGACTTACTACCGGGCAATACCTTGACAATGAATGCATCCATGATCCTATCTCTTTTTTGCAGAGAAAGCGCCTCATAAATGTACCCAAAAGGTGTTCCTTTCTGTGCCACTTGAACCCTCTCATCCTTCTTCACAACGGCAACATCAGAAGAATCATCTGTGCCTTCAAAACAATCACCGATGGTCATCCCGAGAGCGGCTGCAATTTGTGACAATGTCGAAATGGCTGGAATCTTCTTTCCCGCCTCTAAGAGCGAAATGTAACTTTTTGTAAGACCCGAACGGGCTGCAAGGCCTTCTTGAGTGAGGCCTTTCTTGGTTCGAATCTCTTTTATCCGCTTACCCAAATTTTTAATTGTGTTGTCCATGTTGTTTTCCTATGGATATTTATTATTGACTGATAGTAAACCTCTCCCCCAAAAAAAATTTACCCTCTGTTGGGCTCGAACAAGTCCTGCAACAAACGCTTCAGGGTTTTCCTTCATTAATCATTTTATTTCTGCAGGTAAACATTACCATGGCAAAAAAAACTTGTCAAGTCTTTTTTTTGATTTTTTTCGGTATCAATTTTTATTGGCATCGACTGAACATATCTTGCCAAGATGTTTCCCCGCCAAATGGTTTCGATATGAAAACCAGACTAAACCCCGGATTCGATCCGTTGATTACCACTTGGAATATTGCATGGAGGCAAAGTTTTCAAAAAAGAGGAGTACAGGAAGGAAGAGGTGGAAAGGTGGGTTGCAGGTTCCACCTACAAGTCTTCATATCTCTTCATTAAGGCAAATTGCAAATTACTTCCCTGAAATGTCAGTTTGGTGATTTCAGGAAGGAAGATTTATTGAAAGAAGTCTTCAGCTTCCTCCCTTCGTGGATACCTTCTAAACCGGAGAATGCTCCCCTGAAAAATATTCCCTTGACATTCCGTGAAAAAGTGAGTTTAATATTTCGACAGCTGGGGGAGTCTAATTCTGGCCCGATGAAAATCTTGTACAAATTCGCTTGCTTCCGTGAAAACGGCCCTGGGGGACGTTGTTCACTTCTTACACTTTTCTTTAACCACTCTCACCTTTCAATCCATTCCCATTAATAACGTGACCGTGTTTCGTGTCGCGTGTCCGTAAAAGAGCATAGCGTAAAACCTTTCTGAGCAGCTTTTAAATCTTCAATCGGTGCAATCGCTGGCATGGCTCCAACCTCACGCATCCATCCTTCGCCCCGCCTTGCGGGACTTCGGAGGACAGGTAGCGCAGAGCGCCTGCCTACCGGCAGGCAGGCATAGAGCATAGCGTTCCTTTTTATCGCAAGTTGCAAGTCGTAAGGCGCAAGTGGTAGCACCTAATTTCTCTTCTTGATCTTTGTGATATAAGGAACTTTAGGTTCCTCGACAAGGAATCCAATTGGTCGC
>Ga0194110_10008892_pt1 | contig 11377 bp, 9 predicted proteins | sample TA2Kig1200mmetaG_FD_146192 | JGI IMG/M metagenome (GOLD analysis project Ga0194110, IMG submission 146192) | Freshwater microbial communities from Lake Tanganyika, Tanzania - TA2015032 Kigoma Deep Cast 1200m | ecosystem: Environmental > Aquatic > Freshwater > Lake | place: Tanzania: Lake... | reverse complement strand
GGCGATGTCCAGATATTTTGGCTTTGGACCACGTTTTTTCTTCGCTCTCTTGGCCATCCTCTTCTCCTTTCCGAATAGAGGATAGCATAAATAAGAATAATTATCAATATATTAAAGGGTCACGACCCCCTATTTAACTATTAGGAAAATGCAGAAGAAGCATAAAAATTAACGTTAGGTTTACATAAGGAAGTAATATGAAAAAAAACGTTATAGTAGTCTATATAATAATTTTATTTACTATCACATCTACCGTTACCTTTTCCGGAGACAGAAATCTCATAAGAAAAGGGGCTAGTTTTGAAACTAACGCTATAAAAATGAAACTTTATATCGACATGCCCGAGTTATCACAATTTCCTGAATGGCCGGAAATAAATGCTGTAGCCGCCCCTTTAGAAATCGATACTACCACGTCCTTCGATGGTTCACGGTCCCTAAAAGTACCTTTTTCTCCATTCCGACAACTAAAGTCAGGATGGCTCCCTGTGAAAACTAAACAGGGTACTTTTACCTTTTCCTGTTATCTTTATGCTGATAAGCCTAATACGCGGGCAACACTCCGTATATCACCGCATAACAAAAAGGCATACCAGCAGGATTTCATTTTAGATACTTCTTGGAAAAGATATAGTATTACAACCAGTTTTACTGATATCGCCGGCCCAAGTTTATGTTGTCAGCTTTTTTTTGACCAGAAAAAGGGTACTGTTTGGGTGGATGCTATTCAGTTTGAACAGGGTGAATTGAAACCTTTTACCGTATCTCAACCAATTGAACTGGCTTTGAGTACAGAAAAAACAAATAATCTATTTCTGACACAAGAAAATATCCACATTAAAATAGAAGCTTACTCTAAAGAAATTTCTACGCCTTGCCAATTGTATTATATTGTAAGTAACTGGAAAGGGGAAAAAATCTTATCTGGTAAAGAAAAGATAATGATTGAAAAAGGTAAAACTATTTTTACCTCTTTGAATATAGGCCGCCTTCCTCGAGGCTGGTACGATGTAAGAGCAACCCTTACAGACGACTCTTCACAAAAAATAATTGATACTAATTGTGTTTTTATAAGTGTGATTAATCCACTTCCTCCATCATTACACGATTTATTCTTTGGCCTCCATAATCATGCTTTTCATCATCAATTTAGTTCAACTATGGATATTTTGGGGGCAAAATGGCAGAGAGTCTTTACTTCCTTCTCATGGTCAGTTGTTGAACCCTCTATAGGAAAATGGCGGTTTCCAGATCGCCAAGTTGAAGATACCAGAAAACATGGTCAAGAAATTTTAGGTGTATTAGGGTGGCATAAAGAATTTAAAAGATGTCCAGCATGGGGAGAATTTACTGAGAGCTCTGGCGGCAGCTGGCGCTCTAAACGACCTATCCCAAAAAATCTTAATGGGTGGGAGAAATATGTCTTTAAAACTGTGGAACACTTTAAAGGAAAAGTAGATTTTTGGGAAGTTATTAACGAACCTAATGGCTGGATGTCGGCTGATGAATATTTACCTTTACTTAAAAGAGCTTATAAAGCCGCTAAACAAGCTAATCCTAACTGTACAGTAGTAGGTATATGTACTACCGCTGATCAAGGAATTAATCCTTTTGCCTTTGCTAAAGAAGTAATCGAGAAAGGAGGACTTAACTACTGTGACGTCGTTTCTTATCATCCTTATTCACGCGCTCCTGAGGATGTTATAGAATGGACGCAGTCACTTAAAAAAATGATTGGCCAATATTCCAATGGCAGAGATATCCCTTTATGGAACACGGAAAGCGGTTGGTCATCCCCTTCGTGTTATGAAGATATGAGATTTAATCCCATGGCAAAAAGTGGTATACGTAGCACGGGGCTTTCACCAGTTGACGTGGCAAGTTACATGGTTAGACTACATGTTATTATGAAATCTTTAGGTGTGGAAAAGCTTTTTTTCTTTACCGGTTGGACAAAAGATTTGGGCATTGGCATATATTCCCACGGAGATACAGCTAATTTGATAAACTTTGATGACTCTCCCGCTCCTGCTTTGCCTGCTTACAATGCAATGGTTGACATTTTAGGGAAAAGTAATGTCGTAAAGATATACAGAAGTAGCGATGGATTTGCAAGCGTTTATTTATTTACTTCAAATAATAAATATATTGCTGTAGCATGGAATTTGAAAAAAGAAAGAGAATATAAAATATCTTTGCCAACAAATATAGTGAATATGCAACTATATGACATAATGGGTAATCAGATAGGCGAATATAAAAAACAATCAGATAAGATTACTTTTATTCTCGAAGATACGCCTATCTATATAATCGCTCCCATTTCAGAAAGACAAAAACTGGAAAAAGCTATTGAACTAATCTAAAAGCAATATTTAATTTGTCATAATCGGTGTCATTCCTTCGGAAGCAGGAATCCAGGGTTTCCTGTGAAAATAGGAATCCAATTCCTAATTGGTTCCCTGCTTTCGCAGAGATGGAGTCTGGATTCCCGCCTGCGCGGGAATGACAAAATATTCTTCATGTAAAAGGATTTAATGCTTTAAGTTTAGAAATGAAGAAAAAAATATGTCAATGCGCCCGACTTTTTCCCGCCATGTCGCTCTTGGAAAAAGCAGGTGATTTCCGGCGCTATCTTCACTTTCAACTCGTAATTTTCAATTCATCAAGATGGGTCCCAGTAATAACTTGTAGGTGAAAGAATTAAATAGATAGCTTCCTCCAATTCAATTCTTCTCTATTACCTTTTAATTTATCCATTGCATCTTCCAATTATTTTTATTATATTATTCTCACTATGAGCCGGGCAAAAAAGAACGATCCACCTTTTTTCCGTTTTAACCTGATCATTATGAAACCGATTAACAAATATCATTAAAAAAAGGAGAGATTTATGAAGATAGACATTTACACTCATGTCATGCCATCAAAGTATAAAAATACTCTTTACAAATATTCTGATAAATTTTTAACGGAGAAAAACTTTATAGAAAGGCGCATTACCTTAACCAACCACGATGAAAGAATCCGTATCCTCGAAGAGTACGAAGATGTGGTTCAAGTGTTGTCCGTCACCTTACCTCCTTTAGAAGAAATCGTTAATCCGAAAGAGGCAGCCGATCTGGCACGGATAGCGAACGATGAGATGGCTGAGTGGGTGGCCAAGTATCCCAAAAAATATGTTACTGCGATTGCAAATCTGCCTCTAAACAATATGGACGCTGCCATGAAGGAGACAGAAAGGGCAATAAAAGAATTGGGATTTAAGGGTATCCAAATTTACACTTCTATTCAGGGAAAGCCATTGAGCTCTGAAGAGTTTATGCCTTTATATAAGATGATGTTTGATTTTGATTTGCCCATCTGGATCCATCCGCTTCGGAGGTCTTCGGTCCCGGATTATCCAACTGAAAATAGTTCTTTTCACCAGATATTCTCCATCTTCGGATGGCCTTATGAAACAACCGCGGCAATGACACGCCTTGTTTTTTCGGGTATCTTTGAAAAATTTCCAACCATAAAGTTTATCACTCACCACTTAGGTGGCATGATTCCCTACTTCGCTGACAGGATCGTTGTCCATTACAATAATGGTTTGGAACGTCTTGGGCAAAAGTTTTTTCCAGGTCTTAAAAAACATCCCATCGAATATTTCAGGAGGTTTTATAACGATACAGCCCTTAATGGGAGTACTTCTGGTCTCATGTGCGGATTTGACTTCTTCGGTGAAGACCATCTGCTTTTCGGTTCTGATATGCCTTATGATATTGAGAACGGCTCCATCGCAATCCGGGAAACCATAAAAGCAATACAGGGCATGAACATCCCTGAATCAAGCAAAAAAAAGATATACGAGGGGAATGCCAGAAACTTGTTACATCTTTAAAACCCAAGAGCAAATCTATATTTAAGGAGGTGCCGTATGAAGTTGACAAGATGGAAAATGGGAAAGATGATGCTTTTATGTGGGCTTCTCTTTTTTTCAATACCTGCCTTCCTCTATGCCCAAGAGTACCCTTTCAAACCGATCAATATCTTGATTACCTTCTCCCCCGGTGGATCCGCAGATCCTTCTATGCGTTTACTTGCAAACAAGACTGAAAAATTTCTGGGTCAACCTTTTGTCATCTCCAATAATGGTGGCGGAGGAGGATCGGTGGCTATGGCTATCCTTGCAAAAGAAAAACCAGATGGGTATCACCTTGCCGGTTGCAGCAGCACGAGCTTAATCAGGATTCCACAATTCCGTTCGGTTCCATATAAACTCGAAGATTTCGTCCCCATCATGCATTTTGGAGCCCCCCCATCCGGGTTGGTCGTTAAAGCAGATTCGCCTTGGAAAACCCTGAAGGAGTTTGTGGAATATGCCAAGAAGAATCCGGGGAAGGTCACTTACAGCTCCATGGGGATCGGCTCACCCATGCACCTGGCCATGGAATATATCGCTAAACAGGAAGGGATCCAATGGACCCATGTCCCCTATCCGGGGAGTGGCCCTGCTTTCCTTGCCTTCTTAGGTGGTCATGTCACTGCCCAATCAGGGAGTTCAGAATCTTTCCCCCATGTCAGGGAAGGAACCGTTCGCCTTTTGGCCACTCACCATGAGAAGCGGTGGAAGTCTTTTCCAGATGTACCCACACTTCGAGAACTTGGATATGACTTCATCAATGAGAGTGTGTTTATGTTTGCCGCTCCGAAGGGAACACCTCCATCCATTGTAAAAAAACTGGATGAAGCCTTTCGAAAGGGCATGGACGATCCAGAGTTCATACAAGCCATGGGGAAGCTGGAGATCGAGGTCGGCTATCGAAATTCCGAAGATTTGAAAAAATATCTTGAAGAGGCCTATATTCGCCTTGGAAAGATGATCAGGGAACTTAAGCTTCCAAAAGAACCTGAAAAGAAATGATGAAAGTCTATGATCAAGGAAGCAGCCTCTTCTGGCTGCTTTTCTCTATCTCTGTTTTGATTGAATCCCTTCGTTTAGGAATTGGTACACTCCAAAACCCAGAAACAGGTTTTATGTCCTTTGGAGCCTCTGGACTTTTAGGGATCCTCTCTCTCATTCTATTTTTTCGAACATCTTTTAAAAAGGAAGAGGCCAAAATCAAATCTCCCTTCCATGGAACGCTGTGGAAAAGGGTCTTTCTCGTTCTGATAGCCCTCCTTATCTATACTAAGTTGATGCCTGTAGGGGGCTACCTTATCAGCACTTTTCTCTTGATGACTTTCCTATTCTTTATTATCGAACGCCAGAAGGTGTGGTGGATTTTGTCGTTCTCCCTATTGACCACACTCGTCACCTATTATGTTTTTTCTAAATGGTTGAACTGTCAATTTCCATCAGGCCTCATTGGGCTTTGAAAAAAAGGAATGGGGTTTTTCGATAACATCCTCTTAGGTTTTCAGGTAGTAATCGATCCTACCAATCTCCTTTTCTGTTTCATCGGAGTGGTGGTGGGGACGCTTGTAGGGGTGCTCCCTGGAATTGGGCCTGTCGGCGCTATGGCCCTCCTCCTTCCAGCAACTTTCAAAGCCACCCCCACTTCGAGCATCATCATGTTAGCTGGTATCTATTATGGAGCAATGTACGGAGGATCCACGACCTCTATATTGGTCAATATCCCTGGGGAAGCAGCCTCTGTCGTCACTTGCCTCGATGGTTATCAAATGGCCAGGCAAGGTCGCCCAGGTCCTGCGTTGGGGATTGCATCGATAGGCTCTTTCATCGCAGGAACGCTAAGCATCGTTGGACTGATGTTGATTGCTCATCCCCTTGCCAAGGCCGCCCTCCGTTTTGGTCCTCCAGAATACTTTGCCTTGATGTGCACTGGATTGATCATCCTAACCTATTTGGCCCAGGGTTCTATGTTGAAGGCATTGATGATGGCACTGGTTGGACTCATCATTGGAAATGTTGGGCTCGATATGATTACTGGCCTTCCCAGATTCACTTTCAGTATCGATGAATTGACGGATGGGGTCGGTATCATCCCATTAGTCATGGGTCTCTTCGGAATATCTGAAGTCCTAATCAATATTGAACAGAAAATGAAGAGGGAGATATTTCAAACTCGGATTGGTCATCTTTGGCCTTCCTTAAGGGATTGGGCTATGGCAAAATGGGCCATCCTGAGAGGGACTCTCATCGGATTTTTTCTCGGAATTTTACCGGGAGGTGGGGCGATTCTCTCTTCCTTTGTCTCCTATGCAGTGGAGAAAAAGGTCTCCAAACACCCGGAGAGATTTGGAAAGGGTGCGATTGAAGGAGTAGCAGCGCCGGAATCGGCCAATAATGCTGCAGCAGGTGGTGCCTTAATCCCCCTACTCTCTCTCGGTATACCACCTAATGTGGTCATGGCTATGCTCTATTCCGCTCTGATCATCCATGGTATCCAACCCGGTCCACTCCTTCTTAAAAATAACCCTGATCTCTTCTGGGGACTGGTCGCAAGCATGTATTTGGGCAATGGTCTATTACTTCTTCTCAACCTTCCCCTGATCGGTATCTGGGTTCAGGTATTAAAAGTTCCGTACCGAATCCTCTTCCCGTTGATCCTCCTCTTCTGTTTAATTGGTGCATATAGTGTTAACAATTCAACCTTTGATCTCTTCCTGATGATCCTCTTTGGAGGGGTGGGTTACCTGATGAGAAAATTTGATTATGAGGGGGCTCCCCTCATCTTAGCCTTTGTTTTGGGTCCTATGTTAGAACAGTCCCTACGTCAATCTCTCCTCATATCAAAAGGAAGTTTTATGATCTTTATCACCCGTCCGATCTCTGCCATCGCATTGGGTTTTTCTATCTTTCTTCTCCTTTCTAACATCTTCCCTCATATTAAAAAGCGCCGCCAAGAATATAGGGAACTTAAGGAATAGCTATCTTTGAGTAATCTCTCAGAAGGTGTGAATAGGGAACTATTCCCCATACCCGCCAGGCAGGCTATAAGATTTTCTCCGACATCCCTGCCTACCGGCAGGCAGGCCTGCCGGATCACTAAATTCTCACGCTTCAGTGACGCATTACGATTAATAAAATTTTTCTTGAAATTAGGATTAAATTTATATTACATTAACCTTTGCAGAAGTAATTCTAATAAACCCCGTTTACCTAAAACTACCATATTATCAATTTTCTGTTTTATAGGAGGTTGATATGTCCTCACCATCCTCTACAGATCTTCGCCTTAATCCTGAACTGAGGAGCCTTTATGAGATTGCTCACCTCCCCCAGCCTCACGCTAATCTCCAAGATTATTTCCATGGGGTGATGGCCATACTATCTGAATATTTTCCAATTGGATATTCCGCCCTCATCCTTCATGATGTTAAAAAGGATTCCTTCCAAGTGGAGGCCCTTTATGGCATAGGAAGGGATGTCCATACCCATGGTTGCAGCGGCCGAAAAGGAATGATTGCCAGAGTCCTGGAGACTCGGCAACCTGCGGCGATTCAGAATTTAAATCAAGAACCACTCTATGAGGAGGTGTTAAAGGGGACGAAACAGATGGAGAAGATACAACCCCCTTTGCTCTGTATCCCTCTCATTTCTGAAGACGAACCCATTGGCGTGGTGAATATCAATCCTATCTACGGATCCAAAAAAGAATTTTCTGAAGACTTCCAATTCCTTTCCATCCTTTCATTCATCCTCTCAACTGTGATAAAAAATTTTCAGACCAAAAGAAACGAACCTCCTCTGAAACCTGGTAAATCGAAGTTAAAATCCTCATTATTAGAGGAGATATTAGAAGAGAGGGTGACCGAGGTTTTAAATAAGATCGATCCCTATGTAGAGTCAAATAGCAGAACTGGCCTCCTTGATGATATTATTACATTGGTAGAGAAGATCCTCATCAAATCTACTCTAAAAAAGGTCGATCATGTTCAGACTGCCGCTGCACAACTCTTAGGGATCAATCGAAACACCCTTCGGAAAAAGATAAAGGATCTAAAGATCAAAACCCACTGATTCAATTGTGGAATTAATACAAACGCATTAAATCATTATACCACCCTCCCCTCCCCCTCAAGGGGGGAGTTAGGGTGGGGCTGATGTCATTTTAATTAATGCGTTTGAATTAGTAGTTGCGGAATGCGGAATAAAATTGGTGAGTAAAAATTGTGAAATGTCTGATGTTAAAAATACCGCAAAGATCAAAATGCTCTGTCTTCAATGGGGATGTTCTCTTTTCGGAGTGGCAGATCTAAACAATTTTAAAAAAGACCAAATCCTACTTCCTCCTTTCTCGTTTGATCATCTTCCCTTCGCCATCTCAGTGGGATATCACCTCTCGGATGCCATTTTAGAAGGGATTGAAAACCAACCCACTCCTGTCTATTTCCACCATTACCAGAGGGTTAACATCCTTCTGGATACCATCGGATTGATCGTCACCTCAGCGATTCAAGACCTTGGATATCAGGCGTTGCCTATTCCTGCCTCCCAAATTGTGGATTGGAAAACACAGAGAGGCCATCTCTCCCATAAGCATGTAGCCAGACTTGCAGGATTGGGATGGATTGGCCGGAATAATCTCCTCGTGAACGAAAAATTTGGTTCACGAATTCGACTGGTAACTATCCTCACCGACATTCCCCTTGAGATCGATTCTCCTTCTTCAGGGTACTGCGGTTCCTGTCGAGCCTGCTTATCGATCTGCCCGGCAGGAGCTATTTCGGAGCGGCAGGAGGATTTCGACCACCTTCGATGTTATGAACAACTGAGAAACTTTTCCAAAACCCTTCATTTCAGCCATAATATCTGTGGTATCTGTGTGAAACACTGCCGGGGCCAGCGCTAACAACCGCATAGCGAAAAGCGCGTAGAGCATGATGTAATCTTGTTAAAAAGGTCACCGTTCGATTAAAATTAAATTTATGACAAATTACGATGTGATTGTGGTCGGTGGCGGTCATGCCGGAATTGAAGCTTCCCTTTCATGCGCTCGAATGGGTCACCCTACCCTTCTTATCACACAGAATGTCGATCAGATCGGATACATGTCCTGCAACCCTGCGATCGGTGGGTTATCAAAGGGCCATCTGGTAAAGGAGATTGACGCCCTGGGCGGAGAAATGGCTAAGGCGACGGATGAAACAGGAATTCAGTTTCGTCAACTCAATACTGGAAAGGGTCCTGCCGTCCGTTCTTCAAGGGCTCAGGTGGATCGCCAACAATATCGACTTCGAATGAAAAAGGCGATTGAGGATCAAGAGAATCTCTTTATCAAACAGGCGACCGTTGAAGAGATTCTGATAGAGGGGAATAAAGTCGGTGGGGTGAAGACAGATCTTGGAGAAACTATTCAAAGCAAAGCCCTGATCCTTGCTCCGGGGACCTTTCTTAACGGTCTCGTCCATATCGGTTTGACCCGTTTTCCCTCGGGCAGGATGGGTGATCCCCCTTCAATAAGTCTATCAGAATCATTAAAAAGGCTGGGATTTCGCATGGGGAGACTAAAAACCGGGACGACCCCCCGACTCGATGGAAATACCATCGATTTCTCTCGGCTCGCTCCTCAATATGGGGATGAACCACCCATCCCTTTCTCTTTCTCTACAAAAAAAATAGAAACAGAACAAGTGCCTTGTTATATCACTTACACTAATACAACTACTCACGAAATCATTAAGAGTGGTCTCAGTCGGTCCCCTCTATACTGTGGAATTATTAAAGGGGTCGGGGTCAGATATTGCCCCTCGATAGAGGATAAGGTGGTTCGTTTTGCCAATAAAACAAGACACCAGATCTTTTTGGAACCCGATGGTCGAAATACGAAGGAAGTCTATTCCAATGGAATCTCCACCAGCCTTCCACTGGATATCCAAATCAGAATGCTTCGGTCGATCAATGGCCTTGAAAAGGTGGAGATCATCCGACCAGGTTATGCCGTTGAATATGACTTCGTCGATCCCACAGAACTCAAACCCTCTCTTGAAACAAAAAAGATCAAGGGGCTGTTTCATGCCGGACAGATCAATGGGACATCGGGTTATGAAGAAGCAGCAGCGCAGGGGATAATGGCAGGAATCAATGCAGTCCATCTCATCCAAGGAAAGGAGCCTTTCATTCTGAAGCGTTCCGATGCCTATATTGGTGTTTTGATCGATGACCTGGTGACCAAAGGGACCGCTGAACCTTACCGAATGTTTACCTCCCGGGCAGAATATCGTCTCCATTTGAGAGAAGACAACGCCGATCTGAGATTGATGGGAAAGGGCTATGAGGTTGGATTGGTGAGGGAGAAAGATTATTTGATCTTTTTAGAGAAAAAATCAGCAATTGAAAAAACTCTTACCAAAATTTCAGAGGCGAAGGTCAATCCGACTAAGGAGAATAACGAAATCCTTCATCGATGGGGAAGCGCTCCTCTGAAGAAAGAAGTTTCTCTTAAAGAGCTATTGAAAAGACCTGAAATCCATTTATACCACCTCTTCGAGTTTGATCGAGAACTCAAAAATCTATCTAAAGAAGTCTGTGAGCAGGTTGAGATTCAAGTAAAATATGATGGTTATATCAAGAGGCAGATGGAGCAGATCGAACGATTTAAAAAGCTGGAGGAAGTAAACTTCCCAGAAGGTTTTAATTTTAGTTCTGTCGTAGGACTTTCTACAGAGGTCATGGAGAAACTGACAAAAATTAAACCCTACTCCCTTGGACAGGCATCCAGAATATCAGGCGTCACCCCTGCCGCCATCTCCATCCTGATGATCAATCTAAAGAAACAGGGATATTTGTAGAACAATCTTTATCATTATCTGTGGTTTTGAGACATGAGTTAACAGGTAAGGGTAGAAGGGGCCGAAAAATTCTTTACAAAGAAATAATGTAAGATAAAATACGCAAAAACAAATCATAACGATATAAATGAACCAGAAAATATTAACCCGTGATTTTGTCCTCACTTTTTTTGCTCATTTTGCTCTGTTATCTGTTTTCAATATCCTTATTCCTACTCTCCCAATCTACCTCTCGAGATCAGGATCTACGGAAGTAGAGATTGGTATTCTTATTGGAATCTTCGGCTTCTCCTCTTTAGTCCTCAGACCTTTTGTCGGAAGAGCCATGATAAAAATCACTGAAAAAAACTTTATGATCGCCGGCGCCCTCCTTTATGCCCTCACTTCCGCTGCCTATCTCATCACTCCTCCTTTTTGGCCTTTCTTAATCGTGAGAATCTTTCAAGGGATTGGATTCGCATTCTTCCATACTGCCTCATTTACATTGATCGCTAATATCACCTCCGGAGCCCATCGGGGCCAAAGCCTCAGTTATTTTTCTCTATCCATGCCCATCTCCGGTGCCTTAGCTCCTTCCCTCGGAATGTTCCTTGTCAACCTTTTTAGTTTCACCTTTCTCTTCTTGTCTGCTTAG
>Ga0194110_10008875_pt1 | contig 11388 bp, 8 predicted proteins | sample TA2Kig1200mmetaG_FD_146192 | JGI IMG/M metagenome (GOLD analysis project Ga0194110, IMG submission 146192) | Freshwater microbial communities from Lake Tanganyika, Tanzania - TA2015032 Kigoma Deep Cast 1200m | ecosystem: Environmental > Aquatic > Freshwater > Lake | place: Tanzania: Lake... | reverse complement strand
GGGAAGAATGAAGGCTAAGGTAAAAATTAGTGGGACCCTATGGCATACCGCGATTTGGTATGATACAAAACTCAATGCCTATATCCTACCTCTGAAAGCGGACATTCGGAAGAAGGAAAAAATAGAAATCGGAAATATTCTAAATGTTGAGTTGATGGTTTAACCATACTTTTAACTCATCGTTTTTATTGAGACATTTAAAGTCCTAATCTAGAAATAAGTTTGACCTCGAATTTTTAGTTCGCGGTGCAAGTTCATTTTTTTACTGCAATTTGTGCGACGATTCATGTATTTTCACGAAATTCAAAACTGGACAAATATTATTTGTAATAATGAAAAAACTCTTCTGCCTCACACTTGGTCTTTCCTTCCTCACCCACACATTCGCCCAACAAGCCAAGCCCCAATTTCTCAATGGTGAGGCGCAAATTGTTTCGGCATTTAGCAACCAGTCAGACTGGATCAAAGAAGAATTGTGGGTACAGACCAACTTTGACAGCGATGCCAACGGTAAACTAGACCGCATGCACGTTTTTTTGACCCGGCCATTACAGACCCAAACGCAAGGACTTAAGTTGCCTGTGATTTATATGACGAGCCCTTATTTTGCGGGCACCGGAGGAAACTCCAAAAGCTATTTTTGGAATGTTCAACACGAAATTGGCCAAACGCCGCCACCACACAAAAACGCGGTAGCCGAAAGAAAATCCAACAGACCAATAGACGCTTATTTCCAAGATATGTCTTGGGTGAAGCGAGGATTTATTGCTGTCTATTCATCCTCACCCGGTACTGGTTTTTCTGACGGCGCACCCACCATTGGTGGAGAAAACGAAAAATTAGCGCCTGCTGCTGTTATCGATTGGCTTTGCGGACGCTCGGCGGGTTACACAACGCGCACTGGTATGGATACGGTAAGTGCATATTGGTGTACTGGTAAAGTGGGCATGATGGGGACATCCTATAATGGCACTTTATGCTTGGCTGCTGCTTGTACTGGGGTACAAGGTTTGGAGGCCATTATTCCGAATGCGCCTGTGAGTTCTTGGTATTTATATTACCGTTCCAACGGTTTGGTGCGTTCGCCGGGTGGTTACCTAGGTGAAGATACCGACGTACTTTACGACTTTGTCCATAGTGGCGACCCAGAAAACCGTGCACACAACGATGCATTGGTTCGGGATAAAATATTAGTTCCGGGCCAAGACCGTATTACCGGAGACTACAACACATTTTGGGCCTCAAGAGATTACCTCACCCAAATGGACAGCATGAAAGCTGCTTTATTTATGTGCCATGGTTTTGAAGATTGGAATGTGATGGCCGAACATAGTTTTCGCTTCTATGAAAAAGCCAAGCAAATGGGCCTGACTGCCAAAATTTATTACAACCAGCAAGGCCATGGCTACCCGCCCCCATTTTGGATGATGAACAAGTGGTTTACGCATTATTTACACGGCGTGGAAAATGGCGTGGAAAACTTAGCGAGCGCCTGGATTGTATCAAAAGGAGAGAAAGAGGCACATGCCTACAGTGCTTTCCCCAATCCGAAAGCCAAAATACAGCGTTGGTATTTACACGGTAGCGGCAATACCGGTATGTTATCAAAAGAAAAAAGTAAAGCAAGTATCCTGACTTTTACCGATGATGCAAGCCTCAATGCCGTACAACTCCTTTCTGACAAAAACGCTGCCAACCGCCTCCTTTTTTGGACTAACGCAGTTGAAAAGCCCCTGCATTTGTCAGGTACAAGCCTTATTCATATTGCTGTAGCTAGTTCAAAACCTGCTGCAAACCTCTCCGCATACCTCGTTGCTGTACCTCCGGGTTTCAATCCAAAGAAAGCAAAGATAGAAGAGGTGATTGTCAACCGCGCTTGGGCCGATCCCCAAAACCATGCTTCATTAGAAAAAGGGAAAGCGCTCCAACCTGGTCAATTTTATACCCTTGACTTTGCCTTCCAACCGGATGATCAAATTATACCAGCAGGCTATCAATTAGGACTTATGATTTTTTCTTCGGATCCTGAATTTACCTTACTTCCTAAAAAAGGTACGCAACTGAGCGTCAATTTGGGAGAAAGTTGGATAGAATTGATGGAAGTTAAATAAATACTAATAAAAAGTATAAAAATTATCAATAACAACACTATCTTAAATCATCGTTTACGGCACAACTTTTGATAGCAACCTGCTAAAACGTTGAAAAATGAAAAAACTAATAATGATAACAGCTTTTGCTGCAGGTGTGGCAAGCTGTACAGTAGTAAAACCACATCAGGTAGCCGTAAAAAGTAAACTCGGAAAAATAGATGAAAAGGTAAGAATGGCAGGACCCGTAGCCTACAATCCATTTATTACCAAAGTGGTGAAAGTCAATGTGCGCACCATGAATTTGTCGATCAAAGAAAACCTGCCTTCAAAGGAAGGTCTTACTATTCTTTCGGAGAGCTCCATTTTGTACCATATTAAAGCTGAAGATGTGCCAAAAATTATTAAAGAGACAGGTTTAAATTATGAAGAAAGCTTGATTTTACCTGTATTTAGATCGGCAGCATCTGATGTATGTTCAAGGTATTACGCAAAAGACATGCACAGTGCCAAACGTTTGGAAATCGAACAAGAAATCAAAAAAAGGCTCGCCGAAGTTTGCGATGAAAAAGGGTTTGTCATTGAGGCTGTATTATTGAAAAGCATCAGCTTACCGCAAGGATTAACCCGCTCCATTGAGGCAAAATTAGAGGCGGAACAAGAAGCGCTCAGAATGGAATTTGTACTCGACCGTCAGAAAAAAGAAATGGACCGACAGCTCATAGAAGCAGAAGGCGCTAAGAAGAATGCAATTATTCAAGCGGAGGCGAGAGCTGAAGCAGTGAAAATTGAAGCAGAAGGACGCGCTAAAGGAATTGAAATTGAGGCCAAGGCAAACAAAGCCGCCAATGATTTGCTTAATTCTAGCCTTACGCCGAATGTCTTAAAGATGAATCAAATTCAAGCATTCATGAAGCTTTCCACCTCTGCGAATACCAAAACGATCATTACCGATGGCAAAAGTGGGGTCATCAATATTTTGGACGATAAGTAATTCTCGAATTAGTAACGATATCAGACTAAAAAAGCCCCTGAAATTCAGGGGCTTTTGTACCTCGGGCCGGGATCGAACCGGCACTCCCGAAAGAACAGGATTTTGAATCCAGCGCGTCTACCAGTTCCGCCACCGAGGCATTCTTTCGACTTTCAGGGCCACAAAGATACAAACAAAATAGTAAGCAAACAATTTAAATTAACTTGGATGTTAAGTTATTAAAAGCTAAATTTAAAGGAAGCCAAAAGGGCGCAAAATCAGTATTTATCTAAAACTTGCCACATGAAACGCATCTTATACAAATGGGACAAATTCAAGTTAGGACGTCGTCTACACTACCTTCAAAAAAGATTGCACAGAGCCGAAGAAAATGGCTATCATGACAAGATAGATAAATACCACCGTTACATCAAGGAGGTCCAAGAAAAACTCAAACATATCAAAGAATAAGGGCTTGCTCGGTTAATGCTGAACAACCTCGTCTTGATTGATGAGCTCAATCCATTCCTCGACGCTTTTTGCGTTAGCTATATGAAAAGACCCTGACTGCGTTCTGCGCAGCGCAATAAGCGCTGCTCCAGACTGCAAGCGCTGACCAAAGTCATTGGCTATACTTCTGATGTAAGTGCCTTTGCTACAACTGATTTTAAAATCTACTTCCGGGAAACGCGCAGCGTCCAGCTGAAAATCAAAAATTTCAATCTGGCTTTGCTTCATTTCTACGGTTTTACCTGCACGTGCAAAATCATAGGCGCGCTTGCCGTCAATTTGTTTTGCCGAATAAATAGGCGGCGTTTGCATTTGTAGTCCAAGAAAAGATGCGCGTACTTGCTCAAGCAGATCAGCATCTATGTGCGTGGTGTCAAAGTCCTGATTATACTCGGTTTCTAAATCAAAGGATGGCGTCGTTTTGCCAACAAGAAAAGTACCCGTGTAGGTTTTGGTATCATTTGTAAGGCCTTCTATTAATTTAGTATGCTTGCCCAAACAAAGGACTAACAAGCCAGTTGCCAATGGGTCTAATGTGCCGGCATGACCCACTTTTACATTCTTAACCCCCAGTTTTTTCTTGAGGTTCCAGCGGATTTTATTGACGACATCAAACGAAGTCCAGGTGTAGGGCTTGTCTACGAGAATGGTTAGGCCTTCGGTAATATCTAGCATCAGCCTGCCATTTGAAGATCAACACCCATTGCCAATAAAAGTAAAATTAGCGCACCCAATATGATCCGATACCAACCGAAAGCGCGAAAACCTTTCTTTTGCAAAAAGGAAATAAAGGACTTGATGGCTAAATAAGCGACCGCAAATGCAACGATGTTTCCGACCAATAAAAGCAACCATTCCTTGCCCGCAGACGCTAGTAATAATTCTTTTTCGTCGTACATGCTTTTGAGCGTAGCGGCAAACATGGTTGGGACTGCCAAGAAAAACGAAAATTCTGCGGCTGCTTTGCGGGTTAGTTTCTGAGTCAAGCCCCCAATAATGGTGGCAGCAGATCTAGAAACACCGGGAATCATAGCCAGGCATTGCATGGTTCCAATCAGAAATGCAGATTTAAAATCAAGGGGGGTCTCTTCGGTTTGGGTTTCGTTTGACGCAAAAATACGGTCTACAAAAAGCAATACGATTCCGCCTAGCAATAAAGACCAAGCCACCACTACAACATTTTCTAAAAGATCGTCTATGTGTTCTTTGGCTAACAAACCGATGACAGCCGTAGGAATAAAAGCCGCGCAGAGTAAGAGGTAAAAGCGAAAAGACTGTAAAAATTTCTGAAAATAAACCAATACTACTGATAAGATGGCGCCAAACTGGATGGCTACAGTAAATAGTTTAACAAAATCATTGGAAGCATTGCCCATGAGCGTCGAGGCAATGATCATGTGACCGGTAGACGAAATAGGTAAAAACTCGGTAAGGCCTTCGATGATGGCCAAAATAATTGCATCCAAAAAAGTCATGGGCTAAGACTCAGTTTGGTCCTTTTTGTTGCGCTTCATGATGGCATAGAAGATCACTACATAGCCAGCAACAATAAGCATAGGGGCTATTGTGATGCGCACCGAACTAAAAAGCTCGTCAGCTTTGAAAACATTGGGGTCGTCGGAGCCACCGCCAATCATGAGTAAGAAGCCAAGAATATTGATAGCCAAGCCAATGTAGAGCCATTTGTAGTTGGCAGGGTCAAAGCCGAAGTGTTTGATAGGGTCCTTCATAGTTAATAAAGATCATCTAATTTCATACGAAGATACTTGTTTAAGGCAAACCAAGTAGAGATCATGGTAATAAAAACGCCTATGACGAAAAGCAACGCCACCAAAAGCAAGAAACTCTCTAGGGTGTAAGCAATTTGAATGGTTTCGAGTAAGTTATTGATTCCGTAAAATACAGTTAGTAATAAGGCCAAACCGATCAAGGATGAGAACAATCCTTGAAAGAGCGCCTGACCTAAAAAAGGCTTGCGGATATACATGGCTGTTGCCCCTACAAGTTGCATGGTTTTAATGGTAAATCTTTTGGAGTAAAGTGCCAAACGGATGGTGTTATTGATCATGGCCACGGCGATAACAATAAGCAACAATGCAACTGCCAAAAATAACAATGCAAATTGTTTGAAGCCTAAATTGACATTAGAAACACTGGCTTTATCGTAGTTGACCTCATCGATTTCATCTTTAAAGCGCGTCAATAATTTACGTTTGATAGCTGCCATTCCGGGCTGACTGGCAAATTCCATTTTGGGTTTTATGCCAATTGTTGCAGGAAGCGGATTTTCTGCATCAAAAAGAGCTAAAACTTCTTTTTCAGCTTGACTTTCACCGGCAAATTCTTGAATAGCCCGTTCTGGAGAAATAAAAAAGACATCGGCGAATTCAGGCCAAGCCTTGAGTTCTTCTTCGATTTGCTTGATATCGGCATCATTGAGTTCCGATTTAAAAAAGATGTCTGCCTGTAGGTTTTCTTTTGCCTGTTTTTCGATACTGCGCAAGCCAAAAATGCCGCCTAAAACCAAGCCTATCATAAAAATGACGAGGGAAATCCCGATTACCGTTGACACATAACCCGTACGGATTCCTCTTTTGCTATAAATATCTGCCGTCTTTGCCATAATTCAAATTTAATTGGAACCCCACAACAACTTACTGCCATTCGTTTTTAGTTTTAAAGAATGAAATGTTTATTTAATTACTTGGGTTCATTTTTGGCAGAAGTGAGTTGTTTCATATTCAAATTTACAGCGTTTTTTTCCTTAATTTAGACACCGAATGCACAAAATTATCTTTTCCCTTTTCGTCGCTTTTGCATTGCCTCAATTGCTTTTTGCCCAGACATATACCGGGGCTCAAAAACCGCATATCAATACCCAAAGTAAAGGCGCCAACTGCCCGCCTCCAACGCACACAACCTACTTAGAACTCAATAATGTGCGGGCCATGATCCATACCGCTGGTAATTTGTGGCAGCGGCCCAACCAAAACTTTTCGATGTACGAAGTTCCTAAAAACTCAGGTATCATGGCGCTTTTTACAGCAGCGCTCTGGCTTGGCGGAACGGATGTCAATAACCAGCTCAAATTAGCAGCATTGCGTTACCGCAATGGCCAAGACTACTGGACTGGCCCGCTTTCCAAAGTTTTTGCCGAAACGACTTATGACAACTGCGCCAAATTCGACAAGCATTTTATTTCTACTCAAGATGAAATTCGCGAATTCAACGCCTGGTACGAAGCCGGAATATTCGACATGCAAAACGGTACCAATACTCAGGCCGATTTATTTCCCAACTATAGCGTACCTCAGATTATTAAAGAATGGCCGGCCCATGGCGATGTTTCGCAAGGTCAAGATTACTACTTAGCGCCTTTCTACGATTACAACAACGACGGCACCTACAACTGGCAAGATGGCGATTTCCCCTGGTACGACATCAAAAAAACCAAAGATTGCTCTACCGAACGCAAAATCACGCTCTACGGCGACCTCAATTTTTGGTGGGTCATGAACGATAAAGGAAATATACACACGGAAACAGGTGCCGATCCAATTGGCATGGAAATCAGGGCGCAGGCATTTGCATTTGCCTCCAATGACGAAGTCAACAACATGACTTTTTACAATTACGAACTCATCAACCGAGGTACCCAAACTTTGTATAATACTTACTTTGGTTTCTTTACTGACGGTGCACTCGGCGATCCCTACGACGATTACGTAGGCTGCGACGTAAATAGGGGCTTGGGTTACTACTATAACGGAGATAATTTTGACGGTGACAACTCCGGCTTCAAAGGCTATGGCTATTCACCTCCTGCTGTCGGCGTCGACTTCTTCGAAGGCCCTTATCAAGACAACGACGGCCTAGACAACGCCTTTGGAATCTGGGAAAACGAAGCGCTAAACGGCATCGGCTATGGTGATGGAATCGTTGACAACGAACGCTTTGGGATGCGCAGGTTTTTGTACTACTCCAATACAACCAACGGCGCCAACCCCAATCAAACCGACCCCGTCAATGCGGGTGATTACTACAACTATTTACGTGGTTTTTGGAAAGACGGCACCAAATTCGTTTATGGCGGTAGTGGGCATATCTCTGACCCGGAAGCCGATCCAAATACGCCTTGTGACTTTATGTTTCCAGGCAATACCGATCCGCTCGGCTGGGGAACCGGCGGAAATCCGCAACCCAACTGGACCGAACAAACCGCCAACAACACCCCAAACGACCGCCGTTTTGTACAATCGGCAGGGCCTTTCATTCTGAAGCCAGGAGCAGTCAATAACATCACCGTTGGGGTGGTTTGGGCCCGTTCGAGCAACGGAGATCCATTCGCATCTGTAGAAACCCTGCGCCGAGCCGACGACAAAGCGCAAGCCCTTTTTGAAAACTGTTTCAAAGTGCTCGACGGGCCGCATGCACCGGATGTGCAGGCACAAGAATTGGCCAATGAGGTTATTTTAATGCTTTCCAATCCAGTCAATTCTAACAATTACAAAGAAGAATACGAAGAATTTGATCCGTTCATCGTTGCCGCCGACCCCAATGCCGATAAAACCTATAATTTCCAAGGCTACCAAATCTACCAATTGGCCAACTCCAAAGTTTCTAGCTCGGAATTACAAGACCCCGACCAAGCGCGCTTGGTAGCCCAATGCGACATCAAAGACGGCATCGGTAAAATCATCAATTTTGAATTCAGCGACCAGCTTGGTGCCTCTATTCCGGTGCAGCGCGTAGACGGCGAAGACAAAGGCATTCAGCACAGTTTTAGACTTCAGACCGATCAATTTGCCCAAGGTGACAAAAAATTAGTCAATTTCAAGCGCTACTATTACATGGCTATAGCCTATGCGCACAACAATTACAAAGATTATTCTCCCAATGACCCACTTTCGTTAGACGGTCAAAAGAAACGCTACATTGCCAGTAGAAAAGCGGCAGTTGGCGAGGTCAAGCCCATTGAAGTAATTCCGCACAACCCAATGCCAGAAGCCGGCGGTACCGCACAGCTCATTGCTTATGGTTCCTCACCTCAAATTACGCGCTTAGATGGCTATGGCAACGGAAACCGCAGTTTGGAACTAACCAAAGCCAGTTTAAATACCATTTTATCCGATGGCTACATGGCTAATCCCACTTATGACTACGGTGCAGGGCCAATCAACATCAAGGTCGTTGATCCGCTGAATTTGGCCAGCGGTTATTTCACTTGCAAATTCCGCGACTACACTGCCCCAACTATTGGCAACAGCGCCGATACCGCCAGCTGGGTCATCTACCGCCATATAAGTCAAGACGACCTCACCGTTTTAGATTCGGTCAGCTCTGAACGCACAATTAACCAAGATAATGAGCAAATTATTCCGCAATGGGGGGTCTCTGTTCAGATTTTCCAAACGAAGTACTATGGCGGTCAGGGTATCAATACCAAAAGGACTGACATGATCGATGCCAGCATGGAATTCGAAGACTCTTCGAAGCGCTGGCTCACAGGCGTCAAAGACAACGATGCGTTTTTCCCAACCAATTGGATCCGCTCCGGAGATTTCAAATCACATACTGATCCAGAAGATGACGCTTATGAATGTTTACCGAATGGTCAAAATTACCTAGATCCTTGTTTTTATGACGATGACATTGGTGCCGACCCAACCCAAGCCTTCGAAAAAGTACTGAATGGCATTATTGCACCACACCGTTTGGTCGGTTACCAAGCAGATTACATGCCTTTATGTTACTTCGGTAGTTACACGGCCTCCAGTAGATTAAATGCATCCATTTCATTTTTACCCAGTATAAATATTGTCCTTACAAAGGATAAAAACCTCTGGACCCGTTGTCCCGTGATAGAACTTGGCCGCAAAGCCGCACTCAATGTTGGTGGTGCACAACCAGGCGGTCTGCGCAAAAGCCCAAGTGTCGATAAAAATGGCAACCCTGATGGTTCGGGTACTGGAATGGGCTGGTTCCCAGGCTACGCTGTAGATTTAGAATCGGGCGCACGTCTGTTCTTGGCCTTTGGTGAAAACTCATTCCAGGGAGGTGAAAACGGTGCCGATATGATTTGGAACCCGACCGATCGTTTGGTGAGTAATGTCGGCACACCACTCATGGGCGGTATGCACCCGATTTACGTATTTAGCTACAATCAAGCTAGCATCAATGGCTTTAGCAATGGATTCGATTTCCCGGCTTATCAGCCATCGAGTGCTGAATTTAATACAAACAATGCTGCCTACAACAAGTTTCTTGAGGTAGAGGCCTATCCTAACAGTCCGACACCAAAGCGCCAACTATATGGTTCGCTATCTTGGATAGCCTATCCACTACTTGAACAAGGGCAAGAATTGCTTTCCACGGACGTCACCATTCGTTTGCGCATCAATAAAGAATACAAAAACTTTGTTGCTACTGGGCAGAACGGTGGCAAGCCTATGTATGGTTGGAGCATGGATAAGATTGCAACTCAAATTGGGTCACAAGATATGCTCAAAGAGGCCTTGGATATGATCAATGTGGTGCCGAATCCCTATTATGCATTCTCAGAATACGAGCGCAATAAACTCGATAACCGCATTAAGATTACCAACCTACCCGAGACCTGTTATATCCGAATTTATACAGCCAATGGCAAACTGGTCCGAAGCATCAAAAAAGACAACACTGCTACCTACCAAGACTGGGATTTAACCAACCATGCTGGTATTCCAATTGCAGGTGGTATGTATTTGATTCATGTCGAGGTTCCTAATGTGGGTGAACGGGTGCTCAAGGCATTCATCGCCATGCGCATGGTGGATTTACAAAATATTTAAATTACGCTTTATGAAAAAGCATTTACTACTTCCATTCGTAGCTCTTTATAGCTTCTTATCAATTGCACAGGTTTATACTTTACCCAACTTACCCTTTGCTTTTGATGCCTACGAACCCTACGTCGATGCACAAACCATGGAAATTCATCATGGCAAACACCATGCAGCCTACGTCAACAACCTCAATAAAGCCATTGCCGGCACCTCTATGGAAACGACCAGTATGAACAACCTACTGATGTACGCCAGTTTCCGTTCGGCAGCAGTTCGCAATAACGCTGGCGGGCATTACAACCACAACCTTTTCTGGGATATCCTAGCTCCCAAAGCTGCACAAAAGCCGATTTCCGATGCCTTACAAACAGCAATTATCAATCAGTTCAAGAGTGTTGATTCATTACAAAAGCTCATCAATAATGCGGCCTCAACGCGTTTTGGTAGCGGTTGGGCCTGGTTGGTCGTTACGCCAGAAGGAAAACTCGCTGTTTACAGTACTGCCAACCAAGACAACCCCATTATGGATGTCAGCAAAGAACGCGGTATTCCTATTTTAGGTATTGACGTTTGGGAACACGCCTATTATTTAAAGTACCAGAACAAAAGAGGCGATTACCTTGGCGGCATTTGGAATCTGATCAACTGGGGTGTTGTTTCCGACAAATATGCAAGCGCAGTTACTGATCCCTTATTAAAAGAACTTGAAAAAGACAACTGGTTGGCGCTCAAAGATTTTCATAAAGTAATGGCGCAAACTTTTCATCCGGCCGAAGAGAACAATTTTGAGCCTCTTTTGACCAGAAGTGGCGAACTCTATGCCAAAGCTATTCTACTCAAAAACGCAACACCTCCTGCTTCGGTAAATAACCCCAAAGTTCAGGATGCGCTTAACAGGCTTGAGAAACAGTGCTTATTGATACACCAATTGGCTCAAAAACCAAGCAAAAATCAGGCGGCTAAAAATGAGCAGTTGTTCGAGCAAATCACA
>Ga0194110_10008857_pt1 | contig 11400 bp, 10 predicted proteins | sample TA2Kig1200mmetaG_FD_146192 | JGI IMG/M metagenome (GOLD analysis project Ga0194110, IMG submission 146192) | Freshwater microbial communities from Lake Tanganyika, Tanzania - TA2015032 Kigoma Deep Cast 1200m | ecosystem: Environmental > Aquatic > Freshwater > Lake | place: Tanzania: Lake... | reverse complement strand
GATCGCGTTGACGCGCTCGAGATTGTACTTCTCGTTCCAGTTGGCGATTCGCTTGGTGGGGTCGATTGGCATGTTAGTCACCTCCTTTCGGCAACGAGATTGGCATCCTTACCATGGCGGATGCCGGTTGCGGCCTCGGTCCGGGCCAGGCGTGGCCTTCGCCTGCTGCCGGCCCTTCCTGAGGCAAATCGTGAATCTGAAGTCTGCAATCTACAATCTGACATGGGCCCGCTGCCTGTCCTCGCCCAGGGTTAGTCATTAGTAATTGGTGATTCGTCATTGTCTTGTCCCAATGTCGGCTATGAGCTGTCTCACCACGTATCCCGTATCGCTCCCCTCGACAAAGTCCTGATACTGCCAGAGAAGTTCAGCCAGAGCGGCTTCCATCAGCCTGCGGCGCAAGCTCTGAAGCTGCTTCTCCTGACAGGCCAGCAACGCCAGCGCCCTGCGTCCCCTCGTCGTCCTCGGGACGAGGCTTTCCGCCCTCCGATTCAGCTCGAGCATCTCATCCACTCGGTCTGCCTCGGCAGCGAGGTGGGCCGCTGTCATTGTTGCTTGGTCTTTGTTATGTGTCATCACTGGTATTAGAGAAGATGGACGTGCCGAACGTAACACACTTCACTCGCTGCACGAAAACCGGTTCAGTCCCGGTTCTCGCTAGAAAGGGAAGAGGCCCGGTTGCCCGGGCCTCTTGGTTCAGAAGTAGGCTACTTCTTCCGCTTGCGGGGTTTGCTCTTGCGCGTCGACTTCTGCGCCTGAGGTCCGTTGGCGTGCTTCTTTCGGTGTGCCCGGGCCGGCGCTACCTCTTCGATGGTGTCGAGCACGACCACCTCGCGTTCACAGACACGCCGTGACGTCGGCTGGACGTGGTCGGTCCGGCTTGTACGCCGTCCTGCCATGCCCTGTCCGAGCACGATCCTGTGTGCGTGTTCCGACCGCTCGATCACGCTCAGCAGCTTTGCCAGGAGCGAGTCGAATGCTTCCTTCTCGTCGGTGCCGTCAACTACCAGCACGACCTCTTCTCCCGGCTCCGGCCCCAGGGTCATGACCTCGATGTCGTCCTTGCCGTTGGCTGTCTCGCCGCTGGTGCTGAGTGTCACCCCGGAGGCGAACCGACGGGCCGCCAGCGCGAAGGCGATTGCGGCTTCCGCGCTCCAGCCTTCGACTGCGACCGCAACTCTCGTCATGCCTTCCTCCCGTCGCGCTTCTCCTTCAGCACCGCTCGGCCGCGCATCACGTGTCCGCGGACGTTCGCTTCGCTCGTGCCGAGCACCTGTGCTATCTCGCCGAACGAGAACCCGGCGAGAATGTGCTGGAACACCTCTCGCGTCTGCGGTGGCAGCAGCTCGTGGATGTCCTTTGCCACCTCACGCAACCGCTCGCGCGCCTCATGGTCCTTCTCCGGCGTGTGCTGCCTGCCGGTGAACACCGACTGCTCGATCTGGTCCAGCCAGCCGGTTTCATTCGGTCGGGAAGCATCCGGCTCATCCGGGTCGGCGGAGTCAGCGGTTGTTTCCGACTCGAAATCGACCTCTCGTCGGGCAGCCACTGCCCTCGTTCGCTGCTCCCTCAGCAGCCGGTTCTTGAAGATGCAGTAGAGCCAGGTGAAGAACGTGGACTGGCCTCTGAACGTGCCGATGTTGTTGAAGGCATCTGCAAGCGAGTCCTCGACCACGCGCCGGGCGCGTTCGAGGCTGTGCAGTGCCTGGGCGGCGTGATCCAGAAGCCCGCCGCGGTACTTCCTATCAAGCTCTTCAGCCGCCGTGTGGCCGGCCAGCATTCGGGTAACGGATTTTCCGTCCGGGTCCCCGGGCCGGCAAGGCCCTCGCGGCTTCTCAGTTTCGCTTTCGATCACTTGCTCCTCCTTTAGGCTAGTCATCTCCGATCTCATGTCAAACGATCACCTTTTCCCGGATTCCGAGGCTATGGCCACGAAGTCACGAAAGAGGATGAAACGGGCCTTTAGAACCGCCGATACACGCCGACCAGCGCCGAATGGGTATTCTGGGTCCGAGACCATATCTGCGTTGGCCCCAGTGGCCCCTGTCCGACAGCGCATCTGCAGTCCAATTCTGTCCGGCTCCGTCGATCTCGTATTCGTTTCGTGTCCTTCGTGCTTTCGTGGCTTTGGCTTCGGTTCCGGCCCCTGCCCGTGGCAGAGGGGAAGTAGAGCGACCACGAAGGCACGAAGTGTTCTACAGCAGGCTGTTTGTTGGCCGGACCGCGGCCCGGCTCCTCGCCTGTTGCGTCCTCGTGCCCCCGTGGCCGCATTCATGCTTGTTCCTCCTTTCAATTTGTACCTGTCAACACTCTCAGGCCAGGTCTCGCCCGAGAATCTCACTGACTCGTGGTGGGCATCTTCGTCGGCGACTCAGACTCCACCAAGCTGACTTCAGGTCTCCGGTCGATCCGGACTCTCAATCTGTGTCCATCTGCGTTCATCTGTGGTTCACCTTCCGCTTCCGGGCTCCTCCAGCGACTCGACCAGCTTGACAACCGCGCATTTCACCTTGTCCAGGATAGCCGGGTCCAGCCCGCGCGCCTGCCACTTAAGCCGGACGAAGCCGCACTCCACATCCCGGACCGAAGAAGGCACATTGCGCCAAACCCGGTACACCTGGCGGCCGAAGTCCATGTACCAGACCTTCATGATCCGTGGAACGCCGGCTACGTCTGTGACCTCGCCAACGCACTTCTCGACCTGGCAGAGTATCACGGTCTGGGCCTTGTAGCGCTCGCGCATCGACTCGGCCTTGTCCGCCAGGATCGCGGCAATGCGGTCCGGATTGTACTTCGTCTTCCAGCGTTCAATCCTGCGCCTGCTTCGCTCCGCCGCTCGTTCCTCGACGGTCGAGCTCGTCACTGACTTGTGTCCCAGGCCGCCTTCGGACGGTGGGTCATTCGTCATTCGGTCTTCGGGCTTCGAGTTTGTGTTCTTCATATTGGCCTCACTGGTATTAGAGAAACCACAACCCCAAAACGTAACATACAACCTCGTTGTTTCGTACATCGTCCATCGCTCATCGTCGGTCATTGCCGCTAAGTCATTCTCCTTCCGTCCCTTCCGCACTTCTGACTTCTAGCATCTGACATCTGACTTCTGACTTCGCCTGTCCTCAGAAACCATCCCCTGGGCGGTAGGGGTAGCTCCTGCACCCGGAGCGGCCTCTGGAGCAGCCCTCGCTCCGGGCTTCGCAGCAGTAGTTGCAGTACCGCAAGGAACGACTACCGCTCTACCCTTCGGAGCCGCATCCGGTGCGGCTCTCGCTACAGCCGCTGCTCATCCGGTCGCTCCAGCACCCGCAACAGGTGCGAGTCCTCCACCTTGTGAAGCCCTCGCTTCACCACCCGCTCCAGCCTCCGCTCCGGCTACCACAACAGCCACCGCATCAGCGCCCGCTCCGGCACCCGCAACAGCCCACAGAATAGCTGCCGCCCCAGCCATCATTCCTCCGTCCGGAACAGCCACCGCAACAGCGACCGCATCGGGGCCTGGCTGGCTGCACCGACTGACACCGGGACCATTCCACACCGCAGCTTGACTTTGGCAGGCTTTCCGGCTATAACCTCGTCGTGTCTGGCGGATTCCTGGTTCGATGGGACTGAGCGAAGCTGACGCGAGAATCGTGATTGACCGCCTGCTGCGCGAGGCAGGCTGGGACCCCGAAGACAAGTCGCAGGTCAAGACTGAACGGCCGGCGGCGAGGAGTGCGGCGTTCGTGGCTGAAGGCAAGGACGGCCGCGAGTTCATCACCGGCGACAACGCGTCCTCAGGCCGCTCCGATTACGTGCTCTACGACAGCCGAGGTCGACCCCTGGCAGTAATCGAAGCCAAGTCAGCAGACATCAACCCCTACACGGCGAAGCAGCAAGCTCGCGAGTACGCCGAGTCTATCAACGCGCCGTTCATCTTCCTGTCCAACGGCGAACTCACCTACTTCTGGGACTACAAGTACGCTGACGCCGAACTGGTCGCGTCCCTCTACTCGCGCCGCGACCTCGAACGCCTGCGCCACCTGCGCTCTGAAGCCAAGCCGCTCGCGACAATCCCTATCCCCAAGTTCTACGTGCGCCTCGGTGAGCAGCGCGAAGTCCGCGACTACCAGCGGAACGCGATGCGCGCGCTTGACCACGCCATCGAGATGGACAAACGGCGCTTCCTCATCGAACTACCCACCGGCACCGGCAAGACCGATATCGTCTGCCTGTATCTCAAACGCCTGTTCCAGGCCGAACGGGCCGAGCGCATCCTCTTTCTCGTCGACCGTGAAGAACTGGCCAAGCAGGCTATCGCCGCGATTCAAGACATTCTAAACCAGTACTCAAGCTACTGGCTCAGGGCCGGCATGGTCACTCAGGAACAGCAGATCACGGTCTGTCTCCTCCAGACGATGATCAACCGCCACCAGGAGTTCTCCAGTGGCTACTTCGACGTCGTGATCGCCGACGAGTGCCATCGTTCCATCTATGGCTCCTGGCAGGCCGCGCTGACCCACTTCAACGCTTTCCATGTCGGTCTGACCGCGACGCCCGCGCCCTACATCGAGCGGAACACGTACCTGTTCTACGGATGTCAGGAAGGCAAGCCGGACTTCACGTTGCCAATCCAGAAGGCCTTCCATGACGGACACCTCGTGCCCTACAAGTTCGCCAAGGGCATCACCAAGATCATCGCCGAAGGCGCGGACGTGGACGATGAACATTACGACCCGGCCGAGTTCGAGCGCAAGTGGACCAACGAAGACTCAAACCGCAAGATGATGGCCGAGTTCGACGCCATCGCCTGCCGAGACTACCTTGACCTCGCGCCGGGCCAGAAGACCTGCCCCGGCAAAGCGGTTGTCTTCGCCATCTCCAAGCACCATGCGGCTCGGCTGTGCCATTACCTCAACGCTCTGCATCCAGAACAGCATGGCAACTACGCCGAAGTCATAACCTCGGATGTAGCCGGAGTCGACGCAGTCATGAGCCGGTTCAAGCTCGAAGTCTACCCGCAGGTCGCGGTCAGCGTGGACATGCTCACCACCGGCTTTGACCTGCGCGAGCTGCTGCACCTGGTCGTGTGCCGCCGAATCCGCAGCCCCATCCTGTATCAGCAGATACGTGGACGGGGCACGCGCACCGCACCGCACATCGGCAAGCGCGGTTTCGTCATCTACGACTTCTTCGGCAACCATGAATACTTCAACGATACGGAGACCAACGTCTTCACCGGCCAGGGCGGCTGGGGCGGTCAACGAGAACGTGGGCCGTGGAAGCCGCCGCGCGACCTGGTCGATCTGGGACTGCAGGATGAATGGCTCTACGCCGTCGCCTACGTCGAAGTCGGGCCGGAAGGTGAGCGGGTGGATAAGCACGAGTACCTGTCCCAGTGGGAGGAACTCGTCCGTCAGGTACTCAAGGACGACCCGGTCATCAGGAAGATCCGCTCCGGCAAGCCCCTGACGTCCAAGGAAGAAGACGCTTTGGTCCAGCGCCTCAACCAGCCCGACATGTTCTTCAACGAGGACAACCTGCGCCGTGCCTACCGCAGCCCGGGCGGCAATATCATCGAGTTCGTCCGCGCTGCCCTGGGAATGACGAAAGTGAAGTCCCGCGAAGAAGAGATTAACGAGAACTTCCAGGCGTGGCTTGTCGTCCGGGCATTCAAGCCCGAGCAGGCTCAGTATCTTGCGATGCTCAAAAGCCGTGGCGTGGCGCGGGGAAAGCTGGAACTGGACGACCTGTTCAAGCCACCGCTGGAGCACGTCCAGGCGGCAGAGTGTGGCGTCGCCCTGTTCGGCGAGGACGGACTGAAGGCCATCGTAGTCGAGATGAACGAAACCGTATTCGTTAGGCAGACCGCGTGAGGTTGAACAAGAACGGATACTCAGATGAACGCTGACTTACGCCAGAAGCTTGCTCGCATGACAGACATCCTTTGGGCCGGCGGGGTCGTGAACCCGGTCACTTATATCGAGCAGATCTCCTATCTCATCTACCTGAAGATGCTGGACGAGGAGGAGAACCGGCGCGAGTTGCAGGCGCGGATGGTGAAGAATGGCGGTACCAAGTCGCTGTACCCGCTGCAGGCCAAGCGCTTCCGTTGGACAGAATGGCGGTTCAAGAGTGGCGAGCCACTGCGCAACTTCATCCGCGACCAAGTCTTCCCCTACATGGCCTCGCTGGTGAAAGAAGCCCCGCAGATCTCCGAGTACTTCCGCGACGCGGTGCTTGAAGTCACCGACCCCAACGTCCTAAAGCAGGTCATAGACATCATCGATTCCATCGACTTCGCGAAGCTCGGCACCGACACCAAGGGCGACATCTTCGAGTACTTGCTCACGCACCTCGGCCAGTCGGCCTTGAACGGCCAGTTCCGCACCCCGCGCCAGATTCGGACAATGATGGTGCAGATGGTTGACCCGGATTTCGGCGACACTATCTACGATCCGGCCTGCGGCACGGGCGGGTTCCTGATTGACGCGGTCGAATACATCCTCGCCCGCTACTCGGAGAACCCGGTCGAAGTCCCCATCTACGGCGAGGAATGGCTGGAAGAGCGAGACCAGACCATCGCCGAGGCGAAGAAAGAAATCCCGAACCTTCAGACCTATCGCAAAGGCCCGGGCGAGAAACTGCCCGACTGGGCGCGGCTCGAAGCATCCATCTACGGTACAGATGTTTCGCGCTCCATTATGCGCATCGCTGTGATGAATCTCGTCCTGCACGGCATCCGCAAAGCGGGAGTGAAGCGCGCCAACTCCCTATCTGAGATGGGCGGGCTGACCGAAGACGACCTGCACCGTAGGTATAGGGTCATCCTGTCCAATCCACCATTCGCTGGTGTCCTGCTCAAGGAGTCAATACGCAAAGACCTGTCAACCTCTTCCAAGAAGAGCGAGCTGCTTTTCCTCGCGCTCATGATGGACGCGCTTGCACCAAGCGGAAGTTGCGCCGTCATTGTGCCAGATGGTTTGCTCTTCGGTTCCACGATTGCACACAGAGAGCTCCGCAAGAGGCTGCTGAAGGACTTTGACCTGTGGGCCGTCGTCTCTCTGCCTGCTGGTGTGTTCAAACCCTACGCGGGCGTGAAGACTGGGATCCTCGTCTTTCACCGCCCTCCCGAATCCGCCAGTCGCAGTTCGGCGGTCTGGTTCTACGAGGTGTCCAATGACGGATTCGACCCCGACAAGATCTCCGGCGGCGTCCGGCCCGAAACGCCTGAAAAGAACGACATCCCCGGCCTTCTCAAGGCGTGGTCGCAGTACAAAGATTCCGGCTTCAAGACCCCGCCCGGCATTGAAGCCAATACTGTGCTCAAGCCCGGCTCTGACCAGCCCAAGTGCTGGTGGGCCACTCATGCAACCATCGAGGACAACGACTACAACTTGGCCGCTGGGAGATACAAGCCGACCGTTGCGGAGAAGCCGCCCGACGACGACCCGCGCAAGCTCATCAAAGACGTCCTCGCCATCGAGGGCGATATCACCAAGGGTCTGCAGAAGCTATTGAAGGACGTGGAGGAGTCCTGACGCGACGGACCGTGGCCCGTCTTTCAAATGTACTGAACGTTCAGAATGGCTTTGCCTTCGATTCAGAGCTGTTCGCAGAGGGAGATGGAGTTCCCTTGGTCAGAATCCGAGATCTCCCTCGCAGTCGAACTGAGGCGACCTACACAGGTCCCTTCAGAGACGAATTCCTCATCCATGATGGCGACTACCTGATTGGGATGGACGGCGACTTTGGTTGCTACCAGTGGGGAGGACCTACCGCGCTGTTGAATCAGCGCGTCTGTCGGCTTACGAACTTTGCCCCAGTGGTGGAGCCGCGCTACATCTACTACTGGATAAACGACGAACTGGCTGCGATACAACACCGCACCGCATTTGTCACTGTGAAGCACCTGTCGTCGAAGCAGATTCTCGACCTAGAGATTGACCTTCCTCCCCTCTCCGAGCAGCGCCGGATAGTCGAGATTCTGGACCAGGCCGATGCGATTCGGAAGAAACGCACCGAGGCCGACAAACTGACCGAGCGTATCTTGCCCGCCCTCTTCTATCAGATGTTCGGCGACCCGGCTACGAACCCTAGGAGGTGGCCCGTCTTACCTCTCGCAGATCTGGCAAGTAGTGGGCCGCAGTACGGGGCCAACGCGAGTTCGGACGTATGGACCCCGGGTGCACCACGTTATGTTCGGATTACCGATGTCGACGACAAAGGCCGACTTCGTGAAGATAGCGTCGTGACCGTCGCGGCTGGTGATTGGGCCGAGTATGCTCTGAGACCGGGCGACCTGCTTTTCGCCCGTAGTGGTGCCACAGTAGGCAAGACGTTCATGTACCGGGAATCACACGGACCATGCGTCTTCGCTGGCTACATGATCAGGTTCGGTCTCGACACGTCGCAGATCGAGCCGTGGGTGGCGTTTGCCTATACTCAGACTCCGCACTATCTGGCATGGGTCGCGGTCAAGAAACGCTCTGCTGCACAACCGAACATCAACGGGCAGGAGTACGCTGGTCTACTAGTTCCGAGGCCCGACCGGGCACTGCAGCGTCGTTTCGCGGCCGCCGCCAACGGTCTTGAGGCACTGGCTGCAAAGCGCCGTTCCGCAAATGCACAAATGGAGGCGACTCAGTCCACACTTCTCCACCGTGCCTTCTCGGGCGAGTTGACGGCCAAGTGGCGCGAGAAGAACAAGGCCTTGGTCGAAAGGGAAATGGTGGAGCAGAAGCGCGTCTTGGAAGCGCGACGTTGCTAACGAGGAACCGTGTACCTCACCGAACTCATCGAGCGAAAGCCATCTTGAGCCTGCCGGGAAGAACGTCCTTGGGGGATGCGTTGTACAGGCGTGCGCTCTCCGAGGCCAAACGCCATCTCCGCGGTGGTGGGAGGCTAGCGAATAGAGATATCCGGCTTCTAGCCGGCCTGAACTACGACCAGGCAATCAAGTTCTTTAACACGGCGATTTTACGAGGAGCGCTGGTGCGCCGCGGCCGAGCAAGCGGGACTCGCTATGAATTGCCGGAGTGACGCCGGGCCGTTGCCCGTCCCCGGACTCGCCTTTGGGGGCGTACTGACCGCCAAGTGGCGCGATAAGAACAAGGCTTTGGTCGTGTCCGAAGTGGCGGAGCAGAAGAGAATACTGGCGGAAAACGGAGGTGTAGGATGATAACACTGAGTCCTGACTTTCGGATAACGAACAGCAACGGTACCGACATCACGTCAGTCGACGAATGGGGTCGTGCTACTGGTCTCGTGCAAGACTGCAAGTGGAAAGATGCCTACAGCGCCAAGGAACTGGCCAAGTCGTGGTTTCAGACAGGGAGAGTCGCACTACCGTATTCGCTTGAGGGTCTGCTGCGTGGCAACGCGGACTTCGATGGAGCCATACTTGTTGGGGGAGTTGCCGAGGCCCAGACTAGATTCGACGACGTCCCGCGTGGCCCGAGGAATCACGACCTTCTGCTCTTTGGGCGTGCTCCTCGGGGTGAGTTCGTGGTGGGGTTGGAGGCCAAGGCGAACGAGCCTCACGACGAACTGCTTAGCGAACACATTCGGACACTTGAGAACCGCAGCCCTAGGTCGGCGATCCGCCATCGTACGGACTTGCTCTGCCAAGCGCTCTTTGGCCAGCCGTACAGCGATACTCGATTCGGCCAGCTTAGATACCAACTCCTGGCTGCGACCGCTGGAACGCTGTTGGCGGACAAAGGAAGTACACGTGCCGTGCTCGTCATCATGCAATTCATGACGTCCGCGTGTACGGACGAAGCCATGGCCCGCAACGCCGCCGACTGGCGCTCATTCCTCGAAGAGATGCCGGGGCGCCCTGTCTCTGCGGCAGAGCCGGATGTTCTCGCTGGTCCCATCTCAGTTCCCGGCAACGAGTTCATTCCAAGCGGGATTCCGCTCTACTTGGGCAAGGTAATCACCGAGACGGAGGCATGATGTACCTTCGCGAGTTCAGCATAGGCAACTTCAAGGCGTTCGGACCTACGCAGACGCTGCCGATCAAGCCGATAACGCTCATCTACGGCCCCAACAGCGGCGGCAAATCGAGCCTGCTTCACGGCTTGATACTGGCCCATCATGCGCAGATCTCTGGGGATTTCGACGTACGCTATGCGAAACTCGGGGGTAATTCAGTTGACCTGGGGGGGTATCAGCAGTACGTGCACAAGAGGCGGTCAGACACGCCGGTAGAAATGTCCTTCCGTTTCGACAGCACTGGCCTGAAAACGAGATGGGGCGACGCCGTCAACGCGGGCAGGTCGTTCAACATCGCGATGTCAATCGGGGTGCGTCATACCGAGCGCAAGCTCGGGGAGGATTTGATCTCCGTGGACGTGCCACAGCTTCGTCGGTACGAGGTCTCGGTAGACGGCGAGAATATCATGGCGTTCAGTGGCCGCAGGGACTACTCTCACCTCGGCTTGGACGTTCTTAACTACCGACACCCAGCCCTAGCCGAGGTGGTCGCGAAGGCGGCGAAGGAGGCGGACCCGAACGGCACGCTCCAGATATCGGATGTCTACGGGATACTGGACGGCTTGGTTTCCGACATCAAGATAACCCAAGGTGTCCCGTTCCCAGATGGAACCGAGCTTGGGCAAACCGAAGAGGAACTCAGTCACGTCCAGTGGACGCAAGCGGTCGAGCGACTGAGCGCAGTCGAGGAGCAGGCGTTCATGGAGATGATGGAGAAATCGCGCCACGAGCCCGACCCGTTCGCTGCCTACGAGGCACTGTACGGTTGGTGCGTTGGCGTTTGGCGCAGAGCGCGCGCCGAGCTGTTTCTGCTGTCATATCTTGGACCGCTGCGAGACTACCCGGAGCGTGACCTGCCTGGGCGGTTCGACGATCCAGACTGGTTTGCTGGGGGTGGCTTCGCGTGGGATGCCGTCAAGCAGGACTCTCAGGTTCGCGCCGCCGTGAACCACTGGCTGGAGGACCCGCAGCGCATGATGACGCCGTACCGAATTGAAGTTCAGCGGTCATACTCTGCTGGCGACCTCATGGATGCGGCCAGTCGCAGCGCCGCGCGGGCGAGCGATCCGGTGAAGCACATGGAACGCGTCCTTGAACGAGCTGCCGCCACGGATTCTCTGCGGCTCATAGACCTTCGCACCGGCACAAGCGTCAGTCACAGGGATATTGGCGTGGGTATCAGCCAAGTTCTGCCAGTCCTTGTCGCAACTCTTGGGCTACGGGGACGTACGTTGCTCTTTGAGCAACCAGAGGTTCACATTCATCCCGCTCTGCAAGCTGAATTGGGTGACGTTTTCATCCAGTCGGCAGCGGAGCGTAGTAACACGTTTATCGTTGAGACCCACAGCGAGCATCTCCTTCTCCGGGTCCTCCGTCGCATCCGGGAAACTACCCAGGGCAGGCTCCCTGAGGGTGTGACACCGATCA
>Ga0194110_10008854_pt1 | contig 11400 bp, 10 predicted proteins | sample TA2Kig1200mmetaG_FD_146192 | JGI IMG/M metagenome (GOLD analysis project Ga0194110, IMG submission 146192) | Freshwater microbial communities from Lake Tanganyika, Tanzania - TA2015032 Kigoma Deep Cast 1200m | ecosystem: Environmental > Aquatic > Freshwater > Lake | place: Tanzania: Lake... | reverse complement strand
CATTGGTCGCCAATAATGTCCCTGCCAATGCCAAGATTATCAGCGCAGATGAACATGAAAGCCACTATGTCTTCGACATCCTATTCAACAATACCACCGACATCCAGCCTGATGTTCATTCTACCGACACCCACGGGACCAACGAGGTCAATTTTGGAATCCTTCATCTATTCGGATATCAATTCGCTCCACGCTATCTGGATATATATGATAAAGTCAGCACATCCCTCTATGGATTCAAGCATCCAAGTCAGTATGATGGAGTGATTAAGCCTATACGAAAAATCAACACCAAACTTATCATAGATGAATGGGACAATTTTCAGCGTATAATTGTGTCTCTGGCACTCAAAACCACAACGCAAAGCATTATCGTCGGAAAACTCAGCACCTATGCGCGTAAAAACAAGACCAAACGCGCCTTGTGGGAATATGATAACATTATCTGTAGCCTGTATCTTCTTAACTATGTGGATTCCCCGGCCCTTCGCCGTAACGTCCAGCAAGCTCTGAACCGCGGAGAAAATTATCATCAGTTGCGCCGGGCTATATCCTTCGCTAACTTTGGAAAACTGCGCTTCAAAACTGAATATGAGCAGCAAATCTGGAACGAGTGCAGCCGTTTGATTGCAAATTGTATCATCTACTATAACTCAACTATCTTATCCAATCTGCTTTCTTACAAAGAGAAAACCGGCAACATTCAAGATGCTGAACTGCTGAAGCAAATCTCCCCGATTGCATGGCAGCATATCAATCTCCACGGTCGTTATGAGTTCCGAAAACAGCAAGAACATATCAACATGGATGCAATCGTTCAGGAATTGGCCAATGTTCCGATTAAACAAAAACCGAACTGATAATCCTGAAATGGATATTTTCGGGGGATATGCAAAAAACCCCTATTTCCGATAATATCTACTTAACACTTGTGGTGTTTATTTCCGATAATGTCTATTGTATAATCCATAAAGTTAGACTTATCTGAGAGGAGATGCTCCTCACCTTTTGGAATAAGTTCTGAGTTTTTGCTTGGGCGAAATCAGACAATATTGCTGAATGCCATGACAAACTAAAGTTTAAATACAGTAAAGCTCAATCGCATTCACTTTAACGTATCCAGCAGATTTCCCAGGTGGTCAGCAATTATCTCTGAAGCCTGAATCCTTCGCATCTTTAAGCTATCTTTGTAGAATATGTTTTGACATGAGATTAGATAGAGGTTTTGATTAAGTTCTATTCTTATATCCCTTACTGTTATTGTCCTCGGCATCCAGTATTTCCAGAAATTCATCGGGAGAAAAGATCCTGATCCCTTCATAAGAGCCAATTTTCTTGAGGTGTCGGTCTCCTGAAATAATATAATCAGCCTCAGCTTCTATGGCGGCAATAATGAACTTATCATCTGCCGGGTCTTCTGGTATGGCTTCCAGATTAATATTTGATGGCGTATTAATGCTATATTTCCTCAATCGGTCCATAGCATCCCGGATGTCCTGCTCTGTCAGTCGCCTTTTTTTCATAATCTTGGGATAATGGAAGACCTTATCAATCTCCTGCAATATGGGCTCTGACACAACAATTACAAATTCGCCGTTTCGCCACCTTCTGAGTATATTAAAAGGAGCGCCATGATCTGTTATAACGCCGCTTATTATGACATTGGTATCCAAAACCACCTTAAGCATTTTGCTTTCTCACAGATGCGATGGCATCCTCAACATCAGATTCCACCTCTTCTGGGCCAACCCCCTTGTTTTTCTTTCTGATTTTGTCAAAAACCTTCATATCTTCCTCTCGCTGTCTAAGATATATCTCGTATTCAGAAGGGGATATGACCACAGCCATTGATTTGCCAGCTCTCTGTATCACAAATTGGTCGCCTTTATAGAAGACTGCCTCTAAAAGCTGGCCCAAATTCTGTCTGGCCTTTAGGGCGTTTATCTCTTTTAACAATCGCGTTACTCCTTTCATATTATTATATTAATTATATCAACTATATTAATTATACACATCCATATTTTCCTGTCAAGGGCCGATAAAATTCCACATCTGTTAGGAACTGTCCCCTGCTTGCCTTTCCATAGCTTCTTTTGACACGTTTGAGAGATAGATAGAGTATATGCCAGGGCGGAATTCTGTTTATTCAACTCATTTGATTGGCTGACCTTTTACAGGCCGTAAAAAATGGGTCTTGATCAGACCCGATGTTGATTAATGAGCGATTGAGCTAGAACGGCGCTTCCTGTGCCCAACTATAAAGCCATTGAGGGATTGGGAAGGTGTGAAGGTAGAATTGGCCCTGTTGCTCTTTGACCAGACCATGTTTTACGGCAGCGGCGATGCTTTTCATAAAACCCCGCAAAGTGCGCTTCAGTATATAGTCATGATCAGAACCTTCCCAGGGAATCCGTTCGTCAGCGTTATAGCAAAGGGCTATTTGCGCACAGGCAACGAGGTTATGAACCAGATACGGGTCCACGGCAACTCCCTTGCCCATGTTTGAGCCGTCATAAGATTTCTGGATGGCATGGAATAATGCCTCTGCTTCACGGTTTGGGCTCGCGCTCCTCTGGAATTCATCCAGACAAACCGGAAAGTAATGATCATGCAATGGATCTGACTTTGCCACTAGCCCAATATTTATGAGCATCTACACCCATTCCCTGGCGTATTTTCCATCCTTTCCTGGTTTACTTTCCATTCCAATAACTTGCACATAATACTTGCATATAAGATGAATTATGTGATATATTATTGCGTCTTCAGAATCAAAAGGCTTCTGAAAATGACGTTTTGTGGATGTGATTAATGGCCATATCTCAAGAAAAAAATTGCATATAATACGAATACTGGAGAAATAGGGTGAAAAATGAGTCGGAAGATTTACTTGCATTGTATAGGAAATATCTTGCGAAACTGGGAAGATCAATCTTCACCATAGATAGCTATATATCGCACCTGAATTTATTTCATAAGTGGTATCTGGAAACATACGATTTGAAAACATTAGATTTTTCACAAGTGAAAGAAATAGACCTGTTCTCATATCGCAGCTACCTTCAATATGAGAAACGCCATAAGACTGCCACGATAAACCTGCATGTAGCTGCATTGCGTGGCTTTTTTTGTTTTCTTCACAATAATGGGATTATCAAGGAATCAATCATATCTAACTTAACCCCTTTGTCAAAACCATATCTCCGGGCGCCTGATGTCCCCAAACGATCACAGATACTAAAGCTTTTCAGAATGGTAGATACCAGCAATGATAGAGGCAAGAGGGATTTTGCCATACTGCAACTCTTTGTACAATGCGGGTTGAGATTATCAGAAGTGGCCAACCTTGAAGTTGGTGATATACTTGTAGGTGAACGAAGCGGCATGCTGAGGGTCGTCGGTGGAAAAGGTAATCGGCAAAGGGAAATTAACTTGAATAATACCGCCCGTCGCGCCCTAAGAGCCTATCTTGAAGTCAGGCCAAATCTCCCTGATATAAAGAGATTATTCATCTCCCAGTTGAATTGCCCCCTTTCGCGGCGGAGTATTCATCATCTGATGAAGAATTATCTGGAAACAGCGGGAATGCCGGATCTATCCTGTCATGACTTAAGACATTTGTTTGCCACAAATCTATATAATCGTCACAAGGATATACTACTTGTTAAGGAGGCTTTAGGCCACAGGACATTAGAAAGCACATTGCGCTACAGCCATAAAACCAATGAAGAAATCGCTTCAGCTATTGAGGACAGCGACTTAAACATATACAAATGATAGTTCATAATATTGAGGCATTTGATGAGAGCAGTAGAGATAGAAAGAACGGCATATCCACAACTCAAAGGGGACATCCCAGATAGAGAAATAATAGAGCGCTATACATTGGAACCCTCAGAATTTTCGCTGGTCAGAAATTACAGGGGTGATCAACTCTCTCTAGCTGTCAGAATTAAGCTCTTCCAGCATCTGCTGAATCACAATCTCCCACTAGAGGATATACCACAAAAAGTAGTGGATTACATTGCATCCCAGCTTCAAACTCTGTCGCGTTCACTCTTTGATATTCGGAACTCAAAGTTTGAACAGACAATGCTGATTCGCAGATATATGGAGTTTTCTTCTTTTACGGCAGATGAGCAGCATGAATTGGTTGAATGGTTGATAAAAGAGGCAGAAAAGCAGTCTCATCTCGTAGATTTGATCAACGAAGCCATATTCCATCTCAGGGAAATACGGGTTGAATTACCTGCGTTCCAGCATTTGGTCAGACTGGCATCTTCTGCTTTGCATGAGGCAGACAGGAGACAAAGCGAACTTCTCAATGGAAGCATACCAACTGAAATAAAGGACAAATTGGATGCCCTTCTTCTGAACGAATACCGGTATCAGCGAACACCGTTCTACGAACTCAAAGAGCCGCCAGATGCACCCAGTGCCAGCGCAATAATTCAAGAGGTTCAGTTGTTACAAAGGCTCCGTTCTATCGGTGTATCATTCGATGCTTTGAAGCTGATAAGCAATGATAAGATAAAACATTTCTCAGAGATCGCCAAAGGTTACAAAAGCAATGAGTTATATGAACTGGTTCCTGAAACTCGCCATCCTATTCTGCTTTGCTTCATCTATACACGGGTCAAAGAGGTAACTGACAATATTCTGGAGTTGTTATTCAGGATATGGGGTCGGATAACCAAAAATGCGGAGAGATTTCAGAACGAGTATACCATCAAAAGGGATGAAGCCAAACGCCAAAATGATGACCTGTCAGAACAGTTTCTGGAGATCATCGTGGAAAGTAGATCAAAGGACGAGATAGTGGACAAGATATTCGGCCTGCATAGTTATGAAGAATACAAATCGCTTCTGGATATGGTTCGCAGGTTCAAAATGCCCAAGCGGGAGAAATACTTTGAGGTTCTATCAAGCCAATATTCCCACATCAGGCGGTTTATACCACTGATATGGGAGAACCTGGTTTTCAGGAGCAATACCAGCAACGCCGCCTTAATACGAGCCATTGAATTTTTGAAGGAAAACCTGAATCCATCTGTTCCCGAACTCCCTGTTGAAGGCGCGCCTGTGGATTTTGTGCCTGATGACTGGGATAAGCAAGTATTCACAAGACAGCGCAGCACAAGAAAGGTTCTATCCATCAGTAAGAGCATGTATGAAATGTGTATCATAGACCAGTTGATAGACAAAGTTATCGCCGGGGAAGTATATGTGGAGGACAGTCAATACTATTCATCGCTGGAAGAATATCTGATTCCCATGGATGAGTTCGTATCTAAGCGGGAATACTACATCCAAAAGCTGAGGCTTCCAGATACAGGAGAGGAATTCTCCAGGCAGTTGATGGGTGAGTTGGAAGAATTACTGGAATTTATGGATCGGAATTATGATAGTCTGAAGCCTTATGTAAAAGTGACCCGTGGCTATTTGAGTTTCTCACGAATAAAGAAGAAAGTGCTGCCATCAAGGATAGAGGAACTGACGGACCTGATCAAAGACCGTATGGAACCAGTTAGCATTATTGATATTATAGTGGACGTTGATAACCTCATTGGTTTTCTTGATATGTTCGAAACGATAGGATACAAGGAAGGTATGACCAGAGAAGAGAAAGCAAAGCGAATGATAGCTACACTCCTGTGCTATGGATGCAATATAGGGCCAGCGCAGACAGAACGGTCCACGGAAGTCAGTTCAACCAGTATTCTATATATGAGGCGCCGTTATTGCAGTGAAGAGAGTCTCCTGAAGGTGGTAGGCTACATCTCGGATTGCCAGCACAATACATGGTTGGCTTATGCTTATGGTGACGGTACAGGATTCATAACCGATGGCTCCATGTATTCTGCACCCAAAGGGTCAATGCATACAGAACCCCACTTTAGATATCCCAAAGGAAAGGGCATAATCCAGTTACTAAGCGAATTACTGTAATAATACACGCTAAGCAATGTGATACCTATTTGACATAGGAATGAGATTTAATTCAGTGTGCCACTGGCAGCCTATACTGCCAGTGTTTTGTATATTTCCTGAGTTGAAATAATATGAGATGTCCTATCGAACTAAACTTGGGTCGATCACATATTCGCCATAGAGCAATACATTATCCCATTCAATTGGACTGACATGCTCAAGCAAGGATATATCGATTCCTTCTTCTTCCGGATTACATTCAGCGACCACTCGTCCGATCTCCTTCGCTTGCCAATAAACAATGCAGGCTAGAATCAGAGTTAGACAATTGCATGTCTTCATCATCTCGTAGAAATCTCGCTCTGTCATTTGACCCCGTTTGCCGTAAACAGTATCTCTGGCTAGCACATGAAGTTGATCAAGCTTGAGCAATCCTCGTCTAACTCGATGACGCAACAGTGGTTGAGACATATATTGCAAAATGAACTCAGTTTTGAAGATACGTCCTAATTCACGATTGGCTCGGTAAAACTCGTTCTTTTGGCTCATAGAATTCAAGCGTTTGAGAGCAACGTTAGCTGTTGTATGACCGGTCTTGAGAGTGGCATAAAATTGACCCATGCGGTCCCATTGATCCATAACCCAATCCATTTTGATGGTTCGATCACGCCGATTGAGCAGTGGTCTGAGAACTCCATAAGCCTTTTGCGGATCGATACGATAAATCCTCTGACGATTTATTGAGCGTATGCGCGGGCAAAACCTTCTACCAAGCATGGCAAAAGCTGCAAAGTTATTTTCAGTGTAACCATGTGTATCAGTATAATGCTCCTCTAACTCTAGATCGCTTTCATTGTAGAGCAGACCATCAATGACAAAGGGTGCATCTCGATCAGTGCATTCAATTGGCATACTATAGAAAGGGGCATAGTTATCTGCGATGAATGAATAGAACTCCAATGCAAAGTCGCTGAATTTATGACTGTAGGTCTGTTGGAGCACTCGCCGTCGAAAAGAATAACGTTGACCATCACTAGCACTTGTTTTCCCTTGTCCCCATATTTGAGAAGTGTCCAATCTGGCGATAGCATTAACTACCGAAGCCAATGCGCTTCTTTGATTGTCCTCTGTCAGTTGCCAATCGGTAATTCTTTGTATTTGACTGTAGGATATTCCATTAACCATTCGAGACATGGTATACGGTCCGACGTTACAACCGTAAGCCATGATAGCAGCAAGGGTCGAACAAACATCCAATACGCTGCGTTTTTCTTTGTAGTTGGTATGTAGGAAATGATGTGTATAGCGAAGCTCATTATCTACTTCAATCAGCAACTCAGGTAGTCGTATTGAGCGCATATGTTTTTGTAGCCAGTTTTTGAGGAGTTCTAATTTTTCCTCTTCTTGTGAGTCTAGCTTTTCAGTAGTATCGGCTGATAACTGCCAACCATCTTTGTCTACCTTGACATAAGTATTGGTTGGTTGAGATTCAAGAAATGAATCATACGCGCGATTTAGTCGTTCTGTAAGATAGTTGCTTGCTTCACGTGGGTCCCTTGGCAAACTAGCGGCACGAAAGAAGGATTCACGCATTTTCTGCCATTGGCTTGTCTGGATAAAGAAATCATCGAAGTTTCTGAAGCGTTTGCTGTGAGCTACTGATAGGTTTCCGGCTCGGATTTCATCACGGAGAACCGTTAGTAATGTGCATTCCCAGGCGCATTTATCCAATTCTCCATCACTTTCTATAAACGATTTGAATTTAGCTGGAACAAATGACGTAGGTGCATCTGGTGGAAGTTTGCGTTTTCCTGATTGATTCATCTCTTTCAGTGTTTCAATGGCGTTCAGCAATGAAATCAACTTGAGTCGCGATGATTCTTTTTGTGAAGATTCAAATCCTAATTTTTCAAGAAAGCTCTTGGAGAACTGACGCATATAACCAAATCTCTGCATAACACCATAAAAGATATGGCTACTTTTTCCAGTAGTCCACTCTTTGGATTGTTCAATTCGCTCTATCAATTCCGCCTGCGAGAACTTATTGAAAAGGGTTATACGTATGGAATCATCTGATATAGCCTGATCGAGTAAGACTTCACCAACAGTCGAAAACATAGCAAGGGCTTTCTGGATCGATCGGCGTTGTCGCTTGATTATCTCATCCAGATCATCCTGAGCCCAGTTGTAAACTTTGTTGAGTAGTTTGTCATACATATCCACTATTTGATCAATTGTATCTTGGTAGGTCTGCCATAAAAAGCAGGTAATCGCGGCATAACGATGCGGCGGGGAAATCCTATCACGCAAGGTATGAGCAGAACTCCTCTGGACATAATTGGTCAACGCCCTTTGATAATTATTATTTAGCCAAGAGAGGTCCACATTAAGCACCCCAGTGGAAGCGATTTGTTCCAACTTTTGGGTCAGTTCTAGCATTGCCGTAGGTGATGGACTTTTAGGAACTGCCTTGAGTTGATGTAATAATGAGAATGGCGTTTCGTCCACTGTAACTAATTCATCAAGCTTTTGTCTTGTTTCATTAGATGGGGTAAAAGCAACATAGCTGCATCCAAGTGCAGGATTTTCTGGAAACGCAGGCTCAAACTGGAAAAGAGCCTATCACTTTATTATATTGTTCTTGCGCCTCCTTCATTGCCAGTTGAGAATAGACTTCCAATGATTGACGGCTAGCATGTCCCGAATAGGGCTGTATAAAAGCGTCATCAATGCCCTGTTTTTTGAGCCATAGCAAAAAGAAGTGGCGCAGTTTATGTGGAGAGATAGTGTATTTGAGACCAGCCGTTGCTCCATAACGCTGCAACATCTTACGGATTCCTCGTTCACTATACTTCCGATTCCAGGAAGATTCAAACAAGTAAACAGCCTGCTTTTTGTGCATGGTCTGGTGGTGCATAGCCAGAACTTCCTTAAATGAAGGCGGGAACACAACAATGCGATCTTTGCTACCCTTTCCTTTATTGATCCTTATCTGACACATTGAAAAGTCTACGTTATCAAGATGAATATTAACTAATTCACCGACGCGTATGCCTGTATAGAGGAATGTCTTAATGATTATAATATCCTGGAAGCATCTCGACTGCCAAATGGCATTATATAATCTCTTGATTTCCTCATCCGAAGGGACAATGGGCAATTTTTTCGGCTTAATTGAAACCTCCACTGCCAATTCATCGCGTAAGTGGTAAAACAGCTTCTTGAGATATGTGTAATCAGGATGTTCACTACGTAGATATTTTGCTAATTCCCGTGCTTTTTTCACCGGAGGTGTGCGCTGATTTCTCATGGATGTGTTCCTTTCAATTCTAAAGTGGCAATCGTTCTTTCATATTTAGATCAAATGTGCCATATGGATTAACATGGTGATAAATTAATGGAGTTAGACCACGCCAATCTGGTTCTGCCATACGCTCAAGCCAGCCAGGCTGAGCGAGTACCTGCTGAATCATAAGGGTGTTAATATAAACAAGACTTGCTTGCAACAAGTGTAGTGATAGCATTGTTAATTCCTGCGATTCTTTCTGATTTGAGACAATTTCGCCGCCCCTTGCGTAAAGTATGAAATCATTGGCACTGTTCCAATTTTCAATGACGTTAAGACCTTCATGTATTTCGCGACGCAGCTGTTCAGAAGCCAGATAGTGACAGAGGAAAATTGTCTTGACCGCTTTCCCTAACTCAGCAATGGCGCGATAGATTGGATGATGTGGCCTTTTGCGGCCAAATCGCCTGAGAATAGTGTCCGCTTCAGCAGTGCCCAAACGTAAAGCGGTGGCATATTTGATCATCTCGTCATAATGTTGTTGAATAAGTGCCCAATCGATAGGCCGAGTGAGGATCAATTGAAGGTTGGGATAAGCCGCAGGCGCACCTTTTTGGGGGCGATACAACCGCTGTCTGTCGGCCAATGGCTTTGAGTCGTGGCAGCAATTCAAAGCCCAGTAAACGGCAAAATGCAAAGCCGACTTCACTTTGACCATGACTATCTACATAGTTCTTTTCAACTTCCATTTCGGTACAGTGCCGCAACACACCTTCTATCATAGAAGCTACCTCTGATGAAGAGGGAGCCTTTAATTGAGAATAGATACAGATCGAATGACGCTCCACATGCCAGTAAATCATCACTCCTGGTCCATGATACCGGATATGCCACTCAGCCAGGAGATTCTGATCATGTGCGGCAAACTTCCGTGCGTCCGAAGCACAAGCAGTCGTACCTTCACCCCAGATATGTGCTTGCCGAATACGAAGTGTGTCATTGACGACGGTGGCTATAGCATGACGAAGGGCGTCTTTGTGGATATAACGCTGATAGACATACCGTAGATCGGTGTATTTCTCTCCAGCATTTGTGGCGCTGGTCGCGTTGCTAATCCGCTTTAGTCCAGTATTTGTCCCCAAGCCATATAAGCATAACAAGAGGCGTTTCTGTAGAATGCCGCGGTCTATGACCTCGCGATCTCCCATACTACTAAAGTGCGAGGTGAAACCAACACGCAGATCGGTCTCTTTTAAGATATCCAATAAGCTTGTCATTATTCCTGTGTGTTATCGGTCACCAAATATGTTTTTAAGAGTATATTTCAGAGAGTCTCACAAAGTCTAGTTTATGAGACATTGCTCTTGACGTGTCTCATTTTATGTATTATTATATCATTCTCATAAGGTCTTAGGAATAATAAAACACTGTGCGAGCTATTTTAACAGGAAGGATGATATGGCTCTCATTGGTTATGCGCGGGTCAGTTCTGTAGGACAAAGCCTAGATGTACAACTGGAAAAGCTGGCACATTGTGATAAAATCTTTCAGGAAAAGAAAAGCGGCACTTCGGACAAACGTCCGAGATTACAAGACTGTTTAGAATATATCAGAGAAGGCGATACACTCGTTGTCACCCGTCTTGACAGGCTGGCACGCTCAATTTTGCACCTGTGTCAGATCGCAGTGGAACTACAACGAAAGCAGGTGAACCTGAAAGTGATTGATCAGAATATTAACACCAGCGATGCTACTGGACGCCTACTTTTCAACATGCTTTCAGCCATTGCCCAATTCGAGACGGAGTTACGAGCAGAAAGGCAGATAGACGGTATTCAAAAAGCTAAAAAGCATGGTGTAAAATTTGGGCGGCGAGAAAAGCTAACTGCACAACAGGTCGCTGAAATGAGACAAAGACGAAAGCAAGGCATTCTCATCAAGACATTGATGAAAGACTACGATTTATCAAAAGCGACTGTGTATCGCTACCTTAACGAAAACGATTCTTCCCTATCAACAGAAAGAGGGTAATTTCTGAAATGGATATTTTCGGGGGATATGCAAAAAACCCCAAATTATAAATTCAGCGAAAAATGCAACTTTAAAGCCACTAGGTAAAATTAAGTTTTGAATAAAACTATACAATATAAAGTCAATTAGGACAAGAATTTTCTTTATTGAAT
>Ga0194110_10008853_pt1 | contig 11400 bp, 8 predicted proteins | sample TA2Kig1200mmetaG_FD_146192 | JGI IMG/M metagenome (GOLD analysis project Ga0194110, IMG submission 146192) | Freshwater microbial communities from Lake Tanganyika, Tanzania - TA2015032 Kigoma Deep Cast 1200m | ecosystem: Environmental > Aquatic > Freshwater > Lake | place: Tanzania: Lake... | reverse complement strand
TCATCGCTAATTTTTCTTTATAGGCAGAGTTTAACACAATCCCGGTTAAATTATTCAAAAACAGTCCTGGAATAGCTATACTAATCAGTGAAAGCATATTCGATGCTTCTATAAATTTATCTCCAAATGTTAATTTAATCAATAATCGGTTCGTTAATAAATAGAATGCAATCAATCCAATAGAAATAATTATAATCCATTTCACTAATGATTTGATTTTCCTTCCTTCTATAAAATGATTGGCATGATAAAAAGCTGAGAGCTCGGTGAACAACGGCGTTAATATTATTCCCAAAAATGATTGAGGAATTTTATATAATGAATAAGCAACTCCAAATATTGCCACCGACTCAAAACCGTTTAACTTATGTAAAATCAAAAAAGCCGAGCGGTCGTATATCCAGACAGACAAAATCCCTAATCCAAATGGTAAAACTGATTTTAATAAACCATAACCTGGGTTAATCAGCTTGAAATCAATTTTAATTGGAATTTCAATCTCATCCAGATTAATGTTTAGAAAAACTAAATGAACACCAAAGGATAAAACAAAGATGAATGAAAGAACACTTAAGTCAAATTTGAAAATAAATATGCAGAGAGAGATCAATATTAGTATAGAACGACTAATAAATATTCCAAGGAAAGATTTTTTATACAAGCTTTTTCCATAAAGCATACTATTGAGGAAATATCCAAAGCTGACTATATAAATTGAGAAGGAAAATAAAATTATGCTCAAAGGTTCAATGTGCATCTCTTTATAAAAATATCCGATACAGAAAACAATAAAGATAACTACTGCAAGCAGACGAATGTTTAAAGCACTTAAAAACTTTTTAGAAAGTTCTATCCCATTTATTGCAGATTCTCGCTGGAAATAAATTGTAAATCCAAAATCCAAGAGTGAACTTACAATATTTGCAAATGCGAAGATAGTTGTAACTAGTCCGAATTCATACTTCGAGTAATAACGAGCGATAATTAAATAAACAATAAAAAATGTAAGTTTTTCGATCAGAGAAATAAAAAATATATATTTACCTTTCAATAGCAGTTGCGAAAATATCTTGCTCATTTTTTTCATAATAACGGGCACTATTTATTTATCAGATATGATTTCACAAATCCAAATACCCATTCGTGTATTACGATACTATTAGGAAATAATTTTTTAATTTCTCTTTTTTTCAAAATTCGAATGAACAAGATTAACTCTCGTGCATGAGCAATATTTTTCTGTTTCTCAAACCAGCCTAAATTAAAATATTTTACAAACAAAATTTTTAATGATTTTGGAAGCCAGTGGAAAAAGGGAAAAAGAAAATGAGGTTCGATTGGAAAAATGAATGCCGGTGTCTGAATGAAATAATGATTTGATATCCTTTGAATATTATAAGCCATCAGTTCTTGATCTTCAAAAGTGCTTAGATGTTCAATCACAGAATTTGAAAATGCGACATCAAATGATTTATCCTTAAAAAAGGATAAAGTTTTCCCATCACCGATTACACGCAAATAATTTTCACCGATCAATTCATTATTATTTAAATTTACAAGTATGGGATTATAATTAACACAATTATTTTTATTGAATTGCTATCAAAAATTTACATTACCTCCAATGTCAATTATCCGAGGAGACTGTGAATTTAAATTTTCGATAAACTGACAAAAATACTTTGCTCGTTTTTGTCTTAGTTTGGAGCTTAAACTTTTTTCATCCAATTGCGAGGCGAATCTAGTTAACCACTTCATCTCCTCGCAAGCCACATTTCTGGATTTTGTTTTTCTCGCTCCTTCCAGATTTCAAAGTGGAGCATTTCGCCATAGAGACTTTCGCCGCTGCGTGCAATAACATCGCCGCGTCTCACGATTGCGCCTTCACTTACCAGAACGTCTGACAAATAAGCATAGACTGTTCTATATTCTTCAGTATGAGTTACAATCACAACTGTTCCGAATCCCGGCAGCCAATGCACAATTGATACTCTTCCATCTGCAATTACTTGAACATTCGAACCAAAAGCTGATGCAATGTCAACTCCATAATTTAAAGTGACAGTATTTAATTGTTCGTTTCTTTGTTCGCCAAATTTATTTATTATTCTTCGGCTTGAAACAGGCCAGGGTAGAACTCCTTTTGCTTTTGAAAACAAATTGAAAGTCGGCAGAATTTCGAAATAAGTATCTAACTCAGTTTTGCTTGGCGGAGGAACAACCGGTTTGGGTCGAGATTCATTTCGTACCGTGCTTCTATTCGCTGCTTCTTCAGCACGTTTTCTTTCGATTTCACGCTGCCGTTCTAACTCTCTTTGACGAACTAATTCCCTTTCCCTCTGCTCTCTGATGATTAGATCACTTATTAAACTTGTAATTTTTTGCACAGAAGATTTTTTACGTTCAAGGTCTTTCATTAAAGCAGATTTATCATTTCGTAATGAAGCGATAAATTCACGTTTATTGGAAATTTTTATTTTTAAACTTGATTCATCTTTAATTTTAACTTGTCTTAAAGCTTCTTTCTCACCAAGAGTTTTTGAAAGCGACTCCCTTTCTTCTTTTACTTCTTCTGCTTTTTCGACTATTTGATCAATTCTTCTTCTTCTTTCTTCCGAAAACTTTTCAAGATATTTGTATCGTATCAATGCTTGATTAATTGAGCCGCTTGTAAGGAGGAGTTCCCATTCATTCTTCCGCCCGAATTTGTAAAGATTCACGATTTGTTTTGCATATTCAGAACGAAGTGAATTCAATTCAGATTCAGAAACTTTCAACTCATTTTGTTTTTCGGTGATTTGTTCACTTAGAGATTTTTCTTCAACTTCTAGTTCATTTAGAAGTCTCTTTAACAACCGAAGTTGATTGTCGTAATCATCAATAATGCTGAGTTCTTTTTTCTCCTTAGATACGCTTTCCCGAATTTTTTGATCGAGAGATTTTATTTCATTCCTTAGTGATTGAAGCTCCTTTTCTTTCTTTCTAATGTCTCTTCGAGTTTGCGATTGTGAATTTATATCCGATGGAACAAAGAATATCAAAGCTATGCAACATATTTTAATAAGAGCATTTACCACTCAATAACCTCTGCATCCTCAGGTACATAAATTTTCAAATCTATATTTCTTTTGTTTGGATAAACTTTCGAATAATTTATTTTGATACTTTCATTGCGAACTGAATTTGTAAGATTTATTACTCTCGGAATTACGATGCCATCGATTTCTGTAAAATTACCGAATTGAAGATCGATCAGAATGTTTCCTCCTTTATCGTGAATTAAGTTTTTCGAAACTGCAAGATTTCTAATGTCAATCCAATATTTATACAAATATCCATTTCGCTCTTGAGTAATTACGTATTGATCTTCTTCCACCCTTGCAGATTGTTTAACTGAGCCTTCGGGATTTATTACGATACATCCAATCAAGATGTCAATTAACTCTTCGAAGGAAATATCAACTCGCAGTAGTTTTTTTATATTTTCTTGAGTTGTATTCGTGTATAAAACTTGATTTGTTAACTCATTCAAATAGATCAATCGTGTTTTAGAAACCGCCGCAGTTGCAAAATTAATACCGAATGGACCGGTAATATTGATCAAGAGTGAATCAGGTTTTTTTATTAGAAGTTTGAAATCACCACTGTTCTTAAAAGTTTTCGAATCGACCGAAATTGTACCAGCTGCTTCAAATGTTTCGAACGATTTGCAATTTTCTTCTAATCTTTGAAAAATTCTTTCAATTGGCAACGGTGGACTAACTCTTTTCTGCACCGGCGTACAAGAATAAAAGCCAATCATTAACACACAGGAAATCCCAAGTAATAGATTCAAGAATTTCAAATTTCACCTTTTTTTATTTTTATCTCTAATTTTTTATTCGATGCATCTTTTTCATGTGCTTTGTTCCAATAATCGATTGCAGCTTCTTTGTTATTCAATTTAAAATAAATATCGCCCATATGTTCGAGAACTTCTGAACTTGCTGAGCCATGTTCTATCGATAATTTTACATATTTTTCCGCAAGAGAATAATCACCCATCTGAAAATAGATCCATCCGAGTGTATCTAAATAGGAACCATTCAACGAATCGACTTCAAGACTTTTTTTCGACATTTGAAGTGCTTCCTCCAAACGTATTCCTCGCTCAGCAAGACTATATGCATAATTATTAAGCAACAGAGAATTATTTGGAAAGATTTTAAAAGCATGCTCATACAATTTATCGCACTTGTTAAATTCTTCTGCGTTATCGTAAATCATTCCGAGCGTGCTTACAACATTCAGATTAGAATCATCAATTCTGAATGCTTCTTCGAGTACTGATATTGCTTCTTCGTATCGGTCTAATTTTCCGAATGCAAAACCAAGCGAGGATAAAGTTGTAAGATCTTTTGGATTCAGTGATTTTGCTTTGTTAAGATATTGGATTGATTCATCATGTTTTTCACTCTGCAAGTAAGATAAACCGAGTAGAAGATTCACGGTAAACTCATTCGGAAAAATTTTATGAGCACGATTCATAACATTTATTGCTTCATCATATTTTCCATTATCAAAATAAAGTCCGCCCAATCTTACCCATGCTTCAATGTTCCACTCGGCGAGCTTTGTAACTTTCGAAAAATACGTTATTGCTTTTTGAGTATCTCGTTCAGTCTCGTAAATAGCTCCGAGATACATGGGAATTCGCCAGTCTTCAACTTCTTCTTCGATTTCATGCAGCAAATTCTTCGCAAGCGAAATTACAGTAGAATCTTTCACTGATCTTTCAAAATATTCGACAGCGATTTGGATCTTGGTTTCGTTATCGACAGAATCATCTGATAAAATATTTTTAAATTGTTCCGATGCTTTTTCCCAATCATTTTTCTTAACAAACATCTGAGCATAAAGAACTCTTGCTGTATGATCTTTCGGATAATCGGTTAAAAGATCAGTCAATATTCTTTCCGCTTTTTCAAAATTGCCGTTAATTAAATAAACTTCTGCCAGCGCCTGTTTGATAGAAAGATTCGAAGGATCAAGGAATAACAACCTTTCATAAAGTTGAGCTGCGTTGTCATACTCCCCTAATCTGTTATAGATTTCGATCATTGTATAAATCAATCCCCAATCTTCACCGACTTTCTTTACAAGCCGATTATAATATTCAAGGGCTAATCTTGGACGGTTTTGTGTATGCAGTACCGCTAGCTCATAAAGTATTTCAATGTTCGAAGAATCTTTTTCCAAGATTGAGTCATAGATTTTTATTGCGTCATCTTGCTGTCTTGTAGCTGCATATAGTTGTGCGAGAACTAATTTATAGTGTGTGTTATCCGGTTCTAATTCTACAGCTTTTTTAAGATTCGAAGCTGATAGAGCATACTTTCCTAAATTCCTGTATACCTTTCCCAATACAAAATAAATTCCTGCCTGCTGCTCATATAGAAGTGCCTCTTGATATTCTATTACAGCTTTTTCATTCTCCCCTTTTTGTTCTAAGATTGAACCTTGGATAAAATGATCCAACGCTTGTGTGGATTCAATCTTATCCCCCGAAGTAGATTTATTTTCGGAATCCTTAGAAGATAAAATAATTGTATCCCTGCTGCTCGAACATGAAATTAGGATTGAAATCAAAGTTACTATCAGCAGGTTTCGGATATAATTCATAATTATTGAAAAATTATTCAAACTAGTTTTAATTTACAAGAAAATTAGTTACAATATAATGCCAAATGAACTAATGAAATAACTAAAGGTTTCGATTGAAAGAATTCGATTTAGCCATTGCTCATACATGGGAATACGATAAGGATTTTGTTGATTTGATTGAAAAAATCCTTCAGGAAAATGGACTAAGTACATTTACAGTTCAATTTCATAATTATGAAGAAGTTCATTTCCGAATTCAAACTAATGAGCTTAGATTTAATCATTATTTAGACCGTGCCTCCGATGCAGATGACTGTTTTCTTCCTCTTGCCAAACTGTTGACGAAAAAGAAAACTTATATTATAAATAACTATTCGCAAGTTGAGATCGCCACCGATAAAGCTACTATGCACCTTGAATTTATTTCAAGAGGGATAAATACACCTTTCACAATTATTATATCCCCATTTAGTAAAAAAAATGAAATAGTTCTCTCGGTTTCTGAACTTGCAAAATTAGGAAGACCATTTATCATCAAACCAGCGAATACTACCGGCGGCGGACTTGGCGTTGTTACCGGAGCAGAAAGTTTAAACGACATTCTGCGAGAACGTCAATATCTCCGTGATGATAAATATTTACTACAAGGAAGAGTTCTTCCTTTAGAAATGGATAATAAAAGATTTTGGTTCAGATGTTTTTGGGCTTTCGGAAAAGTATTTCCGTGCTGGTGGGATGATGTGACACATCAATATACAGTTGTTACAGAAAATGAAATTGAGCGCTATGATCTCAAACAACTTTCTAGAGTGATAAAAAAAATTCAAAAGATTTGTGGATTGGATTTCTTCTCCACTGAAATTGCTTTGAATGAATATGGCAAGTTCATTGTGGTGGATTATGTCAATGAGATTTGCGATATGCGTTTTCAATCAAAACATTTTGACGGTGTACCGGATGAGGTTGTTGATGGAATAGTTAAAGCATTACTTAAGTTTATCAAATCATCACGCCAAGCAATGGTTTAAACCTCAGGACAAGCTCTGAATCCTTTTCCGCCGTCCGCCGAAGCGGAAAGCGAAGGCAGATCAAAATTCTTCTTCATCCAAAGATTCGATCAAACGAAGGTAACTATCATATCTTTCTTCGACTATTTTGCCATCTTCAACAGCTTCTTTTACTTGACAGTCTGGTTCATGAGTATGTGTGCAGGTGCTGAATTTGCACTCTCGCGAAAAATAAGCTACATCCCGAAAATAATGTGTAATGTCTTCTTTCGAAATTCCGAAAGGTTCAATCTCACGAATTCCCGGAGTGTCAATTACGTAAGTCGAATTATCCAATTTAAATAACACCGAGGTTACTGTTGTATGAACTCCTTTATCCCACACCTCGCTGACTTCTTCAACGTTTTGATCAATAGATTCACTGAAGGAATTTAAAATAGATGATTTTCCCACGCCTGAATGCCCAATAAATACTGATACTTTTCCTCTAAGGAATTCATGAAGTTCTTTTATTCCTTTTCCGGTTTCTGCCGAACACGAAAAAACATTATATCCTAAATTAGAGTAAATCTCGTGCCAAAAACTTTTTTTCTTTTTTTTCTCAAGATCTATTTTGTTGATTACAATTAATGGTTTTGTCTCGCAGCTTTCTGCAGCAACGATCATCCGATCGAGTACGCGATTGTTGAACTTTGGATTTTTTATTGAGGTAACACAGACAGTATAATCAATATTAGCCGCAATGATTTGTTCAAATCGTTTTCCCTTTTCTGAAATCCCTTTTATCCGCGGTGCTTTTCGTGAGAGATAATTTTTTCTTTCTGGAAGTTCTTCTATTACGCCAGTTGTATCTTCGTTCATAGAAAATTCAACGTAATCACCAACGACAACTAAATCGGTATAAAGGAGTTTATCTTTTTTCCATTCTGCTTCTAGACGGAGCTTACCTCGAATCGTGCAACGGATTTCTTTTCCATCATATAAGATGTAATAATCTTTGCTCTCAATACGAGTTACAATACCTTTCATATCGATTTACTTAATTATATCAGTTTGCGTTTCGGATAAATCTTTCTAAAAGTTTTCCCCATTTACTATACGATATTTGCCTCAACAGGCTGATTGACAATTTTTTGTTCAACACCATCAAATGCGACATTACTAACAGACTTTGTCTTCTCAGAGAAAACAGAGTAAACTGCCGGGATTATAAAAAGCGTTAGCAATGTTGAAAAGACTAAACCGCCGATAACGGCAATTCCCATAGACATTCTGCTCTCGGCTCCTGCACCGAGCGCCAATGCAATCGGAAGTGTTCCTAATATAGTAGAGAAGCTTGTCATAAGAATTGGTCTTAATCTTAATTGTGCAGCTTCTTTAACCGCATTAATGACTGTTAATCCTAAAGTTTTCTTCTGATTGGCAAACTCAACTATTAATATTCCATTTTTTGTAACCAATCCGATGAGCATTATTTGTCCTATCTGACTGAAGATGTTCAATGTTTGATCAAAATACCAGAGTGAAAATACTGAACCGGCAATCGCCAATGGGACGGTAAACATAATAATGAATGGATCGCGAAAGCTTTCAAACTGAGCTGCAAGTGTTAAATAAATCAAGACCAATGCAAGCAAAAACGTAAATAATAAACTTGATGAACTCTCGACAAAATCTTTGGATGCCCCCTCAAGTGCAGTAGAAAATCTTTCATCAAGAACTCGAGCTGCAATTCCATCCATAGCTTTTATTCCATCACTAATAGTCTTCCCGGAAACTAAGCTAGCCGAAAAAGTTGCACTCACGTATCGATTGAATCTGTAGATTTGAGGAGGACTGCTTTTTTCTCGTAGCGTAACAAGATTATCCAGTTGAATTAAACCGCCTCGATTATTACGAACATAGAGTGAGGCAAGATCAATCGGTTTATTTCTGTTTTCTCTTGAAACCTGACCAATAACCTGATATTGCTTGCCGCTCATTACGTAGTAACCAAACCGCTGTCCGCTGTAAGCAAGCTGAAGTGTTTGAGCAATGTCAATCGCTGATACACCCAGCTCACGAGCTTTTGTTCTATTAATATCAACGACTATTTCAGGTTTGTTGAATTTTAAATTAACATCTACATTAGCAAAAGTTGGATCGTCCAATGCTTCGTCCATAAATTTTGGAATAATTTCTCTAAGCTGTTCAAAATCGGACGCTTGAATAACGTATTGAACCGGAAGACCTCCGCGCCGAGTAGAGATCGATTGACTCTGTACAACAAAAGAGCGGGCGTCATTTAATTTTCGCGTTATAGAAGTCACCGTTTCTGCAATATCTTGCTGGCTTCTTTCCCTTCGATTGGCATCGGTTAAAGTCAGCCTCACAAATCCGCTGTTAGTTGAAGCCATTCCTCCACCCCCGCCGCTTGTAAGTGAGATCATCGCAGTGGTTTCTTTAATTGAATCCTGAAGTGTATGCACCATCTCCATAATGTACGAATCCATCAATTCAAATGAAGTCCCTTCGGGCATTGTAGATTGCACACGCATTTCTCCTCTATCTTCAATCGGTGCTAGTTCAGATTGCAGTGAAGAACCAAAAAAGTAAATCATTAAACCTGCGGAAGCCATAATTGCAAATGCGATCCATCGTTTTTTCATAAACGAATTAAGTGCATTCCGATAGGATTTTTCCAACCAACTGAAAAATGGTTCCGATTTATAGTAAAACCAACTATGTTTTTCTTTTTCCTTTAACAACCTTGAACTCAGCATTGGAGTAAGAGTAAGAGCAACAAAAGAAGAAATTATTACTGAACCTGCAATGACAACACCAAATTCTATGAACAATCTTCCGGTAATACCCTGCAAAAACATTATGGGTAAAAATACAGCAACGAGTGCAACTGTAGTTGAGATTATAGCAAAGAATATCTCAGCAGAACCTTTCACGGCAGCTTCGAAGGGGCGGAATCCGGCTTCAATTTTTTTATAGATATTTTCTAATACAACTATTGCATCGTCAACTACGATTCCTATTGCCAAAACAATTCCAAGCAGTGTAAGAACATTTATCGAAAACTCCGCGAGGTACATAATGAAAAATGTACCAATGAGCGAAACAGGTATTGCTAAAATTGGAATGAGCGTAGTCCGCCAATCTCTTAAAAATAAAAATATAATTAAGATGACAAGTCCCAATGCTAAGAAAATAGTTTCCTGTACTTCAGAGATAGAGTTACGAATGTACTTGGTTACGTCGAATCCAATTCCGAGTTCAACATCTTCAGGTAAATCCTTTTTAATCTGATCGATTCGACGATAGAACTCATCAACAATTTGAATGAAATTTGCTCCGGACTGAGGAATGAGAACAACACCTACCATTGGGATGCCGTCTCTTCTTAAAATTGATCGGTCATTTTCAGGATACAATTCAGCCCGTCCGATATCCTGAAAACGAACTATGACACGATTTGACTCTTTGATAATCAGATTATTAAAATCATCGACTGTAGCTAATCTGCCGAGTGTTCTTACTGTCAATTCCGTTTTACTTCCTTCAAGCCGACCTGAAGGGAGTTCTATATTTTCTCGATTCAGTGCAGTTCTGACATCGATTGGTGTTACATTGTAAGCAGCAAGCTTTGCAGGATCCATCCAAAGCCGCATCGAATATCTTTTCTCCCCCCAAATGTTTACTTGACTTACTCCCGGAATTGTTTGAAGTCTTTCCTTGAAAATGTTTTGTGCTATATCAGATAATTCAAGTAAAGTTTTATTATCGCTTTTTACATTCAAGAATACTATCGGGATAGCATCAGCATCAGCTTTTGCCACTGTTGGCGGATCAACATCCTGCGGCAATCTCGATCTCGCAATTGAAACTCGATCTCGAACATCATTTGCAGCGGTTTCAAGATCAATTGCGACATCAAATTCCACAGTTATTTGACTTCTCCCATCCCGACTGTTTGATGTTAAGGATCTGATTCCTGCAATACCATTAATTTGTTCTTCAAGAGGTTCTGTGATCTGAGATTCAATTACATCAGCATTAGCTCCAGGATAGCTAGTTGAGACAGTGATAATTGGAGGATCGATACTCGGATATTCCCGCACACCTAAAAATGTGTAACCAATTATCCCAAAAATCATAATCACGATCGACATGACAATGGAGAGAACAGGTCTGCGAATACTTACAGATGATAAACTCATAATTAATTAACTATATTAATTTTTACTGGTGTATTAGGACGAAGCTGGATAATGCCGGAAGTGATCAAAGTATCGTTAACATTTAATCCCTTAATAATTTGAATTTCGTTTTCCGTCCGGATGCTTGGTGTAACAATCTGTTGAACGGCTTTTCCAGATTTATACAAAAAAACTTTCTCTCCCTGAATATCCGGTATAACAGCCTCGGATGGGACCATAATTGCGTTTTTGATTTCCTCTAAAACAATTTCTATCTCAACATATGCACCGGGCGTTAACTCTCCAGATATATTCGGAATTAACGCTCGTACTTGAACAGTACGTGTATTTTGGTCTATCTTAGGTTCAACCGCATAAACTTTTCCTTTATAAACTTGACCAGTAGCAGAAAGTTTTACTAAAATTTGCTGCTTCTCCTTTAAGAGTCCAAAATATTTTTGCGGAACAAAAAAATCTATCTTAATTGGATTGATGCTCTGTAAAGTCGCAATTCTGGTTTGCGGAGAAATATAACTTCCCACACTTACAGAACGAAGTCCTAC
>Ga0194110_10008848_pt1 | contig 11402 bp, 12 predicted proteins | sample TA2Kig1200mmetaG_FD_146192 | JGI IMG/M metagenome (GOLD analysis project Ga0194110, IMG submission 146192) | Freshwater microbial communities from Lake Tanganyika, Tanzania - TA2015032 Kigoma Deep Cast 1200m | ecosystem: Environmental > Aquatic > Freshwater > Lake | place: Tanzania: Lake... | reverse complement strand
CGGGAGTCCTTCCTCGACCTGGCCTCGCGGCTCGGCGTCCCGTATTTCCGCTTGACTGAGGCCGAACTGGAGCAGGAAGGCCGTCACAGCAAGTCCCTCTGACAGGTTGCTCTGAGCGGCCGGCGAGAGAGGGGCTGGTGCCCGCGATCGAAGCGGCGCTGCCCACTACCCCTTCAGCATCCCCACCACGGCGTTCACCAGGATGACCGCCATGCCCAGGGGGATGAGGCGCTTCCAGCCCACGTTCATGAGCTGGTCGTAGCGGAACCGCGGCCAGGTCGCCCGGAACCAGATGATGGCGTAAACCACCACCGCCACCTTGAGGAAGAACCAGAACAGGCCGATGACCGCGGCGTTCACCACCGGCACCACGAAGACCAGTCCCAGGAACACCAGGGCCAGCCCCACCAGGCGCAGGAACATGGCGTTGAGCCGGCTCTTGAGCCGGCCCGCCAGCGGGAAGCACATCACCCCGGAGCCTGCCATCAGCGCCAGCGGCAGGCCGTAGTTGAGCGGATACTCCAGCCACCCCACGCTGGGGAAGGGCCGCAGCCACCCGCCCCAGAACAGCGTCACCGCCACCGCGGAGACCACGAAGATGTTGACGTACTCGGCCAAAAAGTACAGCGCCCAGCGGAACCCGCTGTACTCGGTCATGAAGCCGGCCACCAGCTCGGACTCGGCCTCGGGCAGATCGAAGGGCGCGCGGTTGGTCTCGGCGATGGCCGCGATCAGGTAGATCACGAAAGGCAGCAGCATCAGCCCGTAGTTCTCGAAGGCAAACCACACGCCGCGCTCCTGCTGCGCCCGCACGATGCCGGCCAGGCTGAGCGTGCCCGCCATCATCACGCCGTTGAGCAGGCCAAACGCCAGGGCCACTTCGTAGCTGATCAACTGCGCGCCGCCGCGCAGCGTCCCCAACAGCGCATAGTGGCTGTTGGCCGACCAGCCCCCCAGCACGATGCCCAGCACGCCCACCGCCGACATCGAGGAAATCACCAGCAGCCCCACGTTCACGTCGGCCACCTGGACGTGCTGGCTGAAGGGCAGCACCGAGAGCGCGGTCAGCGCGGTGAAAGTCGAGATGCAGGGCGCCATCCAGTACAGGAAGCGGTCGGAGTCCGCCGGCATCAGGTCTTCCTTGAGCAGCAGCTTGAGGGCATCGGCCAGCGGTTGCAAAATCCCGTGCGGGCCTACCCGCATGGGCCCCAGCCGCGCCTGGAAGTCGCCCAGCAGCTTGCGCTCGGCCAGCACCATGTAGCCGGCGATCAAGGGAAAGGCCACCACCATCACGCCCGACAGGACCAGCGCGATCACCAGCGGATGCAGGAGGAAGTTCAGCATAGCAAGTTACCGCGCCAGGGAAGTCTGCGCCAGCCGCAGAAACGGTTCCGGATAGACTCCGATAACCAATGTAAGAATGCCGGTTATGCCGAGCGCCAACCGCAACCCATAACTGGAAGCCACCGGCACGCGGTCGGCCTCCTCGCCGGCGAACATGCTGCGCACCACCCGGAAGTAGTAGTACACCGCCACGGCCGCGTACAGCGTCCCGATCACCGCCAGCACGTAATGCCGGGTCTCGATCAGCGCCAGGAAAATGTAATACTTGCCCAGGAAGCCCGCGGTGGGCGGGATGCCGGCCAGCGACACCAGGAAGATCAGCATCAACACCGCGTGCATGGGGCTCTTCTTCATCAGCCCGCCCAGATCATCGAGGTCCTCCCCCAACAACTCCTCGCGCCGCAGCGCCACCACCACCAGGAACGCCCCGAGCGTCATGAAGGTGTACACCAGCACGTACACCGCGACGCCCTTCAGGCCGGTGGGATTGCCCGCCACCACCCCCAGCAGAATGTAGCCCGCGTGCGAGATCGAGCTATAGGCCAGCAGCCGCTTGATGTTGGTCTGAGTGATGGCCGCCAGATTGCCCAGCGTCAGCGTGGCCACCGCGATGACGGCCAGCAGCGGCTCCCACACCTCCCGCAGCGTCCACAGCGGCCCGGTGAAGAGCCTCATCAGCAGCGCGAAGGAGGCCGCCTTGGAGCCCACCGCCAGGTAGGCGGTCACCGGCGTGGGCGCGCCCTCGTAGGCGTCCGGCGCCCACATGTGGAAAGGCACGGCCGAGACCTTGAAGAGCAGCCCCACCATGGTGGTGGCCAGCGCCAGGAACACCAGCGGATCCCAAAGGTCGCGCGCCTGTATGGCCAGCGCCACGTCCCGCAGCCGCGTCGAGCCGGCCAGCCCGTACATCACCGAGAAACCGTAGGCCAGAAACCCGCTCGAAAACGCGCCCAGCAGCAGGTACTTCATGGCCGCTTCGTTCGAGCGGCGGTCGGCTCGCAGGAAGCCCACCAGCACGTAGAAGCACAGGGCCATCAGTTCCAGGCCCACGAACACCGTCACCAGGTCCGTGCCCGTGGCCAGGAAGAACATGCCGCAGTTGGCCAGCAGGATCAGCCCGTAGTACTCGCCGTGGTGCTCGCCTTCGATCTCCAGGAAGCGGTAGGACACCACCGCCACGATGAAGGACGCCGCCAGAAACACCCAGTTGAAGAACAGCGAGAAGCCGTCGATGGTGAGAGCGCCCTGGAAGGCGCTGATCTGGGTCAGGCCCTGCTGCGCCAGGTAGCTCTGCTGCCGCCACAGCCCCAGTCCGGTGAAAGCCTGCCCGATCACCACGAACACCAGCAGCCAGCGGCGGTGACGGAGGCCGGGCGCCAGCAGGAAGTCGAACAGCAGCACCGCGCAGCCGAACAGCGCCAGCATGATGGCGGGCACCAGCGCGAAGTGGTCCAGGGAGGTGTAGTACTGGCTCATCGAGCGGCCTCCATGGCGGGCGCGCGGTTAGAGGCGGCGGGCGGGTGGAGGGCCGCCGCCCTGCCAGCGAAGTAACCCGGGCGGACGCGCTCGACGATCTGCGCCACCGGCTTCTCCAGCACGTCAAAGTACGGCTTGGGATACACGCCGATCCAGACGGCCCACGCGATAAGCGGCAGGAAAGTCGCCAGCTCGCGCAGGTTCAGATCGGGCAGCCGCCGGTTCTTCTCGTTGGTGACCTCGCCCAGCATCGTGCGCTGATAGAGCCACAGCAAGTAGGCCGCGCCCAGGATCACCCCGGTGACGGCCAGCGCCGCCCAGGTCCGGCTGGCCTCGAAGGCCCCTTGCAGGATGGTGAACTCCCCGATGAACCCGTTCAGCAGCGGCAACCCGGCGGAGCTAAGCATGGCAATGGCGAAGACCACCGCGTACACCGGCATCACGTGGCCCAGTCCGCCGTAGTCCTTGATCTCCCGGGTGTGCCGCCGCTCGTAGATGATGCCCACGATCAAGAACAGCATGCCGGTCGAGATCCCGTGGTTGATCTGCTGGATCACGCTCCCGGCCAGGCCGTTGGGGTTGAGCGCGAAGATGCCCAGCGTGCAGAAACCCAGGTGACTTACCGACGAGTAAGCGACCAGTTTCTTCCAGTCCTGCTGCATCAGGCTGACCAAGGCCCCGTAGATAATGCCGATGATCGACAGCGCGGCCAGCACCTGCACGATGACCACGTTGGCGGAAGCCTGAGGCAACAGCGGCAGCGAGAAGCGGATGAACCCGTAGGTCCCCATCTTCAGCAGGACGCTGGCCAGCACCACCGACCCGGCCGTGGGCGCCTCCACGTGCGCGTCCGGCAGCCAGGTGTGGAAGGGGAACATGGGCACCTTGATGGCGAAGCCGATGAAGAAGGCCCAGAAGACCCACTGCTCCAGGCCGGGCGAGAGGTTGAGCTTCATCAGCTCCGAGATCTCGAAAGTGTAGAAACCCCGCTGCTGAAAGTGCTGCAAGTACAGCGTCAGGATGCCCAGCAGCATCAGCGTGCCGCCCGCCAGCGTGTACAGAAAGAACTTGATCGCCGCGTACAGCTTCCGCGGCCCGCCCCACACCCCGATGATAAAGTACATCGGCACCAGGACCACTTCCCAGAACACGAAGAACATGAAGAAGTCCAGGGCCACGAACACCCCGATCATCCCGGTCTGCTGGAGCAGGAACATGGCGTAGTATTCCTTGACCCGCTCCTGGACCGCGCTCCAGCTCGACAGGATGGCCAGCATGCCCACCAGCGTGGTGAGCATCACCAGCAGCAGGCTGATGCCGTCGATGCCGATGTAGTATTTCACTCCCAGGGCGGGAATCCAGTCCGCGCGCTCGACAAACTGGAAGCCGTCGGCGTGCTTGTCGAAACGGAATACCAGCGGCAGCGAAACCAGGAACCCGGCCAGCGCGGCCAGGTTGGCCCACCACCGGATCAGGTTCTTCTTCGAGGCGGGGAGCAGCAACAGCACCGCCATGCCGGCCAGCGGCGTGAACAGAACCCAACTCAGCCAGTGAGAGCCCATGGAATCAACGCATCAGATAGTAACCGAAAATCAGCGCCACGCCCAGCACAAATACCAGCGCATAGACCTGCACATATCCGGTCTGTAACACCCGCGCCGGGAAGGAAGACATCTTAACGAGGAAGGAGGACAGGCGCACCGCCCCGTCCACGATCCAGGTGTCCCACCAGATGCTCACCCGCGAGGCGAAGCGCGTCAGCCAGCCCGTGCCGTTCACCCCGCCGTCCACCACGGCGTTGTCGAAGGCGGCCAGGGCCGAGCCGCCGCCCTTGGACAGGCCGTTCACGAAAAGCAGGTCGTACAGCTCGTCCACGTACCACTTGTTGTAGGCCCAGGTGTAGACCCGCCCGGCGGCCTGCTTCAGCGCTTCAGCCTGCTCCGGGCGGCGCTGGTAGAGCCGCCAGGCCAGGGCGATGCCCGCACCCGCCACAACCACCGAAAGCAGCATGAGCAGCCACTCCAGCGAGGCCGAGTGCGCGTGCTCTTCCGCGCCGTGCGCGGCGTGCCCGCCCACCACCGGCTCGAGCCAGTGTTCGAAGGTGCGGAACGCCTCCGGGAACGCGCTCCACAGCTTGGGAACTCCTATCCAGCCGGCCACGATGCTGCCCATCGCCAGCGCCACCAGCGGCAGTGTCATCACGCGCGGCGACTCGTGCATGTGCGCGGCTGCCTTCGGCTCCACCCGGCTCTGCCCGTAGAAGGTCAGCGCCATCAGCCGCCACATGTAAAAGGCCGTCATTCCCGCCGTGGCCACTCCCACCAGCCACAGCCACACCGAGCCACCGCTGAAGGCCTGCCACAGTATCTCGTCCTTCGAGAAGAACCCCGCCAGCCCGGGCACGCCGGCGATGGCCAGCGTCCCCGCCAGCATGGTCCAGTGGGTGGCGGGGATCTTGTCCTTCAAGCCTCCCATGCGCCGCATGTCCTGCTCGCCGGAGAGGGCGTGAATCACCGAACCGGAGCCGAGAAACAACAAGGCCTTGAAGAAAGCGTGGGTGTAAAGGTGGAAGATGGCCACCCAGTAAGCGCCCACGCCGCAGGCCAGGAACATGTAGCCCAACTGGCTGATGGTCGAGTAGGCCAGCACGCGCTTGATGTCATTCTGCACCAGGGCGATCGAGGCCGCCAGGATGGCGGTGAAAGCTCCCACGATGGCCACGATCATCGACGTGTCCGGCGTCAGGCGGAATAGCGCGTTCGAGCGCGCCACCATGTACACGCCGGCGGTGACCATGGTCGCCGCATGGATCAGCGCCGATACCGGGGTGGGGCCCTCCATGGCGTCCGGCAGCCACGTGTAGAGCGGAAACTGCGCCGACTTGCCCGTGGCCCCGATGAACAACAGCAGCGCCATGGCGCTCAATACGCCGAAGCCGACCTCGGCGGGGACGTGCGCCAGGGCCTTATTCACGTCCAGGAAGCGCACCGTGCCCAGGGTGGCGAACATCAACAGGATGCCCAGGATGAAACCCGAGTCGCCTATCCGGTTGACTATGAATGCCTTCTTACCCGCATCACCGGCGGACTTCTTGTGGAAATAGAACCCGATCAGCAGGTAACTGCACAGCCCCACGCCTTCCCAGCCCACGAACATCAGCACGTAGTTATTGGCCAGCACCAGCATGAGCATGAAGAAGACGAACAGGTTCATGTACCCGAAGAAGCGGTAGTAACCGCCTTCGTGCCCCATGTAGCCGATCGAGTAGACGTGGATCAGGAAGCCGACGCCGCTCACCACCAGGATCATGACCGCGCTGAGCGGGTCCAGTAAGAAGCCCCAGTCGGCGGCCAGGCGGCCCAGCGCCCCGCCCGAAGTAGAGAAGGGCAGGCCCGCCAGCCAGGTGAACTGGATCACCTGGTGCGCCTTCTCCGGCAGCCGGGCCAGCTCCATGACCGCGCCCACCGAGAACAGCAAGGACAGCAGCACGGTGCCGGGGCACAGCACGCTGATCAGGGCCTTGGCGCCTCCCCGTGGAATAGGCATTCCTGCCTGTCCTGGCGCTTGCGGATCCAGCTTGCGCCCGATGAGCAGCATCAGCAGCGCCCCGAACAGGGGGAACAGCGGGATCAGCCAGATGGCGTCGAGAAATCTCATCCGCGCGGCCCTACCGTCGCGTTTCGCAAGCGACCTGCCCATTGCGGGCCGTGGGGCAGGCCGTTGGCCTGCCTGCCCGCAGGCGAAACCGCCTGCGCCACGAGGCAATTCATGTTCAACTGTCTTGCGAAACGCGAACCTACCATTTCAGTAACTCGATTTCGTCGGCCTGCACCGTGGGCCGGTTGCGGAACAGCGCGATCAGGATGCCCAGCCCTACCGCCGCCTCGGCCACCGCCACGGTGATCACGAAGATGGCGAAGATCTGCCCAGTGGTGTGCCCGAAATGCCGTGAGAACGCTATCAGGTTGATGTTGACGGCGTTGAGGATCAGCTCGATGGACATCAGCACCACCACGATGTTGCGCCGCGCCAGCACTCCCAGCGTGCCGATGGCCAGCAGCGCCGCGCTCAGCACCAGGTAGTGAACGGTGGTGATGGGATGCAGCATCAGATCCTCTTCTTGGCCATGATGACCGATCCGATGATGGCGACCAGCAGCAGCACCGAGGCCAGCTCGAAGGGCAGCAGATACTCGGAGAACAGCACGCCGGCCAGCGTCTCGGTATTGCCCGGAGCGCCGGCAGCGGGCGGAGGCGCGGCGGGCGGCAGCCGGAGCGCCCCGGCGCCCTTCCACAGGAACCACACCACCTGGGCGGCGACCACCACCACGCAGGCCAGGGCCAGCCACCACTGCCGGCCGAACTGGCGCAGCCGGGCGGCGTCGTCCAGATTGACCAGCATGATCACGAACAGGAACAGCACCATGATGCCGCCCACGTACAGCACGATCTGGACGGCGAACAGGAACTCCGCCCGTTGCAGCAGAAACAGGCCGGCCACGCCCACCAGCGAGGTGATCAGCGCCACGGCGCTATGCACCGCGTTGCGCCGGGTCACGGTCAGCACCGCGCCGGCCAGCGTCAGCAGCGCGAAGAAATAGAAGAGTGCCGTATCGATCATGTCCGCTCGGCAGCCTGTAGATTGTAGCTTGTAGCCTGTACACGGGCTGCCCCACCCACAGGCTACAAGCTACATGCTACAAGCCACTCAGCACTTGTACCGCGTCGGTCGCGGCCCCTCCTCCAGCATCTGGCGGTCCCAGATAACGCCCGCGCGCGAGTAACCGGCCAGCTCGAAATCCTGGGTCAGCTCCAGCGCCTCCACCGGGCAGGCGTCCTCGCACAGCCCGCAGAACATGCAGCGGGAAAGGTCGTAGGTAAAGGTAGTCAGTTCCTTGCGCCGGGTCTGTTCGTTGCGCTCGCTCCCTACCACGATCAGCTTCTCGGGACAGGCCAGCGCGCACAGGTTGCAGGCGATGCACAGCGTCTCGCCGGTCTCCGGATTGTTGTTCAGCCGCGGCGCGCCCCGGTAGCGCTCGGCCACCTTGGGACGCTCCGCCGGGTACTGCTCGGTGCAGATGTTCTTGGGGTGCTGGTAGCGGCCCGTGACCAGGAGTCCCTCGATCAGGTCCACCAGGAAGATCTTGCGCAGCAGTTTCCGCATGGTCCTCCTCAGCGGTCCACCTCGCCCAGCACGATGTCGATGGTGCCGATGATGGCCACGATGTCGGCCACCAGGCCGCCCCGCGCCATCCGGTCCAGCGCCTGCAAGTTGATGAAGGACGGCGGGCGCACGCGCACGCGGTAGGGCTGCGTGCCGCCGTCACTGACCACGAAGTAGCCCAGCTCGCCCTTGGGGGCCTCGATCGAGACGTAGACCTCACCCACCGGCGGCTTGATGACCTTGGGCGCCTTGGCCATGATGGGCCCCTCGGGGATGCCCTCGACCGCCTGCTCGACGATGCGCAACGACTGGCGCATCTCCTGCATGCGCACGATGTACCGGTCGAAGGTGTCGCCGTACTGCCCGATGGGAATCTCGAAATCGTACTTCTCGTAGCCCGAATACGGCTGCGCCTTGCGCAGGTCCCACTTGACCCCGGCGGCCCGCAGCATCGGGCCGGTGACGCCGTAGGCCTTGCAGTCCTCGGCCGTGAGGATGCCGATGTGCCTGGTGCGTCCCACCCAGATGCGGTTCCCGGTGAGCAACTGTTCGTAGTCGTCCACCCGGGCGGGAAACATCCGGCAGAAGGCCTTCACCTCCTCCGCGAAGTTGTCGTAGAGGTCATACTGGAGGCCGCCTATGCGGAAAGCATGGGTAGTGAGGCGCGCGCCGCAGTACTTCTCGAAGATGTTGCAGATGTCCTCGCGCTCGCGGAAGCAGTAGAACAAGGGCGTCTGCGCGCCCACGTCCAACACGTGCGTGCCCAGCCACACCAGGTGGCTGGCGATGCGCTGCAACTCGGTGAGGATGACCCGTATGACCTCGGCGCGTGGCGGCGCCTCGACGCCAAGCAGCTTCTCCACCGCCAGGCAGTAGCCCAGCCCGTTGGAGACCGCCGCCAGGTAGTCGGTGCGGTCCACGTAGGGCACGAACTGCGCCCAGGTGCGGTTCTCGCCGATCTTCTCCACGCCCCGGTGCAGGTAGCCGATCACGCACTCCGTGCCCAGGACCTTCTCGCCGTCCAGCTTCAGGATCACCCGCAGCACCCCGTGCGTGGAGGGGTGCTGCGGCCCCATGTTGAGGACCAGCTCGGTGGCGTCGAGATAGGTTTCCGGCATAGGGCTATGGGGCGCTCTCGATACCCAGGTGCTCCTTGACCCAGCGCTCGTCCACGCGGGTGATGGGATGATCCTTGCGTAGCGGGTGCCCCTCCCAGTCCTCCGGCATCAGGATGCGGCGCATGTTGGGATGGCCCGCGAAGCGGATGCCGAACATGTCGAAGACCTCCCGCTCCAGCCAGTCGGCGGTGAGGTGCACGCCCGTGGCGGTGGCCGGCTCGCAGCCCTCGGCGATGCGAGTCTTGATGCGAATGCGCTGGTTGCGGGCGAAACTATAGAGGATATAGACCAGGTCGAAGCGCTCGTCCCGCTGGGGATAGTCCACCGCGGTCACATCCACCAGGTAGTCGAAATCCGCCTCCAGCTTGAGGAACTCCAGAATGGGGACCACCGCCTCGGGCCGCGCCACCAAGAACGGCTGCCCCAGGTAGGTGGAGAACTCGCTGATCTGGTCCCCGAACTGCTCCTGGAGGCTGCCGGTCAGCTCGTCCTCCCACGGCGTGGCCGCCATGACAGCGGGAACTTTAGCGGCGGCGGGTGCGGCGGCCGGTGCGGGGGGTGGGCTGGCTGCTTTCTGCTCCTCTGGCATTCAGTCCCGAGCTCTTGTCCTGAAGATCCCTCAGGTTAGCACAGGGCCGCGCCCCGGTTCAAACTGGCACAATGGGGGATGTCGGGAAGCTTGCCATGCGACGCATTGCGGTGTTGACCAGCGGGGGCGACGCCCCCGGGATGAACGCGGCCATCCGGGCGGTGGTGCGCACCGCCCTCGAGGGCGAGGCCGAGGTGTTTGGGGTGAGGCGGGGTTACCGCGGCCTGATCGCGGGCGATTTCCTCCCCTTGGGCGCGCGCGACGTGGGCGGCATCATTCAGCGCGGAGGGACCATGCTGGGTAGCGCGCGCTGCCCGGAGTTCCGCACTCCGGAGGGCCGCACCCAGGCGCTCGAAGCGCTCTCCCGCCAGGGCATCGAAGGGCTGGTGGTGATCGGCGGCAACGGCTCGCAGACCGGCGCGCAGGCGCTGGCCGCGACCGGCTTCCCGGTGGTGGGCGTGGCCTCGACCATCGACAACGATCTGTACGGCTCCGACATCACCATCGGCGTGGACACCGCCCTCAACATCGCGCTGGAGGCCATCGACCGGCTCAAGGTCACGGCCTCCTCGCACCACCGCGCCTTCGTGGTTGAGGTGATGGGGCGCGACTGCGGGTACCCCGCGCTCATGGCCGGCATCGCCGGCGGCGCCGAGGCCATCACCATTCCCGAGGTGGACTGCGACCCGGAGGCCGTCGCCGACGAGATCCGCCGGGCCTACGAGCGGGGCAAGCCGCATGCCCTGGTGGTGGCCGCCGAGGGCGCCCGCTACAACGCCGAGCGGCTGGCCAACTACTTCAAGGAGCAGCAGGCGCGGCTGGGCTTCGAACTGCGCGTGACCATCCTCGGGCACGTGCAGCGCGGCGGCGCGCCCAGCTTCGCCGATCGCATGCTGGCCACCCGCCTGGGCGCGGCCGCCGCCCAGCGCCTGCTGGACGGCCAGCGCGGCGTCCTCATCGGCCTGATCGACAACGCCATCGCCGTCACCCCCCTCGACGTAGTGGTCGCCAGCAAGAAACCCCTCGACACCGCCCTCCTCAACCTCGCTCGCGTGCTGGCGAAGTAGGGAGGCGCAGTGGGACCGGCCCCGGTTCGCGCTAGAATGGCTCCGAGGAGGGCGATTTGAACGTCGCCGTAGAGCTTCCGGAGGATATCATCAGGCGCCTGGAGTCCGCCTGGCAGGATGTCCCCCGCCGGGCCCTCGAGGCTGTGGCCGTGGAGGGCTACCGCTCCGGCGCACTCAGCCGGGTAGAGGTAGGCCGCCTGCTGGGCTTCTCCTTCTGGCAGACAGAGGCTTTCCTCAAGGAACGCCAGGCTTACCTCCCATACACGGACGCTGACCTGGCGCGCGACCGCTCGGTCCTGGACCAGGTCCTGCCGGGATGACGGTCGTCTCGAACACTTCCCCGCTCAACTACCTGATCCTGATCGGCCTCGACCACGCGCCCACCTTGACCCCGGCGAGCGCGAGGCCATAGCGCTGGCTAGTAGGATCGGGCCGAGCTTGCTGCTGCTGGGCGAAGCCAGGGCGCGCCAAGCCGCGATCCAGCGCGGGCTGCACGTCGTGGGTACGTTGGGTGTGCTGGACCGCGCCGCCGCCCGTGGCCTCATCGATTTCCAGGACGCGCTGAGGCGTTTGCGGCACACCACCTTCCGCGCCACGCCCAGACTGCTGGAAGGCTTGACAAGGCGGCGGTCCTGAGCAACAAAC
>Ga0194110_10008845_pt1 | contig 11405 bp, 8 predicted proteins | sample TA2Kig1200mmetaG_FD_146192 | JGI IMG/M metagenome (GOLD analysis project Ga0194110, IMG submission 146192) | Freshwater microbial communities from Lake Tanganyika, Tanzania - TA2015032 Kigoma Deep Cast 1200m | ecosystem: Environmental > Aquatic > Freshwater > Lake | place: Tanzania: Lake... | reverse complement strand
ATGGCGCACGGCCTCGGCACGCCCGTCGCCGATGCCACCACCACCGTGAAGCTCCCGCAGGCCGGCAACTGGCGCGTGTGGGTCCGCACGATGGATTGGGTCGGCCGCTGGAAGGCCACCGGCGCGCCCGGCAAGTTCCAGGTGCTCGTGGACGGCACGCCGCTCAAGGAAACCTTCGGCACCAAGGGCGCGGATTGGGCGTGGCACGACGGCGGTTCCGTGAACTTGGCCAAGCCCGAGGCCATGCTCGCCCTCCGCGACCTCACCGGCTTCAACGGCCGTTGCGACGCCATTCTCCTCACCACCGACCCCGTGTTCCAGCCGAGCAACGACTCCGCGCCCTTCGCCGCGTGGCGCATGACGCTCGCCGGCTTGCCCACGAAGCCCGAGGAAGCCGGCCAGTTTGACCTCGTCGTGGTCGGCGGCGGCTACGGCGGCATGGGCGCGGCGCTCGCCGCGGCGCGCATGGGCTGCAAAGTTGCCCTCATTCAGAACCGCCCCGTGCTCGGCGGCAACGGCAGCTCGGAAATCCGCGTGTGGGCCAAGGGCGGCATCCGCCGCGGCCTCTACCCGATGCTCGGCGAAATCGTCGAGGAGTTCATGGACCAGGCGAAGTCCTCGCCCGGCACGTTCGAGGAGTTCGGTGACGCGAAGAAGGAGGCCCTTGTGCGCGCGGAGAAGAATGTTGCCCTCTTCCTCAACCACCACGCCTTCCGCGTCGAGGTGAGCGGCAACCGCATCAAGGCCGTCGTTGCCTTCGACACCCGCACCGGCCATTACAAGCGCTTCGCCGGCACGCTCTTCGTGGACAGCACGGGCCACGCGGGCATCGGCGCGCTCGCCGGCGCGGACCACACCACCAAGGACGATGGCCACCTTGGCATGAGCAACATGTGGCGCTGGAGCGATGCCGGGAAACCGACGTCCTTTGCGAACACGCCGTGGGCGCTGGACCTCCTGATGGACGACTTCCCCTACCCGCGCCGCGGCCACGCCGAGTGGTTTTGGGAAAGCGGTTTCAACAAGCACCCGCTGCGCGAGCTGGAATCCACGCGCGACTGGAATTTCCGGGCCATCTTCGGCGCCTTCAACGCCATGAAAAACAGGGACGGCAAGGCCGAGCACGCCAACGCGAAGCTCGACTGGGTCGCCTACGTCGGCGGCACCCGCGAAAGCCGCCAACTCCTCGGCGACGTCATCCTTACGCGCGAAGACATCGTGGCCAAGAAGCAGTTCCCCGACGGCACGGTGCCGACTACTTGGGATATTGACCTCCACTACCCGAAGGAACAATACGCCAAGAAGTTTCCCGAAGACCCGTTCATCTCGAAGGCCGTCTTCGACAAGGCCGTGGACCGTTTGCACGGCTATCCGGTGCCCTACCGCAGCTTTTACTCGCGCAACATCGAGAACCTGTTCATGGCCGGCCGCAACGTCAGCGTCACGCACGAGGCGCTCGGCACCGTGCGCGTGATGAAGACCGGCGGGATGATTGGCGAAGTGGTCGGCAAAGCCGCGAGCCTCTGCGTCAAGCACAGCACGACGCCGCGCGCGATTTACCACTCGCACTTCCCCGAGTTGCAGGCGCTGCTGAAACTTCCCGGCGCCGCCCGCCGCGAGAAAGTCACCGACGAGCCGAAACTCCCCGCCGATTACAAACCGCTGCCCGCGCAAGTCATCGCCGGCGGCGGTGAAGAGGTCGAAGCCGGCGTGGACCCGAAGAAACTCCCCGGCCTCGTCCTCGACGACGCGCAGGCCAAGACCACCGGCAAATGGACCACCGGCGGCAACCCGTCGCTCCAGCCCTACGTCGCGAATGGCTACCGCTATCGCGCCGCGAAGGAAGAAGGCGCGATTCGCTACGAGTTCAAGATCGAGAAGGCCGGTGACTACGAAGTGCGCGTGAGCTACGGCCCGCACGACAACCGCGCCTCAAACGCCCGCGTGGTCATCGAGAGCGCCGACGGCGTGAAGGAAACCACCATCAACCAGCGCAACAAGCCGCCGCTGCCGCAGAACTTCCTCAGCGTCGGCACGTTCAAGTTCGCGCCCGGCAAACCCGCCGTCATCACGATTGGCGGCAAGCCCGCCGACGGCAACGTCCACGCCGACGCCGTGCAGTTGCTGCCGAAGTAAACGTGACGGGGATCCTCCTTTCCCCCGCACCACCTAGCAGCCGACGACAGGAAGCTTATTCAGAATTCCGCCAGCGACCTGCTGGTGGAAAAACTGCCTGCGAACCTGTCGTCAGCAGCCCTTCAAAATCGCCCTAAGCCGCTGTAGCGGCGGTCTGTGACCGCCGAGTTTGGACACTTCTTGTTTTTCCTTCGGCACTCACAGAGCGCCGCTACAGTTTCTGAACGACTGGTAGGGCCGATGAACCGCCGACGGTCAAGTTGCGTCAGTAGCTCGATTGCCACGAGCCATGAACTTCCAAGTCTTTCGCCACATCGCCTTCGCCGGTTTGCTGCTGGTATGTCCCGGTACGGCCGCCTACGCGGCCCCCGTGCCAGCACCGTGGAAGGCCGGCGTCGCCACCGCCATCATCACGCCGCAGCAGGCGATGTGGATGGCCGGCTACGCGAGCCGCACCAACGTCAGCCAAGGCAAGTTCGACGACCTGCACGCGAAGGCGCTCGCGGTCGAGGACGAGCGCGGCGGGCGGATGGTCTTCGTGACGCTCGACCTCATCGGTATTCCGCGCGCGTTAAGAAAGTCATTGGAGGCGCGCGCGGAGAAGGCATGGCAATTACCGCCGGCTGGGCTGCTGCTGAACGCTTCGCACACGCACAGCGGGCCGGAGTTCCGCGTCGGCCGCGCGCCGGCGGATGACGGTGAGTTCAAACCCAGCACGCTCGGCGAGAGCTATGGTCGCGACCTGGAAGACAAGTTGTTACTGCTTATCGGCAAGGCGTTGGAAACACGCGCGCCGGCGCGGTTGGCCTACAGTTTCGCGCGCTGCGGCTTCGCGATGAACCGTCGCCTACCGACGAAAACTGGCTTCAACAACAGTCCGTATCCCGAAGGCCCAGTCGACCAATCGGTGCCTGTGCTTCGCGTTGAAAGCGCGGACGGCAAGCTGCGCGCGGTGCTCTTCGGCTATGCGTGTCACAACACCACGCTCGGGCTCTACCAGTTCAGCGGTGACTACGCCGGCTACGCGCAGCAATTCTTCGAGGCCGACCATCCCGGTGTGACCGCCCTCTTCATGCTCGGGTGCGGCGGGGACCAAAACCCCTACCCGCGCGGCACGGTGGACCTCGCACAAAAGCACGGTCGAGCGCTCGCCACGGCGGTCGAAGCGGCGCTCGCCACCACGCTCAAGGCCTTGAACGGCCCGCTCCGCAGTGCGTATGTGGAGATCCAACTCGACTACGCGCCAGCTCCGACGCGCGAGGATTTCACCGCGCGGCTCACCTCGAAGGATCGTTACGAGGCGTCGCACGCGAAGCGGATGTTGGAGCGGTTGGACAAAGGCGAGAAGCTGCCTACGCAGTATCCGTATCCCGTGCAAGTCGTGCGCTTCGGCGACGCACTAACCTTGGTCGCACTGGGGGGTGAGGTGGTGGTGGACTACGCGCTGCGGCTAAAGCGGGAACTGGTCGGGCCAGCAATATGGGTCGCGGGCTACTCCAACGATGTGATGGGTTACATCCCAAGCGTACGCATCCTCAAGGAGGGTGGTTATGAAGGCGGTGGCGCGATGCGCTTCAGCACCACGCATCCTGGGCCATGGGCGGAGTCAACGGAGGAGCGCATCGTGAAGCAGGTGCACGAGTTGAACACGAGACTCTCCCAGTAGGGTAGAAGGGGCCGCAGGCCGAATGAGGAGTGCGAACGCCCATGGTGTCCGAACCAAAGCCGACACCCCAGGCTCTTTGCCCTCATCCGATGAAGGGAGGGAAGAGTGCTGCGGCCAGTTGGCGATTCGGCAGGGCTTCGTTCGGAATTGGAGTGAGACTCCTCACGCCGTCTCCGTTACTTGCCTAGCGTCATATCCTCCATCAGCGCGATGGCGACAGCTTCGGTGATTTCGCGCACGTCGAAGTTCGTGATGATACGGCCGGCGAAGCGGTCGCGGCCGAGGATGTCCGAGGCGCTGGCTTGGCCGAGGATCGCGGCGTCCTTGAGGCGGATGGCAGAGACTTGGATGTCGGGGACTTGATGAACCTTGTCGCCGGAGACTTCGCGGATGAGGAGCTGGCGGCTGGAGATGAGGACTTCAATGGCGACGTCGGCAATTTTCGTGAGCGCCTCGCGGTCCTTGCGGGCGGCTTCGCCGTTGGTGTCTTTCAGAATCTCGTCTAGCGAACGGTTCGGGATGAACTGGGTGGCGATGCGCTGGTCCGCGAGCGCCGCGCCGCCCATGCGCAGCGGGCGGCCGAAGAGACGCTCGACGTCGCGGGCGGTCTGCTTGTCGGCAAGCGTCGGCTCGGGGCGGGCGGTGTCGGTGAAACGATTGTCGCGGGTTTGGCGCTCGTTGGTGGTGGTGATTTTGCCGGGGCCGGGCGGGAACTGGCCTTGCACGCCACCGCCGGAGAGCGTGACCGTGCCGCCGGCGTTGATGGTCACGGCGTTATTCGGTGGGGCGACGTTCGCGGGCGCAGCGATGGTGGAGTCCACGGTTGTGCGCGTGGTCTCGGTGCGCTCGTTACGCGAGGCGAGGCGCGCGCCGGTCTTCTCGTCCACGAGGTCGCGGTTCACATGGATGAGGAAACGCGGGCTGCCGAGCTTGGCGTAGGCGGCCTTGAACTTCTCGATGACGGTCTGTGCCTGCTGTGGCGTGATGAGTTGCGGCAGTCCGGTGATGGGCTTCTGCTCATACACATAGGTGCCGGGGGCAGCGACGGGCACGGCGGGCAGCGTAGCGACGGGCACGGGGGCGTTGGCGGGCGGGCGAGCGGGGGACTGGGCCTGACCGAACGCGGCAAGTGGCAGGGCGAGGGCGGTGAGGAGGAGTGTGGTATTCATTTGAGTATGTGGTTAATGAGCCTGACGAACCCGGATGGTGAAGTTTTTGGCTTTGTTATTCAGCGAGACGAACTCGATGGCTTCCTGCGCGCTTTCGGTGAGGATGAGGTTGGTCCACGGCGTCTCGTCGCCAGTGGCCGCGCCGCCCTCGTCCTTGAACACGCAGCTAATCTGCACCTGGATGCGCCGCGCCTCGCGGTTGCGCAAGTTGGCGACGACGCGCAGGCGGCCGTCCTCCAAGGTCTGCTTCTGGATGCCGGAGCTGGTCACGGAGCGCTGCACCTGCGCGTCCATGAGCGCGAAGGGCGCCTTGTTTTCGAGGTCGTAGCGCTGGGCGTTGCGGGCTTCGTAAGCGCCGCCGTGCGTGCAGCCGGAGAGGGCGATGGTGGCGGCAAGGAGGGACAGGGTGAGGATGGTTTTCATGGGTTTGATTTCTAAATTAGCCGCGGAAGGGCGCAAAGCGCGGAGAGAAGAAACTCCCCTTTGCGTGCTCTGCGTTCTTTTAAGGCGAAAGGTCATGGCTCAGTGGTCTGAAAGGAAGACGACGGTGTCGCGGCCGGGTTGCACAGTGAAAGTGGCGGTCTTCACGCGGTGCGGCGCGCCGGCGGCGTTGAGGAACTCGGCGGTGGCGGTGTGCTGGCCGGGCGGGAGTTCGATGGCGGCGAAGCTGAGGAAGCCGGGGAGATTTTCCCAGCAGCGGGTGTCGGCGGTCGGATTCGTTGCGCCGGAGATGAGCTTGCTGGCGAGGCCGAAGAGCAGCAGGCCCGCGCCGACTTCGTCCGCGTTACTGTGCCGTTTTTGTTGCGAGGCGAGGATGGCACCGGAGACGATGGCTACATCGCCGACGGAGTCCGCACCGGCCTTGAACTGTGCCTTGCCAGCGAGGATGTGGTCCATCACGCGGCCGCCGCGTGTGGTGGCCTGGAAATATAGGTCGTCGTAGCTCGGCGCGGGGAGGGTTTGACTGGCGACTTTGAGGGCGGCGGACTTTACGCCGGAATTGCCCCTGCTGAAGCGAAGTTGCTCGCGGAACTGACCGGCGGCGTATTTCAACGGACCGTTGCCGAACTCGACGAAGAACAGGACGTTCGCGCGAGGGGAGTAGGGCGGGAGTGGCGTGGCGCGGGTGTGGGCTTGCGCGCGGGCGAGGGCGTCGGAGCCATCGGCGGCGAGTTTCACGGAGGCGAGGCCATCGAGGTAATCGAGCAGCGCCCAGTCGCCGGCGTAGGTTTTTTTCTCGGCGTCGCTGTCGAGGAGTTGGCCGGTGCGGAAGCAGGCACGGGCGTTGTCGGGTTCGCCGTCCATCCAGTAGAGGATGCCGCGATAGAAGTAGGCCATCACGCGCTCGTAGGGCTCGCCGATGAACATCTTTTTGGCCTCCTCGTTGAAGAGGCGGCGAGCGCTGGCGGCGTCTTTGTTTGGGCCGAGAATGCCGCCGAGTCGGGAGATGGCGTCGTCGAGTTCGGTCTTGGCTTGGTCGAAGCGGCCCGCCCGCATGGCGAGCGCGGCGTTGCGGTAGCACCAGAGGACTTGGTCGCGGCGCGGTGTGGCGGGGGCCTGCGCGGATGGGGAAGCGGAGTTGGCGACGGAGCCGTCGGAGTAGGTGGCGCAGCCGGTGAGCGTCAGCAATGCCATGGTAACGCAGGCAAGTGAGGCGAGCCTTTCTTTAGCACCGGGCTCCAGCCCGGCCTTAGTGAGAGAGGCGCACGATTCGTTTGACTGACGAGCCGGAGGATGGGTTGGCTCGGCGGAGTGCATAGCGCGTTGGTTGAGTTGAGCACCGGCGGACAAGAGTGTCCGCCTCACGCCGCTCAGCGATACACCGCGTCTTCGAGGCCCTGCTTCTTTATTTCCTCGAAGCCTTCCCAAATGATGTCGCTGGTGCGTGCGTCGATAAGTTGGAAGGTGTAGAGGATGTAGTCGCTCACGCCCTTCGAGGAGCGCGTGGTGAGGCTGGAGAGCTTGCCGGTGAGGAAGAAATCCGCGCCCTTGAACTCGACGACGTTCGGGTCGCTGCCGCTGGTGACCTGGCCGGAACGCTTAAGGTCGCGCTCGCGTTCGAGCGTGGCCATGCGGTCGCGGGCGAGGAAGATGACTTTGCCGGCGGCCTGCGAATTGAGCTGCGCACGGATGCGGGTAAGGAAGATGTCCTTGTTAATCGGGAAACGCGTTTCGTTTACCACGGGGTCGAGCACGACGCGCGGGGTACCCTGCGCGCGGAGGACTTGCGGAATTCCCACGATGCCGCGCGCCATCTTATCGGCCACGCGGACAAGGTCTTGGGATTCGACGCCGGTGCCGGCGACGAAACCACGTTCATCCGGGCGCATCTCAGTGACGGAGACGCCACGTGGGTTTTGCACGCCGCTCGCGCACCCAGCCAGCAGACCAGCGACGGTAACGTAACTCAAGGACACACTCCAACGGGCAAGGTTCAGTTTCATAATGAGGGATGTTGAGCGGGTTTTCCCGCCGATGCAATAAAGGCGAGGACTTAGCGGCCAAAGAGCGCATTCGCTGAGCCCATGGCGCCGCCACCGTAATAGTTGTTGATGATGACGGTCTGGGCTTGGATCGGCGCGGTGCCGGTGGCTGCGCTAGGCGCGACGTAACCGCTCGCAATGGGTGTGGTCACGACAGCGGGCTGCGCCACGACAACCGGCATTGCGTGTGGATGGTGATAGTGATGCAGCGGGTGCGTGGTCACTGGAATTGGCTGGGTAGCTACGGGGGCGTGGTAGTAGTTCGCCGGTTGGCGCAGGCTTTGGTCGGCGATGGCGCCCAACACCAGACCGGAAGCCGCGCCGATGGCGACGCCCTCCGCTGTGCGCCGGCCGTTATTATGGCCGATGACGCCGCCCGCGATGCCGCCCAATACGGTGCCCGTGGTCGCGTAGCGGTTCTGGCCACCAAAACCGTAGCCGTAGCCAATAGGTCCGGCAACCGACCCAGCCTCCCAGCCGGCCTGGCGCCGGTAGTCATTTGCCAGCGCGCCGAGCAGCAGGCCCGTGCCCGCGCCGATGCCGATACCCTCGGCGGTCCGGCGGCCCGAGTTGTGCCCAATGACGCCGCCCAGAATGCCGCCCATCACGGCCGAGCCGAGGTTGTCGCGGCTAAATAGTTGGGCTTGGGAAGTTAGGGTGGTGGCGAGGACGAGACCGAGTATCAGAAACGTTTTCATATTAGTTTTAGTCTTTAGACTGCGGCGTTCCCTTCGTATTCATATGTATACGTAATATCGGCTAACCGCAAGGACAATCAATAGATTTGATCACCACCGCTAGTAATAACCGATGAGCTTTAACAGAAGCCCACCCCTGCTGGGTTGCGTGCTGAAAATGGAAGTCGGCGGCTCAGGCGTTAGAGATACTCTTGTACCGTCCGTACCGCGTAGCTGCTCTTTTTCAACGCGGCAATTCCCAGCGCAGCGGCGCGCGCGCCGGAGAGCGTGGTCATGATGGGCGTGCCGGTGTAGACCGCTGTGGTGCGGATTTTGATTTCGTCCGCGCGCGGGGACTGGCCAGCCGGGGTGTTAATGACGAGCTGGATTTCTTTATTCTTAAGCAGGTCAATCGCGTTGGGCCGGCCCTCGCCGAGTTTGAAAATCCGGCGCACTTTTATCCCGGCCCGCTCGAGCACGGCGGCGGTGCCGTTGGTGGCAATCAGTTCGAAGCCCAAGCCGGCGAACTGTTGCGCGACTTCAACGGCGTGACTCTTGTGTGCGTCACTTACGCTGAGGAAAACGTTGCCCTTGAGTGGTAACGGTGAGTTTGCGGCCATCTGCGACTTCGCGTAAGCCACACCGAGGTCGGCATCGAGGCCCATGACTTCACCGGTAGAGCGCATCTCGGGGGAGAGCAAAATGTCCTGCCCATGAAACTTGTTAAACGGGAACACGGATTCCTTGACGGCCCAATACTTCGTCCAGATTTCCGTGGTGAAGCCCAGTTCCTTCAAGGTTTTCCCGGCCATCACCTTCGCAGCGAGTTTGGCGAGTGGTTTACCAATAGCCTTGCTGACGAAGGGCACCGTGCGGCTAGCGCGGGGGTTCACTTCCAACACATAGACTGTCTCGCCCTTCACGGCGTATTGCACGTTCATCAGGCCGACGACCTTGAGTTCCTGGGCCATGGCGTGCGTGTAGCGGCGGATGGTTCCAATGACGGACGGAGAAAGCGTGTGCGGCGGCAGGACCATCGCAGCATCGCCAGAGTGAACCCCTGCGAACTCGATGTGCTCAAGCATCCCGCCGATGACGATGGTGCCGCCGTTGGGCAAGCCCACGTCCGCGATGCAGTCCACGTCTACCTCGGTTGCGTCTTCGAGGAACTTGTCCACGAGCACGGGGCGGCCGGCGGAGATCTCCAGTGCGGCGTTATAGTGGAAATAGTCGCGCAGTTCCTGCTCGGAGAAGACGATTTGCATCGCGCGCCCGCCAAGCACGAACGACGGCCGCACTAGCACAGGGTATGTCAGCCGCTTTGCTACGGCCAGCGCTTCATCGGCAGTCGTAGCTGTGCCATTGGGCGGCTGGGGAATCTGGAGCTTGTCCAGCATCGCGGCAAAGAGCTTGCGGTCCTCAGCGATTTCTATGCTCTGCGGGCTGGTACCGATGATATTAACGCCGTTTTTCTGCAGGCCGAGTGCGAGGTTTAGCGGTGTTTGCCCACCGAATTGCGCGATGGCCCCCCAGCATTTCTCCCGCTCGTAAATGTGCAGCACATCCTCCAAAGTAAGCGGCTCGAAAAAGAGTTTGTCCGATGTGTCGTAGTCGGTGGAAACGGTCTCGGGGTTCGAGTTTACCATGATGGTCTCGAAGCCGTCCTCCTTCAGGGCAAAGGCGGCGTGGACACAGCAGTAATCAAATTCGATGCCCTGTCCGATGCGATTCGGGCCGCCTCCGAGAATCATCACCTTCCGCGCCGTGTTGCCTTTCACCTCATCGTCGCCGCGGTCGTAGGTCGAGTAGTAGTAAGGCGTGTAGGCCTCGAACTCCGCCGCACAGGTGTCCACGAGGCGGTAACTGGGCACCAGACCGAGGCGCTTGCGCTCAATACGGACCTCGTCTTCGGTGCGCCCGGTTAGGTAAGCGATCTGGCGGTCAGAAAACCCGAGGGACTTGGCTTTGGCGAGTTGTTCAGCGGAGAGCGGCATGGCGAAAATTTCCGGCGAAGTAAGCCGGACGCTGACGGCGCTGGCAAGTGTCAAAGGGCCTTAACCCAGTACTAGCGCAATCGCTGTCATCATCATCACCGCGCCCGCCAGCCGCCAGCGCAGCACGGCCGCGCCAAGGTGTTGTTCCTTGTTCGCGAACCAATGCCCGATGGCCCACACCGCTACCACGCTCCACAGCCCGCGCGAGCTATAAATCACGTTCGCTTGCGCCGCACTACCGAAGTGCGCGATACAACTCACGAAGATAACCGATTGCAGCCCGATGCCCGCGCACCCGCCTAGCAACCACGGCCACGCGGGGCGCGGGATGGCCCAGAGCGGCGCTTTGAAAAACGGTACGAATCCCAAGCTAAACATGGCCGTGAAGGCCAGCATCACCGGTAGGAACCGTCCCAACCCCCATGCCGGCGACCACTTTTGTACTAGCACATCGAAAACGGCGAACATCGTCGCCGACGCCCCTGCGCACAGCACCGTGCGCCCGACGTGATGATGCGCCGCGCCCTCGGTGCGGTTCAGAAGCGCGATGGCCACGGAACTCAGTGTCGCTGCGGCCCACAGCGTCGGCGAGACGCCGGAGGTCAGCAGCAGCTTCGTGAAGATGGCGACGAGAATGATTTTCAAGCCCATCACCGGCGTGGCCACTGAGACATCCCCGTTTTGGAGCGCAAGGAAGTTAAGGAATTGACCGAGCAGATAAAACACCGCTACGAGTGCAGGCTGCCAGAGCAGATCAACGTGGAAGTTGCCGCCGAAGGGCAGCAGCAATGAGAAGATGACGGCGGCGATGACATTGCCGAGAAACGCCGTGCGCCATATGCCCACGTCAAATTCGGATGCGCGCTTGGCCAGCAGTGCGCCTGCGACGTAAACCAGCGCAGCGACTAGCGGAAGCAGAATGGGCAGCAAACCGTTCATCTCGGCAGCCTAACGGCCAACGTTTAGAGGCTCCATTCCGAATCGCCAGCATTTTGCTAATCGGCAATTGACCTTTGGTTATCGGCCCACGCGAGTTTTTTCCTGACGTGTTTGCCACGCATATTTTCCGCTGATCTGGCCTCAGAGTAAAATTGGACTCCAAATAAGTTTGGCACTTTTGCATGCGACACGGTGGGTGTCTTGGTCAAAGTGCGCTCGGAATTCGCTTCGTTTTTGGTTTCCTTACTCCTTCGCTTGCTTGGGCTGGGCTTTCTTGGTGGCGGGGTCGGCGGTGAGGAAGCGTTTCCAGTTCACGGGCACGTCGTTGGCCTGTTTCGCGC
>Ga0194110_10008840_pt1 | contig 11408 bp, 11 predicted proteins | sample TA2Kig1200mmetaG_FD_146192 | JGI IMG/M metagenome (GOLD analysis project Ga0194110, IMG submission 146192) | Freshwater microbial communities from Lake Tanganyika, Tanzania - TA2015032 Kigoma Deep Cast 1200m | ecosystem: Environmental > Aquatic > Freshwater > Lake | place: Tanzania: Lake... | reverse complement strand
TTGTTGGCCGCGACCCGGACGGCGATGATTTGACGATAACCTATTCATCCGAAGACCTGCCCGATTCGGTCGTTTTCACCGATTACCATAACGGCCGCGGCCGCTTCAGTTGGCGGCCGACTTTCCGCGATGCCGGCGAATACACCGCCAGGTTCACCCTCGCCGATGATGAATTTGCTGTCGCCGGAGAGGTTCATATTTCGATTGCCGATGTGAACCAGCCGCCAGAAATCATCAGAAATATCCCGGATATCCGCGTTCAGGAGGATACGCCAGGCCGGCGCGTCATCGCCGATCTGGACGAAGTGTTCAGGGATGCCGACGGCGATAACCTGTCCTATAATGTCGAGGCGGTCGAAGAATTGCGGCTGGAAATCGCCGATAACATCCTCACCTATTGGCTGGTCGAGGATTATAACGGCGAATCAGTTGTTATAGTATCTGCCGACGACCGGCGCGAGACGCTTAATAATGCAGCGGTCAGTTTCAACGAGGGGCGCGCGATGCGGCAAGTGGGACGAAGAGCCGTGCCGCAGAGGGATGCAGTAACACCCTTAAGATTTACATTCACCGTCCTGCCGGTCAACGATGTTCCGGTCTGGGAAGAATATCCCCGCCAACCGATTCGCAGCCGTGAAGGCGATTTGATCGAATTCACAGTTTTAGCATCGGATGTCGATAACGACCGATTGAACTTAACACTGGAACGGGACGGTCTGCCCGAGGCCGCCAGATTTGAACAAACCGGGGATTCGACAGGCCGGTTCACCTGGCAGACCACCTTTAACGACGCCGGCAATTACAGTCCGATCTTCATAGCCAGCGATGGTGCATTACCCGCTCGCGCTGAAGTTCAAATCATCGTCGATAATGTCAACCGCGCGCCGGCTATTAATCAGCCCTCCGACCAACCGGTTCATCGAATTGTCGTCGATGAAGGACGGGAATTGCGTATCGACTTCCGGGCGGTTGACCCGGACAACGACCGTCTGACTTGGCGCTTGTTCGACCCAAACGGCCTCCCCGGCGGGCATCAATTCACTGACAATGGCAATGGCACAGCCCTGTTCGTCTGGACGCCGGGTTTCGACGCAGCGGGTCAATATAGTCCGCGCTTCGCAGTTCACGACCCGGACGGCGCTGGCGACAGCCTGACTGTCGAAATCGCAGTGCGGGAAGTCAACCGCCCGCCGGTCATCGAAGAACCCGCTGACCAGGACACTTTACGGATCGCTGTAGATGAAATGCAGGAGTTAAGCCTTGAGTTCACCGCCCGCGACCTAGATGGCGACCGCTTGATCTGGCGTTTGGCTTTCACCGGCGGACGGCTGGATGGATACGAGTTCACCGATAACGGTAATGGCACGGCGCGGTTTGTCTGGACCCCGGATTACGAGATGGCAGGCAGTTACAATCCCTTGTTCGAGGTTAGTGACAATATCGGCGGCATCGACTCTCTGCGAGTCCTGATCACCGTCCGTAATGTTAACCGCCCGCCAGTTGTTGACCGCCCAATTCCCGATGTAATTGCTAACGAAGGCGATGGCTGGCGTGAAATTGTCGATTTAGACACAATTTTCAGCGACCCCGACCGCGATACGCTCGCCTATTCGCTGCGCGATAATCCGCCCCAATTAGGAATGCGCATTCTGCAAGGCAGGACCTTAGTCATCAATCCTGCGCAGGACTACAACCTGCCGGATGGCGCAGTCATAACCGTCATCGCTGCCGATCCCGGCGGACTATCGGCGGATACGACATTCTGGGTGACAATTCGGGCTGTGAACGATGCCCCGTCGCCGTTCTCGCTGCTTGCGCCGCTGGATGGATCTATCCTAAATAATTTTCGAGCGGATTTTATCTGGCAGCAATCCATCGACATCGACGGCGACCAAGTCAGATACGATTTTCTCTTCCATATAGTTAATCAGCAGCCGGATACGACTTTGCGCTGGTGTAATTTGGCAGATACGACCCTGCAAATGGCGGGAATGGATACAATTTTAACACGGCTGGGCATCGACGATACGGTTTGGGTCGAATGGTGGGTGATGGCGAGCGATGGTCAAGCCGAGCGCGAGTCGAACCAGCGCTGGACGCTGAGACTCCCGCCGCCGTCTGCCGCGCCGCGCTATGGGGAGCCGCTGCCGAGCGAAGTGACGCTGTCGCCGGCATATCCTAATCCGTTCAATCCTTTAGTCCGCCTTTCCATAGCCATACCGACGCCAGAGTTCGCTCGCCTGACCGTCTGGAATTCCTCCGGCCGGATGATTACCACTTTAACGAGCCGGATGTTGCCAGCGGGACGACACCCAATCGAATGGAATGCCAAAGGGATGGCTAACGGTGTGTATCTATTTATTTTAGAGACGAAGGATAAACGAATAGTATCGAAAGGGGTTTTGCTGCGGTAAAGGCGATGTGAAATATATTCTCTGAATGCGGGGACACTCGCGCCGGGTCATCCTGAACGAAGTGAAGGATATCGTCGCCAACTCCAGACGATATGCTCCCCCTGCCTGCGTAGGTGAAGCATAATGCTTGTGAAAATGCGAATTTACTTCCGACGCAATGTTCAATTTGAACTAGGCTGCGCGTCTTAACTTATACACCAGCGCCAGCACTTCGGCGACGGCTTCATATAATTGGTATGGAATTTCCGACCCAATTTCGCAAGCCTTATAGAGCGCCCGCGCCAGTTCAGGCTCTTCTACTATTGGAATGTTATGTTCCCGCGCCAGTTCTTTGATACGTTCGGCCATTTTGCGTTTGCCCTTGCCGACGACCTTCGGCGCCTGCATCTTGGCCGGGTCATACTTCAGCGCTACCGCTAAATGCACCGGGTTGGTCACGACGACATCTGCCGTCGGAATGGCTTTAATCATCCGGTTGAGTGAAGCCTGTATCTGCAAGCGGCGAATTCGACCCTTCACATGGGGGTCGCCCTCAGTCTGTTTATGCTCATCTTTAATATCCTGTTTGCTCATCATCAGGTCTTTTTTATGCTTCCAGGCTTGAAAGAAATAGTCCAGCGCGGCAATTATGATGAACGCAATTATAATTCGGGTGGCAAGTCGGAAAGAGGCGCCGCATATCGCTGCGGCGAACCGCGGTAGGTCTTGGTCCACTAACAGCATCAACGCTGGTATCTCGGCTTTCACTGTCAGATAGGCTATCCAGCAGATTATGAATATCTTCAGCGAACCCTTGGCTAACTCGACTATCCCCCGCAGGGAAAATTTCTGCTTCAAATTCGATATAGGATTAAGCCGCTTTAGATTCACCTCCAGCGGCTTGGTCGTGAACAACATTTTGCTTTGAGATAATCCGACCAGCACGCCGACTACCATAATAACAAGTAAAAAGGGCAGTATCAGTTTCAAGAAAAAAGTCGCCCAGGTGAAAAACAACGTCGGTATATTATCGGTTGTAATTTCAGCGGCCGGCAAATCTAAAAATGTCTGTTTGAGCGCGAGTTCGATTTGGTTGGCGATATTCGAGCCGAATATTTTCAAGCCCAAAATCCCTGCTAACAGCACTGCCGCCGCCGACACATCCGCCGACTGCGCGATGTTGCCTTCCTTGCGGGCATCATCCAACCGCTTGTGGGTTGGCTTTTCAGTTTTATCCTGCGCGCTGTCCGGCATATTTACCTTCCGGCTGCCATTCCAATAATTTTTATTATCCCGGCTTCGAAATGATTAAAAGCCTTAGAAATCACATACACAAACAACGGCAAGCCCGTCGCCAGGGCGAATAAACCGATGCCGATCTTTAAGGGAAAAGAAATTATGAAAACATTCATCTGAGGCATCGCGCGGGCGACAAATCCCAGCGCCACTTCAGATATTAAGATAATTGTCAGAACCGGCGCGGCTAATTTCAAGGCGATGTCGATGGTGTCGGCGACCAAGCGGCTGTAGAACAGCGTCATCTGCGGTTGCCAGACAAGGCCGCCCAACGGTATCAAGCGAAACGATTCGCTGAGCGCCGATATTAAGTAATGATGCGCGTCCAGCGCGATGAATATCACAAATGCTAGGAGATACTGCATTTGGCCAATGACATTAACCTCGTGCTGGACGAGTGGATCCAGGAGCGAAACCGAGTCGAAGCCCATCTGCATTCCGACTAAAGTCCCGGCCATTTCCGCCGCGACTAAGATGAGCGCCGCGACCAGTCCGATGAATATCCCGACCACGGCTTCAGCCGCGGCGGCGGCGACGACCGGCAACGCGCCCGGCGGCGCTGCGGCAATTTGCTGCGCGGCCATCGGCGCCAAAGTCAAAGCCAGTATGAAACCAAGTCCGGCTTTCACTTGCATAGGCACAGCATGATAACCGAACACCGGCATCAGCGCTATCGCCACCCCGGCGCGGATAAACGCCAGTATAAAACCTTCGACGAGATTCCAATCCCAAAGATACATCAGCCGCGTCTAAAATAAGCCGCCGGCAGTATAAGCGAATACCTGCCGTGTAAAACCGAGCAGCACGCGAATCATCCACGGCATCACTAATAACATCACGCCGACAACCGCCAGGATTTTGGGGATGAAGGTCAACGTCATCTCATGCACCTGTGTCACAGCTTGAAACAGGCTGATGACCACGCCCACAATCAGACCTGCCAGCAGCATCGGCGCTGCCACAAGCATCGCCGTGAACATTGCTTCCTTGCAAATAAATATAGCAAATTCAGGCGTCATTCAAACAAGTCAAAAATTGAGAGTTGAAAGTTATCTATTTGGTCTATTTCGGCCACTTCGTCCATCCTTACTTAAATCCTTTAATCATCGACTCCACCACAAGATACCAACCATCCGCCAGCACAAACAGCAACACTTTGAAGGGCAGCGAAATCATCGCCGGCGGCAGCATCAACATCCCCATCGACATCAGCACCGAGGCTACGACCATATCGATGACTAAAAACGGCAGGTAGATGAGGAATCCGATTTGAAATCCGGTGCGCAATTCGCTGATGACAAATCCCGGCACGACTATCGACAGCGGCAGCTGCGCGGCATTTTCCGGCTGCGGCTGTGCCGACAACCGGACAAACAGCGCCAAATCCTTCTCGCGCGTCTGACGCAGCATAAACTCCTTCAACGGCTGCTGCGACTCGGCAAATGCTTGCTGGATGGATATCTGCCCGTCCTTATAAGGCGTCCAAGCCCGGTCGTAAATCTGCTGCACTGGCGCCTGCATTACGAAAAGCGTTAAAAACAGCGCCAGGCCAATGACCACCGGATTGGGCGGTATTTGCTGAACGCCGACCGCCTGCCGTAAAAAATGCAGCACAACTACAATCCGCGTGAACGAAGTCATCAAAACTAAAATCGAAGGCGCTAAAGTGAGAATGGTCAGCAGAACGAGAATCTGGATGGTAACCGCCACATCGGCCGGCGTCTTGGCTTGGTCGATGCCGATGGAAACTTTGGGAATGGGCGTTTGTCCGGAGGCGGGCGAAGGAATGATTAAAATAAGAAGAGTTAAAACGGCAAGGAATGCGGGAAATAATTGCCTGTTGCAGACCTGCCGCGGTTGGCAGTCAGTTTGAGATTGTTGTAAAACGTTCGCAGCGATAGACAGCCTCATTGCACGTTCCGGCGGGAAAATTTCTTTAACAGTGCAGAAAATGGACTTCTCACCGAATCGGGATTATTCATAAGCGCTGCGGCTTCCTGTGGTTCGTCGATGGTCGCAATGTGGCTGATATGGTGGTCGGTCGCGCCCAAGAGCAGTAGTTTTGCACCCATCCGCACTACGACCAGCATCCGGCGCGGTCCGAGCGATAATCCACTGACGACCTCAAGCCCGCCGGCCGCGACGCTGCGCCGGCCGGTTAAACTCTTAAGCAGCCTTATTGTGAACCATAACGCTGCCAAGACTACGCCTAATATCAGAATAACTTTGACGAACTGCCAGAGTGATACGCCGGACGACCACTGCGGAGTAGGAATATAAGTTCCAGCGCTGTCAACTTGGGCATATAGCGTTTCGGCAAAGACTAATCCAAGACAAACGGCTAACGCAGCCGAGCGCAAAATCTTAAACATAAAATTATTTTAGCGCTTTAAGCCGCTCATCGACCTTGAGCAATTCGGTCAGCCGCACGCCGAAATTCTCTTCGATGACGACCACTTCGCCGCGGGCGAATTTTTTCTCGTTCACATAGAGGTCCACCGGTTCGCCGGTTAGTTTGTCGAGTTCGATGATTGAGCCGGGTCCGAGGTCGAGGACGTCGCGGATGAGCATCTTAGTGCGTCCAAGTTCGATAGTGATGGGCAGGCTGACATCTAAAAGGTTAGTAATATCACGGCTGGGGACTTTGTCTGGCTCTGGCGGCGCGCTGTCGAACTCGGTGAATTCGGCTGTTTTAACGACCGGCGGGACACGCGCCGCGCCATGTGCGCCAGCCGAGGCGAAGGGTGGCGCCGCTGTTTTTGGCGCGCTTTGGGGTGCGGTAGTTTTAGAAGGTGGTTCCATTTCCTCAGGTTGTGATTCGACTTCGGCCGTGCGTTCGACAGCAAAATGCCGGATAAAATCGGCTTCGGCTAATACTACCGCCCGCTCCTCGGCGGCATTTTCGATGGAGATTAAACAATCGATAACCGGCATTCCGCCAGACAGCGCGAGGATATTTTCGGGTTCAAGCGTCACATCAATCGTTTCGACAGCAAATCCCTCGCCTAATTTCATCGCTATGTCTGGCTCGACGGCCGAAATAATCTGCGCCCAGACCTCCTTTAATGCGACCGGATGGTCGGCTTCGTTGAAAGGCGCGGCGCCTTCGCCCAAAGCCGCCAAGTCGGCGATTGACGCGGCTAATCCGCGCGGCAAAAGTATATGAAATCCGCCGAAGCCCGTGCTGAACTGCGCCGTCAAACCGACCGGTCCTTCCGGAAATTGCAAAGCGATGTCGCCCATCGTGATGCTGTGCGGCTCCGCCAACTGTAGCGAGGTCTTCCGTTCTAACATTGCAGCGAGCGTCGCCTCGAGGCGCGGCACAATTTTAAGCAGCCAGTCTAACAAGTTTAGAGTGCCGTCTTCGCCGTTGCCGATTTTGGATTTATTCATAGATGATTTCCTCTTCAGGTGTTACCGACCTTAGGATGCGGACAGCGCTGCGCTTGCCCAGCCGTCCGGGCGAGCCGAAGTATTTCATTTTATCAGCGATGATGACTGCAATCGGGGCGCTGATGCGATGCTCTAATTTTAATATATCATCGACGCCGAGCGCGATGAAATCGCGGATTTTTAAGGTTGTATCCGACAGAACGGCTCGCAGCGGCAATTTAGAAGCGATTATTCGACCGCGGATGGATTCAATATCTTTTTGCTCGGCGCGTCTTGCCGCCAGCGTCAGCGCCGACTGTGCGGTTAATTTCGTCATTATCGGTTCAAGGACTAAGTAAGGCACGACTAAATTCAGCGGGAAGTTAGCGCCGCGCACACGCGCCTCAAAGAAGATAACCGCCAACGATTCCGAGGCCCGTGCGACCTGCACGAATTGCGGGTCAGACTCGAAACTGTCGATTTTTAAGCCTAACAGCTGCACCGGCGACCAGGCGTCGTTCAATAGATTGACCATCATCTGCATTACGCGCTGAACGACATTCTGTTCGACGATAGTAATTTCGCGCGGTGCCACATCTGTATCTCCGAAGCCGCCAAGCAGCCGATCGACGATAAACAATAGAAATTGCGGGCTGATTTCCAAAATCATATCGCCGCCGACAGCGTCCATCTTCAGGATATACAACGCGCTCGGCACACGCACCGACATCGCATATTCGCTGAATGTTACTTGGTCGATGGCATTCAAATTGAGGTCAACAATCGTGCGCAGGCTGGTTGATATCGATGTGCCGAACATACGGGCGAAGTTATCGTGGATAGTGCGCAGAGTGCGCATCTGGTCTTTGGATATGCGCTCGGGATGTTTAAAATCATAGACCTGAACATTGCGCCCAGCACCGGCTTCACCGCCCGGACCAGATCCGACCGTCGATAGCAGTGCGTCGATTTCTTCTTGAGTGAGAATTTTACTCATTCTTCGGATAGATAATAGTGAAAATGTCCGTCTTTAAGCCGTTGAGCTCGATGGATGGACTTTATTACAGCCATTATTGCAGCACCCACTTTTCAAAGAAGACCCGCTTGACGATGCCTTCGCCCAATTGATAGTCCATTATCTTCTTGACCCGCGCCCGAAAGGCTTGCCGGTATTTGATGTCTAAAAGCACTTCCATCGACTGCGAAGAGAACAGCGTCAGCAGATTATCGCGCAGCAACGATTCACGGCGCTTGACTTCTTTGACCTTCTCCGCATCGGCAACTTCCAATCCCACCGAACACATAAACACCCGCCGTGTGCCAGCCGGATTTATAATAAGATCTTCGATGAGAAACACTTCACCGAAAGTTGGCGTTTCGCGTGGCGGTCGTATGCTGTCCGCATCGCTGCTGAAGCCGGATTTATGCCCAGTTGGCAAAAACTTCCAAACGCCGACCGCGCCCAAACCGACCGCCGCGATGATTATGATTATCATCACCAGCGGACTTTTCTTTTTCGGCGGATTATCCACCGCTTGCGACTCCGGCACGGCTATGCGCTCGACATTCGGTTTATTCATAAGAAAATTAGAAAGTTAGAAAGTTGAAAAGTCGAAGGTTAACAGAGTCCGTTTAATCCGTTGTGAATATACTTAATCTCCCCAGCCTTCATCATTCCGTGAAGGAATTTTGGAAAACAAACCGCCCGCCTCGCGGACTTTTAAAAAAATCTCAATCCGGCGGTTGACCTCTTTCTGTTCACGCGTGGCGTCTTTGGGCAGCGCTTTGCGGGGGCGGTATTCACCATAACCGACCGCCATCAGCCGCTCCGGCGGCGCGCCTTCGCTTTGAAACAGTTTCAAGACCCTCAGCGCACGCGCGGCGGATAATTCCCAGTTCGAGGGAAAACGCGCCGTATGAATCGGCGTGTCGTCAGTATGTCCTTCGATCATCACCGCTTGCACGCGCGACACAACCGGCATCCGCGCCAAATTAGTCAAGAAAATTGTCGCCGCCGGTTTCAACTCGTCCGAGCCTTCATCAAAGGTTACCGGACTCGATAGAATAATTCGCACGCCTTCCGGCGAAGTCTGCATTTCGACGCCGGTCAAGCCGGCGCTTTGGGCAGCCTCCTCAATCTCTTCGGCCTCCGCCGCGTTCTGCTGCGGCGAAGGCAGAGGCTCGCTGATGGGACTGTTGGACCGATCGCTCTTTGTCCACGGGCTTTGTAGCGCGCCGCGAAACGAACCCATAGCAGCGCGGTATTTGGCGACCTCTATCGTCGAAAATGAAACAATCGCAATAAAAAAGCACAAAAGCAGCGACATCATATCGCCATAAGTCAACATCCATTGCGGAGTGTCTTTTTTTAATTCCGGTTTTTTTGAGGCACGTTGCTGCAGGGGAATTTCCTTTGCACGACTATATGTTATTGCGATGTTTGGGCGAGATATAAGTCAGCAATTTCTCGCGCACGATGCGCGGATTATCGCCATTTTGAATCGAAATCACACCTTCTAAAATCAACTCTTTGCCCAGCATCTCCTCTTTAGAGCGGTTGGCTAATTTGCCGGCGATGGGCAGAAAAAACAAATACGCCGCCAGCGCGCCATAGAAAGTCGTTATCAAAGCCGTCGCCATCCCGAAGCCGAGTTTGGATGGGTCGTCGAGCGATTGCAGCATCTTGATGAGACCTATCAAAGTGCCTATCATCCCGAACGCCGGCGCAAACGAAGCCATCGATAAGAAGATATTCTGTCCGAGTTTATGGCGCTCTTCGAGGCTGGCCAGTTCCGATTCGAAGATCGTGCGCAGCGTTTCCGGGTCGGTGCCATCGACAGCGAATTGAACGGCATTGCGCATAAATTTATCGTCGATCTTCTCAAGTTCGCGGTCGAGCGACAGCAGTCCTTCGCGGCGGGCTTTTTCAGCTAAGCCTCCGAGCAGGTCTATCGTCGCTCGATGGTCAACCGCGACGCCGGTGAACACTTTGCGCAAGACGCTTAAGACCGAGACGATATCGCTGAAACGATAATTAATAAGCGTCGCCCCGATGGTTCCACCGCCGACTATCATCACCGAAGGCCAACTAAAAAAGAAACCGGCGCCTTCGCCAGCGATTATAGCGCCTATCACTAATCCCAATCCAGCGAGGATACCGGCGATGGTCGTCAAGTCCATTACCGGCGAACTGCGGCGAGTTAAAACCGGCGTTCGGTCAAGTTGAATTGTTTCAAGCACTTTGAACTGAGTTGGCTTTAGCAGAACGATTTATCGGTGTCACATTGCGTGCATTAAATCCAGCGTCAACGGCAGGGCGCCGGCGTCGAAACGCTGCGAGCGAAAGCGCAGCAGGCGCTGCACAAGTTCGCCGACCGATTCGCGCACGATGACCTTGCGGCCGCTGGTCAGGCTGATAATAGTGTCCGGCAGCGCCTCGATACGCTCGACCTGGTCTCCGTTGATGACCATTTGGCGGCCATCCAGCCGGGTAACTTCGATCATTTATTAAAATCCTTATAGGCTTTAGTCTTTAGGCTTTGGGCTTTATGGTCTAAATGAGAATGACATTTTTACCTGCCGTTGACTCGCCGTAGTCATTGGCAGAACATTGTAAATTAGAAATTTCCGCTGCCGACCACGGCGGGTCGGCAGCGGTTTAATGCCTGCTATCGGGTCGGCAGCGGTTCTCGGCTGTCAACCACAGCGGGTTAGCGAATAGAGTCCTACACATAAGGCTTTAGGCTTTATTACAAAACCTAAAGCCTACTTACTGAAGCCTACGATTATCTCTTCAAGCGGGTTACTTCGTCTAATAAACTATCGGATGTCGTTATGACTCTGGCTGCGGCTTGAAATGCGCGCTGCACTAAAATCATATCGGTGAACTCGCGCGACAGGTCAACATTCGACATTTCGAGGTAGCCGGCGTTGATTTTCGCGCCGGCTTGGTCGGCGTCGGTAACGCGCGGCTGACCGGTGTTGGTCGTCTGCCGGTAGAGGTTATCGCCGACGCGCTCCAATCCCTGTGGATTGGTAAAGTTGGCTAACAACACCTGCGACAGAATTTCTGTCTTGCCATTCGAGTAATTGCCGAATATCTGCCCGTTGATGTCGATATAGATTCCCTGCAATGTGCCCGGACCATAGCCATCCTGACCGGTCGCCATCGCCGTGGTCGAGGACGAGGTCTGGGTCAGACCGTCGAAGCCGCCGAAGGAGCCGGGATTGAAGGCTATGTCGATATTTTGAGCGCCGCTGCCGGGATTGAAGGTCATATGGTTCAGATTGCCGTCATAGGTGAAGGATTCGAGCGAGCCGTCTTCACGGAAGGAAATCAGTCCGCTG
>Ga0194110_10008834_pt1 | contig 11414 bp, 12 predicted proteins | sample TA2Kig1200mmetaG_FD_146192 | JGI IMG/M metagenome (GOLD analysis project Ga0194110, IMG submission 146192) | Freshwater microbial communities from Lake Tanganyika, Tanzania - TA2015032 Kigoma Deep Cast 1200m | ecosystem: Environmental > Aquatic > Freshwater > Lake | place: Tanzania: Lake... | reverse complement strand
TTCTCCGCCAATTACCATAACCTGTGATACTCCTCCTGTCGCTAATAACCTTGGCCGGATATTCCAGTCAGCAATGGTTCTTAAATCCATTGGGGACGTGCTATCCGATGATAAACCAATGAGCATGATTTCCCCCATGATGGACGATTGAGGTGCAAGCGTAGGATTTCCAACTCCCAGCGGCAGCTTTTCGGCAATGGTGGTTAGTTTTTCGCTCACTATTTGCCGTGCCTTAAAAATATCCGTTCCCCACTCAAATTCTATCCAAACAATGGATATGCCTGCGGCAGATGATGATCTTACCCGGCGCACATTGGTGGCGCCATTGACTGCCGTTTCAATCTGAAAGGTTACTAATTTTTCGACTTCTTCCGGAGCCATTCCATGCGCTTCGGTTAACACTACTACCGTCGGGGCGGTAAGATCAGGAAATACATCAACTTCCATTTTGGAGGCTGTGTAAATGCCTGCTATCAAAAGCAGCGCCGATGCTGCGATAATTATTAAGCGATTGTGTAAGGCGTATTCTATAATCTTATTTATCATGATTTCCCTCTTTAATGTTCGTGACCATGAGCTGGCATTTTACCTGACATTGTTGCTAATTTTATTTGGTAGGCTCCTTTCGTGACAACTCTTTCGCCTTCCTTTATACCTGCTAATACCTGTACATTCATACCATCATTGACTCCGATTTTTAATTCACGCTTTTGGAATCCTTCGCCTGATGTTTGCACATAGGCAAAGAAATTTTCCTGTTCCTCTATGAGCGCCGAATAAGGAATTACTAAAGCATCTTTAATTCCAGTAGTTTTTAAAAATACTTCTACGAATGAGCCAGGGATGATTTCACCATTATTGTCAATCTCAAAGTTAACGGGAATATAATAAGCGTTATTGTCAGCGCTTTTCCCATATGAAACAAGCTTGCCGTTTAAGCTGTCAGTACTGTGTATTTTACTGTCATGAGCAGTGATGAAATTCGCAGATGAAATACTATCGAGTTTTGAGAAATACTTTTGAGACAATTCGGCTTTTAAAATGAGTTTGCGGTTTTGGGAAACGGCGGCAATGGGTTGCCCGATTTCAACATGCTCTCCTTCGCTTATCATCACATTTTTTATATACCCTTGTATTGGCGACAAGATTTTGTGTCCACCGGCAGTATAGTTTGTTTCAATAGTATTAAAAGTGGTTTGAGCATTTTTGTATCGGAGTCGTATTTCCTGAAAAGATTTTTGTGAAATGATATGGTCTTTCACCAATTTTTTGGCTCTTTCATAATCTATTTTGCTTTTTTCATAGTTATTTTTTGCTTCTTTGTATTTCGTGTCTACATTACCTTCCGTTAAACCGGCTCCTGAAATGATAAATAATGTCTCACCTGAATTTACCGCAGAACCAATCAGCTTTTTATTGTTTCCGAATGTTATGATGCCTTTGCATTTTGCTATTATCGTTGTCTCGTCTCCAGGCGCAGACAAGACTTGCCCTGTGGTTTTGATTATTTCAGTAAAGGGCTGTTTTTTTACTTCCCTATTGGCAAAATCTATCTTCCATGCCTGTTCTTTTAAATAAACAATTTCCTCGCCGATTGTTTGTCCTTGTTGATTTACAAGCGCAGTGTGTGTGTCAGGATAAACAATGATATTGGCTATGGTTATTGTGTCGGAAAACTCCTTAGTTTGGATGTCAAAGACCAACTGATATGTGCCAGAAATTTCAGGATTCAAAGCCAATCGAAAAATGCCGGGAGACGAAAGTGCTTCGGCTTTGTCAGTTAATTGTGTCCCGTTTCCAATGAGGCTAATTGTTACGGAACCTTCCGTTACTGCTTTGAAGTTTTCTCCTAATTGTGTAAAGTGGGCAGCAAACTTTGTGGTTTCTCCTACTATCAAAGGTTTAAACTCTACAAATAGTTCCGATTTGTCTGTGTAGAGCGTGTAAGCAAGCGGTTCAAGCTCTCCGCCTGTATGTACTTCAGCTCCGAGCAAATGTCCGTGTTCGGCATCGCCGTGTTTATGATTGCCATCTTTACAGCCTGCTAATAAGCCTGTGACGATGATGAATGAAATAATTGTTTTATTCATAATCCCCCCTATTTAATATCAGAAATCTTAATCCCGACGAGTCTTTCTATTTCTGTCATTGATGTAAAAAGATCGTTTAAAGCCTTTAAATATGAAACATTTGCGGTTACTAATGTTCGTTGGGCGTCCAGTACTTCAAGGAAATCAAACTCACCTTGTTCATATCCCTGTTTTGACATCTTCAAAGATTCTTCAGCCTGTGGAACTATCGTATCAATGAAGGACCGAACCAGTTCACGGGTTGAAGCGTACGTAGAATAAGCATTGTCCAATTGAAGTAATAATTCGTTTCTGGCGGCGGTCTCATCATCTTTTGCCTTGTGTGACAATTTTTCTGCCTCGATAATATTGCCCTGATTTCTATTGAAAAAAGGCAGAGGAAGGCTTATTCCTGCCTGGATTGTATCGTCATCTGTCGCTGAAAGACGCTTATATCCTATAGATACATCAACATCCGGAATAATTTTTCTTTTTGCCTCTTTAACCTTTAATAAAGAAAGAGCGACATTGCTTTTTTGCGCTTTTAAATCAGGATAATTTTTTAATAATAACTCCTCTATTTTTTCCAATTTGAGAAGCGGCACATCGCTAACGGGAACAGGAACAAGCTTTTGTAAAGGCGTTCCTGTTGTCCCCATTACCGTTTGCAATCTCTTCGTTGCATTCAGTACATTCCTTTCAGCTTCGACTACATTTGTTTTTGCTTTGGATAATTCAACTTCCGCCTTAAGAACTTCTAACTTTGGAATATCACCGGCTTTAAACTTTTTGTCTGACAGGTTTTTCAGGCTCGTTGCTATTTCAACGATTTTTTTTGCAAGATTTAATTCGTCCTGTGCTGTGAGAAGATCAAAAAATGCCTTTTTCGTCTGTGCGGTAATATTCCAGATGGCAGTTTGTACATCTAAACTTAGGATATTTTTTTCCTTTTTTGCCACGTCTGTTCTTAGCCCTCTTTTACCTCCCATCTCCAATTTCTGTGATAATGAAACCATGTTCTGGCTTCGATTTAACCCTATTTCTTCTGTCGGTATCTCTTCTGCCAACAGATTAATCTCAGGATTTGGCAGCAATTTAGCCTGTTTTATCATTCCCTCAGCTGCTTCTACCCGATGTTTCTTTGACAAAATGATTGGGTTATTGTTTATAGCAATATTTACTGCATCTTCTATGGTTAAAGGATCCTCTTTATGTTGTAGTTCCAAATCAGAAGCAATTACAAAGACGTGGCAAAAGAATACTATAAATATCGTAAATATAAATATGTAATTTACGGTGTCTAATATTTTGTGGAAATTCATCTCATGACTCCTAACCCGAATGGATCGGAAAAGACCGTAGTGGCAAGGCGCGCCTTGCCATTACAAAAAATATTTTTGCTGAAAATATCAAAATATTTTTTATTAGTATCTAACTCGAACAAGTCGGAAAAGATTATCAATGCCTATGACCGGTCATTATCGTTTCAACAACGAGACGTTTCTTAAGAAAAATAGAGGCAAAAAATGACGCTATTTTCCGAAAGAAAACAAATTTGCGAACAAAGTGAAATGTGGCAATACGATTGGTTTAGATAAGATAGGTAGAATTGAGTTGATATAATCTCGTGGAACAATATCGATCCGGAGGCAAATGATGGAAGGTTTTTGAAGTAAACCAGGGGATTTGATTATCCAGACGAAGTGAAAAACAGAGGGGTAAATGGTATTTTAGGGTAAGACTGACATTTTGAGAAACAGATGTGTTTCCTGATAAATAATCGAAAGACAAAATATTCTTTACGTCTCTATGTTCCGTTTCTCCTAATCCATGACCTCCTAATTCATGATCTCCATTAGTGTGATGGACATGAACAGTATTATGTACAAAATGAACTTCATGTTCATGTCCCAAAAGCCCACCCATTGTTGCATTTGACAGACAAAATGCAATGGCTACTAATATTAAGAAAAGTTTGATTGGTCTTATTTTTATCATAAAGGATTTGGAGAACAAAACGCTAAAATATTTGAGAATAATATTATTCATAATACATTGCAATGTCAACAAATATTCATAAATTAATTGCAAAATCGAATCTTACCTATATAAAAGTTTGTTGACATAAAAGATTATATTGTTACAATAATAACACTATGTTACGTTTATTACATATATAAATTGTCTTTGCTCAGAGGCAAAAGACTCAACTTTTCCGGTGGTTGGCAAGATTGGTTTATGGACAAAGGCCGATGCACAGACGTATTTTGATAATAACTATGAATAAATGGATACTCCTAACACATCAAATTGCACAAGATGCACCAAACCTTAGAGTAAAGGTCTGGCGGCATCTGAAAAAACTGGGAGCCGTGCTCTTCAAAAATGCCGTATATTTACTCCCTTATACGAAGGAACATGAGGAGAGTATGCAGTGGATTTGTAAACAAATTAGAGACAGTGGAAGTGATGCATCACTGTTTATTACTGAATCAATGGACAAAAAGCACAATGAAGAGATCATCAAAACCTTTCAAGAATCCTGTAATAAGGAGTATCTTCCACTCATTGATCAATGCAATGATGTGCTAAAACAGATAGAACAGATAGAAGGGACAGAAGGTGTAACAGACCGTTTTGTAGAAGATTTTGAAAGGAAATTAAATGAGATAATAAAAAGTACTGATGAGATAGTAAAGATCGATTTTTTCCATGCCCCACAGAGAGATGTGCTCCTGAAAAAAATTGAATCTATACGCCAGAAGATAGAAAAATGGTCTAAAAAAAAGAAAGAAGAAGTGCCTGTGATCAATAAATTTTATCAAAAAAAGGATTTCCTGGGTAAAAAATGGGTGACGCGAAAAGATATTTATATCGACCGGATTGCATCAGCCTGGCTTATCAGAAGATTTATCGATCCAAATGCAAAGTTCGTCTTTATATCCAAAGGAGAAAATAAACTGCCAAAAAATGCTATACCTTTCGATAGGTATGGTGCAGAATTTACCCATCATGGCGATGACTGTACCTTTGAAACCCTTATTAAGGCGTTTGACCTGAAGGATTCGGCGTTACAATCAATTGCTGAAATTGTCCATGAAATTGACTTAAAGGACAACAAATACGGTCGAAAAGAGGCAGAGGGAATAGCCCACATTGTTACCGGGTTGAGTCAGAAATTAAAGAATGACAACAAACTGCTTGAAAAGGGATTAGAAATATTTGACGCGCTTTATCAAAATTACTCTTCAGACAAAGAAAGGAGGTAACAGATATGCCACCTCTTGATGATCATTTTAAAAATAGTAAAGAAAGAACAGGAAATGCTTATGAGGAGCTTCATCACTGGATTGATGACAATAAGGTAAAGGCACCGGAAATTCACGACCTTGCAAAAATTCATGAGAATATAGCGTATGTCCGTGAGCGATGGGGAAAAGCAGCGGTTCAGGAGTTTGTGCTTCATATAAAAGAAGACCTGGAACATAGATTAAAGGAAAATCTGCAATACTTTGGGCTTTTCAAATGACCAACAAACTACTTTCTCCTTTTATTGCCCTCTGTACTGTGGGATTTTTTGCCAGGACGAGTTATGCAATGGCAAGAACACCCATATTACCCTTATTTGCCCTGTCCTTAGGCGCTAAACCGGAGGCGATAGGATTCGTAGTTGGCGCGTCAACCATCACGGGCATCTTCTTCAAATTACCGGCAGGCGCCATTTCTGATATTTATGGCAGGTACAAGATGCTGCTCATAAGCGTCCTGGTTTTCGCCCTGACCCCATTTGTCTACTATCTTGTCACCAATTACTGGCAATTAGTGGGTATCAGGTTTTTTCACGGACTGGCGACTTCCATCTACGGCCCTGTGTCTATGGCAATGATCGCCGATACTGCCGGCGGTCAGAAGGGTGAAAAACTTTCGTGGTTTTCCTCCATTACCATTATTGGAAGCCTTGTTGGGGCACCTTTCGGCGGATATATCCTTCAATATCTTAGTAATAATGGAAGTCATACGCTAGCCCATTTTCATATTGCCTATGGTATCTGCGGGCTTTTTGGCTTGATTTCTTTAGCCTTCACCCTGAAGGTGTTTTTTTCGGTAAGTCGGGTAACAGGACATGGTTCAATATCTCTGATAGATACCTGGCGAAAGTTTTCCAAAGGCATAAAAGAGGTAGTGAGCGATTATCGGGTAATCATCACCAGCAATATGGAAGGCATCCAAAACCTGTCGGTAGGCGCATTAGAGGCATTCCTGCCTGTCTATGCAGTTACCGTTGCGGGTCTGAATGCATTTCAGGCAGGGATTCTGTGGGGAGCGCAAATTGTCACTACCATTCTGGCAAAACCGCTCATGGGAAAAATCTCTGACCGGTATGGCAGAAAACCGATCATCTTCTCCGGCATGTGGATTTGCGCTATTCCTTTTGCCTGTATTCCCCTGACGAGTGATTTTTATCTTTTGTTATCTTTGGCTAGTATTTTCGGAGTTGGTGAGGCATTTGTGACTTCCTCCTCTGCGGCCATGGTGGCCGAATTCTGCAAGGAACAGCATTATGGCGCTGCGATGGGGATATTTGGTAGTCTCTTCGATATTGGCCACGCCTCCGGTCCGATTCTGGCAGGATTTCTGCTTGCACATCTGAGTTATCTGAGTTCTTTTTTCATTATTGCGATACTATTAATCTTGGCCTCGTTTGTTTTCATGCTAACAGTATGTGAAAGAAAAGTTACCATTTTTAAATCCGGAGGCATCACATGAAAAATTTGTTTGTAATTATGAGTGGTTTTATCTTATGCTTTTATGCAGAATATGGATGGTGTGATGAGCCCACACATCTGACGTGGGAGTCTTCTTATACGAAAACGCCACCGGTTATCGATGGGAAGATGGATGAAATATGGGGGAGGGCTAAACCCCTTGCCGTTACAATCAGGGAAGCAATAGGAGGTGATAACCCCGGACAGGTAGTACTTCGTGCCCTTCATACAGATGATACTATTTATGTAATGGCCCAATGGCCTGACGTTACAAAAAGTGATATGCGTGACCCGTATATCTGGAATGCAGAGAAGAAAGACTATGAACGCCCATCAAAACCCGATGATCAATTTGCCCTGGAATTCCCGATGACGGGGAAATTCGATATTCGAATGATAACTCTGTCTCACGAGTATATTGCCGATGTATGGCATTGGAAGGCCGGGCGCGGCAACCCTGTTGGCTGGGTGGATGACAAACGGCACATTATCAGTCAGAAGCCAATACAAAATGGGGTTGAATACTCCATGGGCGGGCATGGAAGTGTTTATATAGCACGTTTAATAGATGAAGGTACGTCTTCCTACTTCCTGAAATCCAAACCTTCATCGTTTGAAGGCAATGTGGTAGATTCTTTCGAACAACGCCAGGCTGGCGGCAGTTTGGCGGATGTACGCGGGAAGGGACTGCATGACGGCAAGAACTGGACGCTGGAGATGTCTCGAAAATTTACTACAGGTCACACCGATGATGCAGTAATTGATCCTTCTAAGGATAACATCTGTGCTATTGCCGTCCTCAATGATGAACTTTACTGGGAACATTCGGTTTCGGCTTTGATTACATTGCGCTTTGTCAGCAATGGAAAATAATTTAATTGTATGGGAATTTTAATTTTATTTATGAGGATCAGGAGATAGTGAATATAAAAATCCCCCTTAATAAAGGGAACAACCCCCATATCCCCCTTAACAAAGGGGGACAGAGGGGGTTGTAAAATGACAAGAGTAGACACAACCCCCTGATTCCCCCTTTTCTAAGGGGGATTAACTCGTGTAATTATTTTTGGAAAGAGAGGACAAGTTAATGAAAATATTTCTTAAAGCCATTTCAGTTTGTTTATTAAGCACGTCAATTTACAGCTATGCTCATGCGCAGCAGGGGCAAAAGCTCACCACTTCAGAAATTCTGGGGGAAAGAAGGGAATACTATTTTGACGATAATAAAGTTAATGAATTGCCTTTGGGGTTTCAAAGCGCCTTTACAGGAAAGGGAGACAAGGGGCACTGGATAGTTAAGATGATTGAACATGCCCCCTCGGCCGACAATGTAGTTGTGCAGACAAAATCAGACGAAACCGATTATCGTTTTCCGCTATTGATACTAGACGGCGTATCGTATAAAGATTTTTCAGCATGGATACGATTCAGGGCTGAAAGCGGGAAGGTTGATCAGGCCGGAGGATTGGTCTTCAGATACAAGGACAACAATAACTATTACGTCCTCAGGGGAAATGCCCTGGAGAACAACGTGCGACTTTATGCAGTCGTTAATGGGAACAGAAGGCAGATTGGAGGGAAAAATACCAAAGTAACACCAAACGAATGGCATTTACTCAAGGTTATCTGCAAGGCGGACAAGATTCAGTGCTTTTTTGAAAACACAAAGGTCTTCGAAGTGTCAGACGACACATTTGACGGCGGAAGTGTGGGACTCTGGACAAAATCGGATTCGTATACCTACTTTGATGACCTGGTGATACAGGAATCAAAATAAAGGAAACGAAGTTCTCAACAAGTAATTGTATAATTGTAGATAACGTAGGGTGGACATTGCCCACCAATAACAATTTCCACGTGTCCATTGGTATTAACGATATTCTGGTTTCCGGTTGAAAACAATCGCCAACCGGCAATCAATTGCGCTTTTTTCGGTGGGCAATGTCCACCCTACGTTGAAATATTGAAATTCCTGACCGTCAAGCCACTGTTGGAAATAAGTAACGCGATATTTTCAACCAACAATTGCACCTTTATAAACACCGGGCTGTGTTACATGCGGAAATGTTCGTTGCTTATGGCATTGTGTCTTCTGGAGGAGCTTATTTTGCCCGGAAAAGCCTTGGCATTAAGACCCTTTGTCACAACGGATGCAGATGTTGTCGAACCCAATTTGGTAGAAATCGAATATGGTATTTTTGGACTGCACATGCAAAAACAGCCGGGTGACGATGAACTGACATTGGAACCGACAAGCATTCGTTTTAATTACGGACTATCATGGGATAGCGAAATTGTGCTAGAGACCGTGGGTCAGTTGATAGATACTGAATATACAGGTACATTAGGCATAAAGGAAAAACAATTTGCCTATACCGCAGGGTTTTACAAAAAGGTCTGGTGGCGTGGAAGCGGTTGGATACCCAATTTTGCTACAGAAACCGGTGCTGTATTTCCCACAGAAAAAGGCACTTCCGGATTAAACTTCGAGGGCGCGGGCATCTTCTCGTGGTATCTTAACAACCTCACGTGCCACCTCACATTGGGCGGAGGCGCCGAGAAAGAGCATTTCGGGCAGAACAGACAAGGTCTCTTCATCTATGGCATTATAGCAGACATACCTCTGCCTCACTATAAAAAACTCCATTTCGTATCTGAGTATAGCGGTGAAAAGGTGGAAAGCGCTATATTAGACCATCAATTACTGGGTGGGTTCATGTGGGAAGGGCCAAAAGAGATCGAGTATGACATCGCCGGATTTACCGGTTTGAACGGTGAGAGTGTTGACTGGGGCATGACGATGGGTATAACATTTGTTATTGGTAAAACATTTTACCGCAGAGGTCGCTGAGGCCGCAGAGATTATTATGAGAGAGTAACAAACGATTACGCTGATTTATTCCAATTTTATTTGTTTTTCTCTGCGTTCTTTGCGTTCTCTGCGGTAAACTCTATAAAACAAAAAAGTGAGGTGCATTATGAAGTCCATAGCCATAATATTTTTGGCCTTAGTACTATCAGTAAAAGTGTGTTCAGCAGGAAACGAGGTTGTCGTTTATACTTCCGAAGACAAGATTTTCTCAGAACCCGTTTTACAGGCATTTGAAAAAAGGACGGGAATAAAAGTCCGGGCTATTTATGATACGGAAGAAACAAAGAGTACGGGTCTGGTCAATCGTTTAATCGCCGAAAAAGAGAATCCACAGGCTGATGTATTCTGGAGCGGTGATCCGGTGCGTCCTGCTTTGCTTGAATTTAAAGGACTTGTAACACCATATTTTTCAAGCGCCGCATCAGATATTCCAAAGATTTACAAGGATGAGGACGGCCATTGGACAGGTTTCTCCGCACGGGCACGCATCGTCCTTTATAATACAAATCTGGTAAGTATGGATGAAAGACCACTTTCCCTCTTTGATTTAACCAAACCGGCATGGAGGGGACAGGTCGCCATAGCAAACCCGTTATTTGGCACAACCTCAATCCACATGTCAGCCTTATTCATACTCCTGGGCGATGAAAAGGCCAGGAAGTTTCTGAATGACCTTAAGGCCAACGGTGTGAAGATCGTTTCTTCTAATAGTGAAGTAAGGCGGCTCGTTGCAAGGGGAGAGGTCAAGATTGGTATTACAGATACGGACGATGCCAGTGTGGCCGTCAAGGAAGGAAGTCCGGTAAAGGTCGTTTTTCCTGACCAAACCAGCATCGGTACCCTCATTATGCCCAACATGGTGTGTCTTATAAAAAAAAGCCCTAATCAGGAGAACGGGAAAAAACTGATTGATTATCTCCTCAGCGCAGAGGTTGAAAAGAGCCTGGCATGGGCTGCGTGCGCGCAGATGCCGTTGAGATATGATGTGAGGACACCAGCGGACGTATTAACCATCGATGCTGTAAAAGGCATGAATGTCAATTACCATGACGTTGCAAAGAAACTGGAAGAGATCGGAGAATTCCTCAAACAATGGGCGGGTTACTAAATGCAGAAAAAATTGACATTAGGATTTTTCTTTACACTGTTTCTCGTTACCACCTTTCTACCGATTGTGTGGATGTTTGGGAATTCCATTTATGAAGAGGGAAGATTTTCATTCGCCTATTACCGTGGTATCTTTCTAACACTGAAATACGGAAAGGTCATCTCCAACAGTCTTATCCTCGCCTCTATCACAACCATCATATCTGCCTTTGTTGGCGTCCCAGCGGGATTCCTTCTGGCAAAAACAACTCTTCCTCTTAAAAATTTTTTTAAAGCATGCTTTTTTATACCCCTGATTATCCCCTCTTATATTACCGGTATTGCATGGGCAAATCTACTGGGAAGAACCGGATTCCTGAATAACGTCCTCTCTCAGTATATGCTGCTCTCGTCCGAATCCATTTCGAATTTTATCTACAGCATCTACGGCGCTTCATTTATCCTCTCGATAAACCTTTTCCCTGTTGTAATGTTATAGTAAACGCAATAAATAAGTTGACATAAGAGATGATAGAAGTATATACTAAATCCCGATTATTTTGCATAATAAATCGGGAGGAAGCAAATGAAAGTATTAAAAATAACGAATGCAGAAATAAC
>Ga0194110_10008833_pt1 | contig 11414 bp, 8 predicted proteins | sample TA2Kig1200mmetaG_FD_146192 | JGI IMG/M metagenome (GOLD analysis project Ga0194110, IMG submission 146192) | Freshwater microbial communities from Lake Tanganyika, Tanzania - TA2015032 Kigoma Deep Cast 1200m | ecosystem: Environmental > Aquatic > Freshwater > Lake | place: Tanzania: Lake... | reverse complement strand
AAGCATGTCGAGCCCGAAGAAGAGGTGTTGGAGGTGGATTGCGGTCCGGGGGTGCTGGCCGCCCAGTTGCGGGACAAGGGCGCGCGAGTTGTGGCCACCGACCTCTCGTCAGTCGCTGTGGAGCGCGCTCGCGCCAAGGGGATCCCGTGCACTCAGGTGGTCACCGACGAGCAACCGCTGCCGTTTGAGGACGGGCAGTTCGACGTGGTGGTCTCTAACTCGGCGATCGAGCATCGCTTCTATCACGAGAGAGCTCTGGACGAGTGCACGCGGGTGCTCAAGCCTGGGGGCCGACTTGTCCTATGCCTCCCCAACATCGCCCATCTGATCTGTCGCTGGTGGATCGTGACGGGGCGGTTCCCTTACATTCCTCATGCGCCGACCGATATCATGCACCTGCGCTTCTTCACCGTGCGGGAGGCGGTCGCGCTTTGCCGGGCGCGAGGTTTGAGAGTAACCTCTGTGGAGGGAAGCGCCAGCCTGTGGGCCCGCGACTTTTACCCGGCGATCTGGCGCAAGCGACGCCTTCGCCCGTTGATCTCCTGGCTGGCCCGGGCGTGGCCGGCGATGTTTGGCCGGGACTTTGTGATCGTGGCTGTCAAGGAGCGGGGCAGGTGATGCCCCGTCATCATCTCGCTTGGGGCGCCGGATGAGTCTTAGGCGGCAGGTGGGCTCTGGCCTCTTTTGGGTGGCCATCGCCACCATCGGATCCAAGGGGCTATCGTTGCTGCGCAAACTCTTGCTTGCGCGCCTCTTGGTGCCCACGGATTTCGGCCTGGTGGCCTATGCCTCGCTGGCCATCGGCGTGCTGGAGCTGTTCAAGGAGCTGGGCTTTGGATCAGCCCTCATCTACCGCACCGACGATATGGAAGAGGCGGCCAATACCACTTTCCTGGCAGTGATCGGCAGCAGCCTGGCGCTCTACGTCATTGCCTGGTTCTCCTCTCCTCTCCTCGCCACCTTTTTCCGCAACGAGATGCTGGTGCCCGTGCTGCGGGTTCTGGCCCTCACGCTGGTGATCTCCTCCATCAGCCAGGTGCCCCAGACCCTGATGGCCAAGGGCATGGGCTTTAAGAAAAAGGTGATCCCTGAGATGATCGCCGTGCTGGTAGGGTCCGTCGTGTCGGTGGCGCTCGCCTTTGCGGGATACGGCGTCTGGTCCATCGTCTATGGGCAGGTGATCATCGCGGCGCTCATGGCCGTTCTGGTGTGGGCCTTTTGTCCCTGGCGGCCGAGCTTTCGCTTCCAGAAGCGGGTGGCGCTGGAGCTGTGGGCCTATGGCAAGCACATCATCGGCAGCCAGGTGATGGTCTTCTTTGTCACCAACATTGACGACGCCTTTGTGGGCCGTCTCCTAGGGGACGCGGCCCTGGGATACTATACCCTGGCCTACGACCTCTCCAACCTGCCGGCGACGCACCTCGCGCGCATCGTCGGTCAGGTGCTGTTCCCCGCTTTCTCCAAGGTGCAGGACGAGCCCGGCAGACTGCGCGAGGTCTTTTTTACCAGCGTGCGGTTCGTCTCGCTGGTCGCCTTTCCCGTCGCCATTGTGACGCTGTTGTACGCTGAGCGCTTTATCGTGTTCGCCTACGGGAACAAATGGTATCCTGCGGCGATTCCGCTGCAGTATCTGACGATCTACGGCCTGGCCCGAGCGATCGCCGTCAACATGGGCAGCGTCTTCAAGGCCGGCGGCAGGCCCAAGTGGCTCTTTTACATCGCCACCTGGCGACTGGCCATGATGGCCGCCTTTCTCTATCCGGCGATCAAGTACGGCGGCGTGACCGGCGTGGCCCAGCTCTCCGCCATCGTGGCCGTCGTTGATCTCGCGATCAGCCTCTACCTGACCAATCGCATCGTGCGGGCTCCGTGGAGCCGCTACGCCCGCGTCTTTGTGCCCATGACGCTCCTGGCGGTCGTGACAGCCGCCATCGGGTACCGATTGTATGTAGGCATTCAGGACATCATCCACCCATTCATCTCGATGCCAGCCACAGGACTGCTCGCCTTGGCACTCTACGCCGGGGCCATGTACGCTTACGACCCCGAGATCCGTCGGGTGACAACATGGGTGATATCGGGCGTGCTCCGCGAACTGCGTCGCGCTCTGCGACGCGAGGCCCCCGAGAGCGTCCCCGTATCCCCCGCAGCGCCCTGGCACATATAGGCGCGTCGGCATGGAACGGAAACCGAGGCGCACGCGAAACGGCGCGGCAGGGTGCGTGGCCCTCATCTCGAAGGTCAAAGGCAACCCCTACGTCTCGCTCTTGCGCGACGGGCTGGCCCAACCAGGCCTGGGTCTCCAGCCCGAGGTCTGGGAACGTTTCACCGCCGGGTGGATGTGGCAGCAGCGCCGCCGTGTGGATGTGCTGCATGTGCATTGGCTCGAGCTCCTCTTCGTCTACCCCAGCCTGTGGCACAGCCTCAGGCGCTGGCTCTCGGTCGCGCTGGGCCTGCTGATCGCCCGCTTGCACGGGATACGCATCGTCTACACAGCACACAACATTTGGCAGCACGAAGGCAAGCGGCGCGCACTGGTCTGGCTCGGCAACTGGCTCATGTTCCGGCTGGCAGACGCGGTCCACGTGCACGACGACGGGACCGCCCAGGCCCTCCAGCAACAGTGGCGGCCGCGTGGCCGCGTATGGGTGATCCCTCACGGCCACTATGTCTCGGCCTATCCGAACGCCTGCACGCGACAGCAGGCCCGGGAGAGGCTGGGCCTGGACGCCCGGACATTCGTGTACCTCTCGCTGGGCGTGGTGCGTCCCTACAAGGGGATAGAGGAGCTGCTCGTGGCCTTTGCGCAACTAGATTGCCCTGACGCGACCCTGATCGTCGCGGGGCGTGTGCACACGCCGGATTACGCCGCGCGCGTGCGCGCTCTGGCGGAGCGCGACAGCCGCGTTCAGTTGCATCTGGGGCATGTGCCCGGCGAGGAGCTGCAATTCTTCTTTGGGGCCTGCGACATCTGCGTCCTGCCCTACCGGCAGGTGACCACCTCCGGGGCGGCGCTCCTCTCCTTTTCGTTCGGGGTACCCGTGATCGCGCCGCGAATGGGGAGCTTTGTCCAGTTGGTAGGCGATAGGCCGTGTGGTATCCTTTACCAGCCTGACGATCCCGACGGCCTGCTGGGCGCCCTAGCCCAAGCACAGCGCGCTGATCTTGCGGCGATGCGCCAGGCTTGCGCCGAGTTGGTGAGCGGTCTCGATTGGGAGAGCATCGCGCGACAACATGCCGCCATGTACCGAGCCTGCCGATAGGATGGGTTCATGAGACTCTCGGTCCTGATGCCTGTCTGGAACGAGGAAGCCGACCTGGCGACGATCCTGGAACGAGTTGCCGCCGTCGACATCCCCAAGGAGATCATCGTCGTCGACGACTGCTCGACGGACGAGACGCCGCACATACTGGAGGGGATCGGCATCCCCGACCTGAGGGTCATCTCGCACAAGGTGAACCGGGGCAAGGGCGCAGCGATCCGCACGGCGATGGAAGCCGCCACAGGCGACGCCGTCATCATCCAGGACGCTGATCTGGAGTACGACCCGCAGGACTATACCGCGCTTCTGGCGCCCATCCTTCGCGGCGACGCTTCCGTGGTGTACGGCGTGCGAGACCTGAGCAGGCAGAAGCTGGCTTTCCGGCTCGGCAACCAGTTGCTGACAGCGCTGACGAACCTGCTCTATGGCGCGCGCCTGCACGACATGGAGACCTGCTACAAGGTGATGACCGCTCCGATCGCCAAGGCGCTGGACATCGAGTGCAACCGCTTTGATCTCGAGCCCGAGATCACCGCCAAGATCCTTCGGCAGGGCTACCGCATCCACGAGGTGCCCATCTCGTACGAGCCGCGGGCGGAGAAAAAGCTCTCCGCGTGGCGCGACGGCTGGCCCGCCCTGCGAGCCCTGCTCAAGTATCGGTTCTGGAAGCCCAAGGAGCGGCCCTAGGTGCTGAGCGGCGAGAGCATCCTCTGTTTCGCGCCCGATCCCTGGGACGACATCTGGCGCAACCGTCACCAGATCATGTCGCTGCTGGCCCGACAGAACCGCGTCGTCTACGTGGAGCCTCGCCCCTACTTCCGCCAAGTCATTGGGGAGCTGGGCAATGCCCTGCGCTATCCACACACTGCGAACGGGACGTCCATCCTGCGAGGGCCGCGCGTGCGCAGGATCGCTGAAGCGGGCGGCCGCTCTCTCGCAGGAGATGGCCAGCATGGGCTGTGGGTCTACCGCCCGCCCTGGTACGCCCCACTCAGCGGGCGGGCTCCTCTGAGCCTGTTGACCAGCGCCATACGGGACGGTTCGCTGCGGGCATCGCTGCGGCGACTGGGGATCGAGACGCCCATCTTGTGGCTCTTTCGGCCGGAGATGGCCGACCTCCCAGGCCGGTATGGCGAGCGCCTGCTCATCTATCACATCGTGGATGAGTACACGGGCTATGCCGACATGGACCCCTCGCGCGCCGAGGACATACGTCAGCGTGAGCGCGCCCTGATCGCCCGAGCGGACCTCGTCCTGGTGACCTCTCGCGCCCTGCTGGAGGCCAAGGGGGGTCTCAACCCCAACATCCATTGGGTGCCCAATGGCGTGGATTACGAGCGATTCGCGCAGGCGGCCGCGCAGGCTGAGACGCCAGGCGAGCTACGCGGCCTGTCCCACCCGCTCATCGGCTACGTCGGCGCCATCAATGACAAGATTGACGTTACGCTTCTTGGCCGGGTGGCAGATGCCTTTCCCGAAGGCACACTCGTCTTGGCGGGTCCCCTCAGGGTGCGGTCAAGCGATGCCCAGAGGGGGCTCGCCTCCCTGCGCTCGCGACCCAATGTGCGCCTGATCGGCATGTTGCCCGTCGAGCGGGTGCCGGGCGTCATGGCGTCGTGCGATGTCGGCTTGCTGCCCTATCGCCAGAACGAATGGACGCGCCATATCCACCCGCTCAAGCTGTATGAATACCTGGCCTGTGGCCTGCCCGTCGTGGCCACCGACATCCCTTCGGTGAGAGACGAAGGGGCCTTGGTGTACCTCAGCGCCGACGCAGACGGCTTTGTCTCCGCCGTGGGCCAGGCGCTGATCGAGGACGGCGCGGCCCTGCGTGAGGCGCGCCGCGCGCGTGCGGCGCAGAATACCTGGTCGCAGCGCGTGGAGCGCATCTCGGAGCTCATCCAGGCCACCCAAGCCCGCAAGGACGGTACGCGCGATGCAGTCGGCCAATGACTTTTTGATCTATGTGAACATCATCGGCAAGCGTCTGTGGTTGACGGTGCTGCTTTTCCTCATCACCATCGGCGTGATCCTCAGCATGACCGTGACCGCGAAACCGGTGTATCGCGCCACAGTGCGCCTGCAGGTGCTGGCCACGGATCGCTCCGACGTTTCCCTGTTCACCGACTATCGGGCGGGCAGCACCATCGCCGAGATCCAGCAGGCCCAGAGCGATTTCTCGCGGGCCCTGAAGAGCGGGTTTGTCGCCTGGAAGACGATCGCCGACCTTAATCTGGAGATCGGGGCCTTGGACCTCCTCGACGCTCTGGACACCGCCATCGAGGGCGACTTTATCATCGTGACGGTCGAGTCGGACAACCCAGGCCGCGCCGAGGACATCGCCAATACCCAGGTAGACAACGCCCTGGAGTATTATCGCAACGTGCGCGCGACGCCCTCGCGCGTGTTGGGCGAATTTGTGGACGAGGAGCTTGTCTCCGCGCGCGAGCGCATGCTGGCGGCCGAGCGGGCCCTGCTGGAGTTCAAGCAGCTCAACAACCTGGATTCCATCCAGCAGGAGACGCGCGCCCTCCAGGACGTTGTGCGCACGCTCAAACTCGAACGCGACCGCGCGGTTATCGAGCGGGACCGCGCCGCGGTATTCGCCAGCGTCTATCGCGCCCAGGAGGTGGAAGCCGAGGCGGAGGCCCAAAAGATCGAAGAGGCCGAGCGGGCATCGCGCACGGGACAGGAGCTCGCCCCCTACACGAAAAAGTACTTTCTCGACCTGGCTCTGCAGCACAAAGCCACGGCCATCGGTCATGAGGCCACACGCGATGGCTATGAGCGCAGCCTGCAGATTTACGACGATATGATCGAGCAGCGCACGCGCGAGCTGCGAGCGCTCCTGGGCCTCTACCGGGAGTTCAACGCCCTGGAGCGGGAGCTGAACCGAGCCACCGGGAACTATGAGTTCCTGCGAGACAAGGAGAACGAGGCGCGTCTGAAAGAGCTTCAGGCGGAGCGCTTGGGTTACATCCAGATCGTAGAGCCCGCGCGCAAGCCCGACGCGCCGGTGCGCGCCAGGACGTTGGAGCTTCTCCTCGTTGGGGGCGTTGTCAGCCTTCTGACTGGGTTTGTGCTCTCGTTCTTCCTCGAGTTCGTGAGCTCTCTTCGGCAGGCCGCGCGAAGGCAGCGCGTCGCCTGAGGTAGGGCGTCCGATGCGGGGGAGCGGCCAGAAGCGTATCCTGTACATCGACATGGCGCCGTCGGTCGGTGGGTCCATTGTCAGCCTCTACCAGCTCCTCAAGGGACTGGACCGCACGCGCTATGAGCCCAGCGTTGTGCTGCGCACGGGACACGCCGCGATCCCGCAGTTCCAGGCCCTGGGGATCAAGGTGTACACAGTCACTGCGGGGTACACCGGGGCTATGGCCAGCGCCTCGCCCCGCTGGAGCCGTGCGCGCAAGGGCAGGCTGGCCGGTTGGCTCAGGGGTTTCCGCACGGGAAGGCGGCTCGTGCAGGTGCTGGGTTTCTACCTGCGTACCTGGCCCGAGCTACGACGTGAGGCGCGCGCGCTGCGCGAGGTCATCGCGCAGGCCGCGCCAGATCTGGTACATCTCAACGACGTCGTCTCGGTCTGTCGCTCGGGCATCTTGGCCGCGCGCGCAGCGCGTGTGCCGGCCATCTGTCACCTCAGGGCCCTGGCGGAGCGCACCCACTATGACCGCTGGCTGTCCCATTCGCTTCGGGGGTACATCTGTATCTCGCAGGCCGTTGACCGCTACCAGCGGGAACAGGGCGGGAGGACCGACCCTAGCTGGGTCGTGTACAATGGTCTCGATGTTGCGGAATACGAGGCCTCGCCCGAAGCGGCTGCCCTGACGCGCGAGGCAATCCGGCGGGAGCTGGGCTTTGCGCCGACCGACGTGGTGATAGGTTGCGTGGGACGGCTCCGGCCCTGGAAAGGACAGCATGTCCTGCTAAGGGCCCTGGCCAGACTGGCGCCGCGCTACCCTCCGATGAGGGGCCTGGTGGTCGGGTCGCCGGAAAGACACGAGGAACGGTATCGGGATGAGTTGGTCGGTCTGGCGCAAGGGCTGCACCTGGAGCAGATCGTGAGCTTTATCGGATTCCGCGACGATGTGCCGCGCCTCATGCGGGCCATGGACCTCATGGTGCATGCGTCGGTGGCGCCCGAGCCTTTTGGGCGGGTGGTCATCGAGAGCATGGCTGCGGGCACCCCCGTCCTGGCCACCAACGCGGGGGCCATCCCTGAGATCGTCCAGGATCGGGTGACGGGGCTGCTCGTGCGCCCGAACGATGAGGCCGCCATGGCCGAGGCCATCGCCTTCGCCCTCGACCACCCCGAGCAGCGGGCCGCCTGGGCTCGGGCCGCGCGGCAGGAGGTGAGCGCTCGGTTCGCGCTCGAGGGCCACGTTCAGGGTGTGCAGGCGGTCTATGAGGAGGTGTTGAGCTGATGGAACGGGGCCGCGCCGCGCCACTCGGCCCGCCTCTGGCTCCGCCAGCCAGCGAGCGCCGGCCGACGCTCGACCTGGTATTCCTCATCTTTTCGTTGCTCCTCGCCCTGATCGTCGCCGTAGGGTTGGGTTGGTTCTTTGGCAGACAGATCATGGCGGAGGAGTGGGACATCCTGGTGCCCGCCGTCGGCCTGGCGACGTACATCATCATCGCCCTGATCGATGCGCGGCACGCGCTCCTCATCTGGGTCGTGACGGCCCCCTTTTCCAGGTTCGTGGGCCTGGATCTCGACTTTGGGCGCGGCATCCCCAACATCACGCTGAACCGGGTGATGACCGGGGTGCTGCTCGTCCTGCTTCTGGCGCAGTTGGCCATCCGGAGTCGCCAGATGGCACGGCTGCGGGCCGCCGATGTGTTTGCTGTGGCCTTTGGCGGAGCGATGGTCCTGACGGCGCCCAACTCGACCATGGGCTTTACGAGCGCCATTCAGGCGGTTTTCGACCTGGTTATCACCCCTGTGGGGCTCTACCTCCTGGCACGCAACCTCATCGCGACTCGGCGCGACCTGCGCGCCATGATGGTCGCGCTGACGATCATCGGCACCTATCTGGGGCTGCTGGCCACGCGTGAACAGCTCACGGGGGATGTCTGGTTCTACCCCGAGGCGCGCAGCGTCTACTATACGGCCACCATCCGCCGCGTCGTGGGCCTGCTGGGGAACCCCGCCTTTATCGCGGCCTGCATCGGCGTGGCCGTGCCCTGGACGTTGTACTTGCTTCTGACAGCCAGGCGCCACCGCCTCCTCTACCTGTTTGCGTCGCTGAGCATGGTGTCGGGCATCTTTTTCTGCATGAACCGCTCCGGCTGGGTTGGCCTGGTCATATCGCTGGTGGTGATGGCTCTGTTTGTCAGGCGCTTTCGCCCCGTATTTCTGATGATGCTCTTGGTCGGAGCCATTGTGGCTGGGCTCTATTGGGCCGTGATCATCTCCAGCCCGACGGTGCGCGAGCGTCTGACCGCCGAGGGGCCCATCGAGTATCGCCGTGAGGCGTGGCGGGTCGCGTGGGAGATGATCCAGGACTATCCCGTCTTTGGGGTTGGTTGGGAGAACTATCGCTCGCTCTATCGGAGTTACAGCCTGTGGAGCGTCTACCTCCGCGCTGAACCGTCGCCGCACAACACATACATCTGGGTACAGGTCACCGGGGGAGTGGTAGCCCTGGCGCCATTCCTCGCGTTCCTGGCTGCGGCCACACTGCCCGCGCTGGGCATCTACGTCCGCGCCAGGCGGGAGGGCAGCCCTGACGCGGATCTGGCGGGCGTCTATCTGGCTTCGGTGTCTGCCATGCTGGCCCCTGCAGTGGTGATGGACATCTTTGCCGGCTACTACAACGGCATGCTCCTGTTCCTCATCATGGGAGCGTTCTACGGGGCCATGGGTGATCAAGCGGGTCGCTCGCAGGAGGAGGAAATGCTCGCTGCCGCCCTTCTCGGCCAGGCGCCATGAGCCAGGGGTTCTGCACGTGAAAGTCGCCCTGCTTGGACCCTATCCGCAGGACCCCGAACGGCCTCTGGGAGGCCCAGAGACGGCTGTGGCGCTCCTTCAGGCCGAGCTGAGCAGGCTGCCCGGTGTCACCCTGCACATCATCACCTGCGTTCCCGGCCTGCGGACGCCGACGACGACCAGCGAAGGGCCTGTAGGTATCACCTACCTCCCTCGCGGCCGGCTGGGGAGGGTGACCTGGCACATCCGCGAGATGCGCCGCATGTTGGCGGCGCTTTGCCGACTGCAGCCGGATATCGTCCACGCTCAGGGGTCGGGGCTGTATGCCGGGGCGGCCCTGGCCAGTCCTTATCCGGCGGTTGTGACCGTGCACGGCATCTTGGGCGAGGAAGCGCGCCTGCACTCCGCCTGGTCTCATCGGCTGCGCGGGCTCTTGGACGGCGCCTATGAGCGTTGGGTTCTGCGGCGCACCGAGCACCTGATCGCCATCAGCCCCTATGTGGAGCGGGCGTTCGAGGGGCTCTTCCGCGGCGCGTCCTATGTCGTCGAGAACCCCTGCGACCTGGGCTACTTTGGCCTGCCCCGTAACCCGGTCCCAGGGCGCATTCTGCTCCCGGGCGTCGTGATTCCGCGCAAAGGGGTGCTACCGATGCTGCGGGCGCTGGCCATCGTCCAGCGCGCCCTGCCCGAGGCCCATCTCCACGTGGCCGGCTCGACGCAGTCGCGACCCGACTATTACGCCGCATGCACCGATTATGTCCGCCAGGCCGGGCTGACCGAGAGCGTGGCTTTTCTGGGGCACCTCAGCAGGGGAGAGATGCGCGAGGAGTACGCTGCGGCGGCGACGGTCGTCCTCCCTTCCTTCCAGGAGACGGCGCCCATCGCCATCGCGGAGGCCATGGCCGCGGGCGTCCCCGTCGTGGCCACGCGAGCCGGCGGCGTGAGCGACATGGTGGCGGACGGCGTGACGGGCCGGACGCTCCTTGCACCGGCGCCCCCAGAGGGCGACCCGGAGGCGCTCGCCGAGGCGCTGATCGAGATGCTGAGCCGCCCCGAGCTGGCCGAGGCGATGGGCCAGCGGGCCAGAGCGGTCGCCGCCGAGCGCTTTCGGCCTGACGTCGTGGCGCGGCGGACATACGACGTCTATCGCCGGGTGCTCGGCATGGAGGTGGGCGGCTCGTGAAGGTCGTCCTGCTCACCTTCTATCCGAGCGACCCGCGCGTGGTGCCGGGCGGCATCCGCATGGTCGCCCTCAACCTGGTGGAGGCGCTCAGAAGCTACAGCGACCTCGAGCTGCATGTCGTGCACTGTCACTCGGACATCGCCCGGGACCGCACGGAGCGCGATGGAAACGTGACTCTGCGCTATCTGGCCATGCCGCGCGTCAGGCTGGTCCCGAACCTGACGCGGAGCATCGGGAGGCTCGTCGCGGTGCTGCGCGAGATACAGCCCGATCTCGTGCACGCCCACGCGGCACACTTTGCCTACGCGGCGACGCAGGTTGGCTGCCCGACCGTCTGGACCATCCACGGCGTGCTCGCCCGCCAGCGCGAGATCTATACACGCACCCTGTTCGACTGCCTGCGCTATGCTTTGCTGGCCCACTATGAGCGGCTCGCCCTGCGCCGTGTCGCCAGCGACGCACGGCATCGCATCGTCGCGATCAGTCCCTACGTCGTCGAAGAATACGCGCGCGCGGGCTCGGCGTCGTGGGTGCGCATCGACAACCCTGTGTCGCGGGCCTTCTTCGACCTGTCCGACCGCGGCGAACCCGGGCGTATCCTGTACGTCGGCTCGATTGACGAACGCAAGGACCTCCTGACGCTGTTGTGCGCTCTGGCGCTGGTAAGGAAGGCGGCGCCCGAGGCGCGATTGCGCATCGCGGGACACGTCACCAGCAAGGACTATGCGCGCAGAATCGAGGAGCACATCGCCGCAGAGGATCTCGCGGATGCGGTAGAGGTGCTTGGGCTGCTCGATCGCGGGCGACTGATGGACGAATACGCGCGCTGCGCCCTCCTGGCCCTCCCTTCGATCGAGGAGAACTCGCCGATGGCGGTCATCGAGGCGATGGCTGCGGGCAAGCCGGTAGTGGCCACGCGCGTGGGCGGCGTCCCCGATCTCGTGCGCGAGGGCGAGAGCGGCTACCTGGTCTCCGCCGGAGACAGCAGCGCGATGGCCGAGCGCATCCAGGAGCTGCTGGCCAGTCCCGACCTGGCGCGCGG
>Ga0194110_10008824_pt1 | contig 11417 bp, 9 predicted proteins | sample TA2Kig1200mmetaG_FD_146192 | JGI IMG/M metagenome (GOLD analysis project Ga0194110, IMG submission 146192) | Freshwater microbial communities from Lake Tanganyika, Tanzania - TA2015032 Kigoma Deep Cast 1200m | ecosystem: Environmental > Aquatic > Freshwater > Lake | place: Tanzania: Lake... | reverse complement strand
GTCGTCGAACTTGGGGGCGTCCGCGGCTCCGACGACGACGTGGCGGATCTCGGCGCGCTCGATGCGGTCGGCCAGGTCGCCCGGGCCGAGAGCGGTCGTCGTCGGGGCGATCACCCCGCCCAGCTTCATGATCGCCAGCATCGACTCCCACAGCTCGACCTGGTTGCCCAGCATCAGCAGCACCGCGTCGCCGCGAGCGACGCCCCGGGACGCCAGCCACGCGGCGACCTGGTCGGAGCGGCGGGCGAGCTCGTCGAACGTCCGCTCGTGGTGAGTGCCGTCGTCGTCCACGACGATCAGCGCCGGACGGTCGTTCCCCCGCGCCATCGGGTCGAACCAGTCGATCGCCCAGTTGAACGGACCCTCGAAGCGCGGCCAGGCGAAGGCGGCGGCGCGCGCGGGATCGGTGCGGGCGGCGAGCAGCTCGTCACGGGCGGCGCGATAGCGCGCGGTCGCAGAGGCGGTGGTGGGGCTCATGGGACTCCTTCGAACCCGTCCTACGCTAGTCCCGCGTCCGGCCGTCACCGCAGGCCGGACGCCAGCGCCGCATAGGCGGCCTCCCGCGCGGCCGGGGCCGACAGGAACACGTCGTACAGGGCCCCGTCGACCCGGGAGATCGTCACGGTCGCCGCGATGCGCGTCGCCGCACGGGCGATGTCGTCGACGACGAGGACCGAGTCGCTGGACAGCATCGCGTCGCTCCAGATGAGCGCCGTCGTGGACTCGCGCACACCTCTCCCTCCGGGTCGCGGCCGAGCGGCAGCGTCTGCTGCTCGAACCCCTCCCCGAGGACGTCCGGACGCCACTCCCCCATCGACTCGTGGCCCCGCCGGATCAGGCGCGCTGTCCCTCGCGCGCCGCGCGCTCCTTCGCCCGCTCCAGCGCACGCTTCCGGGCCGCGCGGGCGTCCTCCTCGAGCTTCTCCGCCTTCGCCTCGTCGCGCGTCAGGTTGACCCCCGTCTCGGGGTCGAACAGGTGCAGCGCATCCGGGGAGAACCACAGCCGCGCCGCATCGCCCGCGCGCACCGTGCTCATGGCATCCAGGGCGACGACGAGCTCGGTGCGCAGGCTCTCGCCGTCCAGGTCGCGGTCCAGCTCCGACAACTTCTCCTTCACCGTCGCGTCCGTCTCGTACGGGACGTAGGCGTAGAGCACCTCGCCGAGCCACTCGGTCATCTCGATGTCCAGCTCGGTCGTCACCCCGCCCGTGAGGTCGCGCTCGGTGGCATCCGCGTCCTCGAAGGCGTCGGGACGCACCCCGACGATCACCAGGTCGCGGCCCTCGACCGCCGCGCGCAGCCGGTCGTCGAGCGGAACGTCCGCGATGGGCAGGCGCAGCACATCGCCGTCGGCCCCCCGCACCACCGTGCCGCTGAGGAAGTTCATCGGCGGCGAGCCGATGAAACCCGCCACGAACAGGTTCACCGGCTGGTCGTACAGACCGCGGGGGCTCGCGACCTGCTGCAGCTCGCCGCGGCGGAGCACCGCCACCCGGTCACCCAGGGTCATCGCCTCCGTCTGGTCGTGCGTGACGTAGACCGTCGTGATGCCGAGGGACCGCTGCAGACGCGCGATCTCCGTCCGCATCTGCCCACGCAGCTTCGCGTCCAGGTTCGACAGCGGCTCATCGAAGAGGAACGCGCTCGCGTTGCGCACGATCGCGCGCCCCATCGCCACGCGCTGCCGCTGACCGCCCGACAGGTTCGCGGGCTTGCGCTCCAGATGCTCGTCCAGCTCCAGCAGCTTGGACGCCCGCCGCACCCGCGTGTCGATCTCCTCGTCGCTGAGGTCGCTGGACTTCAGCCGCATCGGGAACGCGATGTTCTCGTACACCGTCAGGTGCGGGTAGAGCGCGTAGTTCTGGAACACCATCGCCAGGTTCCGGTCCTTCGGTGCCTTGTCGTTGACGACCTCGTCGTCGATGCGCAGCTCCCCGTCGGAGATGTCCTCGAGACCCACGATCATGCGCAGCAGCGTCGACTTGCCGCATCCCGACGGCCCCACGAGGATCACGAACTCGCCGTCCGCGATGTCGAGGTCCACGCCCTTCACCGCGGTGAAGCCGTCGTCGTACGTCTTGACGATCTTGTTCAGAGTGATGGATGCCATGACTCGCTCCTTTAGCCCTCGACGGCGCCCTGGGTCAGACCCGACACAGTGCTGCTGATCCGCGTGATGGATTCCATGAGGTGCTGCTCCTTAGCCCTTGACGGCGCCCTGCGTGAGTCCCGACACGATCCGGCGTTGGAAGATGACGACGACGATGACGATCGGGATGGTGACGACGATCGCCGCCGCCGAGATGGCGCCGGTCGGCGCCTCGAACTGGGACGCCCCGGTGAAGAACGACAGGGCTGCCGGCACCGGCCGGGCGGCATCCGTCGAGGTCAGCGAGATGCCGTAGACGAAGTCGTTCCAGGCGATGAAGAACGCGATGATCGCGGTGGTGAACACCCCGGGGGCCGCGAGCGGCACGACCGTCTTGCGGAACGCCTCGAACGGCGTCGCCCCGTCGACCTGGGCGGCCTGCTCCAGCTCCCACGGGATCTGGCGGAAGAACGCCGCGAGGGTCCAGATCGAGATGGGCAGGGTCAGCGACAGGTACGGGATGATCAGGCCGAGCCAGGTGTCGTACAGCCCGACCACGCGCCACAGGTTGAACAGCGGCGTCACGATCGACACGATCGGGAACACCGACACCGCCAGCGCCGTCGTCAGGATGATCCGCTTGCCGGGGAAGTCCAGCCGCGCGATCGCGTACGCGCACAGGGTGGCCAGCACGACCGCGATGAACGTCGCGATCAGCGAGATGCCGATCGAGTTGCGCAGCGCCGGCAGGAACAGGTCCTGGGCGCTCCCGCCCGGCGCGAGGATCGTGGCGTAGTTCTCCCACGTCCACTCCTCCGGCAGCAGCGTCCCGGAGAACAGCCCCGCCTGCGTCTTGAACGACGTCATCGCGATCGAGAAGACCGGGAACAGCGACCACACGAGCACGGCCGCGATGATCACGAGCCACATGATCCGCTGGGGCCAGGTCATCGCGCGCATCAGCTGTTCCTCCCCGCGGACAGGTCCACCTTGAACCCCTTGATGAAGATGCCCGCGATGATCAGCACGCTGAGGAACAGCAGCACCGAGATGGCGGAGCCGAGGCCGATCTCGAGCCGCCCGATCGAGGTGTTGTACGCCAGCAGCGACAGCGCCTCCGTGTCGTTCGCGCCGGCGGTCATGATGAAGATGTTGTCGAAGATGCGGAACGCCTCCAACGTGCGGAACAGCACCGCGACCATGATCGCGGCCTTCATGTTCGGCAGGATGACGCGGCGCAGCACCTCCCACGAGGTCGCTCCGTCGACCTTCGCGGCCTCCTCCAGGTCCCCGGGCACCTGCGCCAGGCCCGACAGCAGCAGGAGCGAGATGAAGGGCGTCGTCTTCCACACCTCGCTCAGGATGATGACGACGAGGGAGGTGCTCTGGGAGGCGAACCAGTTGAGATCCTCGTCGAACCCGGGGACCCACGACAGCCAGCTGTTGACGTACCCGCCGGAGTTGATGTCGAAGGCGTAGAAGAACGCGAACGCCGAGACGACCGTGATGATGCCGTACGGCACGAGGATCGCCGTGCGCGCGAAGCCCCGCAGCTTCTTGATCGCGCGATGCATGACGAGCGCGAACGCGAAGCCGATGATCAGCTCCAGCAGCACCGTCACGACGGTGATGAACAGCGTCACCCCCATCGACTGCCAGAACGCCGGGTCGCCCAGGATGACCTGGTAGTTGCGGAACCAGATGAACTCGCGGTCGTCCGGAGCGGTGAGCCGCAGGCTGAACAGTGAGTCCCACAGGGCCTGCACGATCGGGTACAGCGTCACCAGCAGCATGATCCCGAACGCCGGCCCGGCGAGCATCCATCCGAGGCGGGCCTCGGCACGGGCGCGGTCGGAGCGGCGCTTCTTCGGCCTCGTCGCGGTGTCCGGGCGATCCCGGTCGGCCCGCAGCGCGCCGGTGGCGGCGATCTCGGCGGTCACAGCAGCCTCTCCCCCCTCAGCACCGCGAGGATGAAGTCCGTCGAGGTCTCCGGCGTCGCGTCCGGATTCACCGCGGTCGGCGGATGCCATGTGCGCTGCAGACCGATGGAGATCTCGTTGTAGTACGGCGTCTGCGGGCGCGGGGCGCCGAGGTCGAGCGACTCGCGGATCGTGTCGGCCATCGGGAACTGCTCCTGCACCTGCGGGTCGTCGTACGCGGCGGTGTTCGACGGCGGGTTGCCGTTCGTCACGAAGTACTGCGCCTGATTCTCGGGCTGCACGATGCACTCCACCGCCCGCCAGGCGAGGTCGGTGTTCTCGCTGTAGGCGCCGACCCCGAGGTTGATGCCGCCGACGGGCGGAGCCGCCGGGGTGGCGGCATCCACACGGGGGTAGACCGCCCACCCGAGGTCGTCGATGATCTCGGGATCCGAGGACTGCATCGCCGGCCATACGAAGGGCCAGTTGACCATGAACGATCCGCTGTCGCCCTGGAAGAGGTTCATGCTGGCGTTCTCGTCCGCGGTGGGGAGTCCCGAACCGCCGAGCCCCTCCGATCCGATCCGTCCGATGATGTCCGCGGCGGCGCGACCCGCGTCGGTCTCCAGCCCCAGCTGCATCTCGTCCGGAGAGGCCTCCGGGTCCTCGAGGATCTGCCCGCCGGCGGAGGCGACGAGGGCGTTGATCCACACCGTCAGCGACTCGGCGAGAGCGCCCTGCACGCCGATCTGCTTGTCCTGGTCCTCGGCGACCTCGATGATCTGGTCCCAGGTCACCGGCTGCGACATGTCCAGACCCGCGGCCTCGGCCACCGACTCGCGGTACCAGAGCAGCTGCGTGTTGGCCCAGAACGGCACCGTCACCAGCTCGCCGTTCCAGCTCGCGGACTGCACCGCGCCCTGCACGATCCCGTCGGTGTCCTGCAGGGTGTCCGGCACCGGGGCGAGGAACCCGGGCTCGGCCAGCTCGGGGATGAACGGCGGGTCGAGGCTCATGATGTCGAGCGACCGGTCGCTGGCCGCGAGACGGCGGGCCAGCTGCTCGCGCTGCGAGGCGGCGTCGCGCGGAAGCAGCGACGTCTCGATGCGGTAGGCCCCGTTCGCGGCCTCGGTGCAGGAGGCCGCGATCTCGGCCTGCCCGCCGTCGTCCGGGTTGATGTACCAGGTGAGGGTGGGGACGCCGTCATCCGCGGAGCAGGCCCCGAGGGTCGCCGCCAGTGCCACCGCCGACAGCCCGGCGACCGTCCGTCTCAGCGTGCGCATCCGGCCTCCTCGCCTCGGTGCGGGAACCGAACGGCCCCCTCGTCGTCATCCCCATACTGCCGACGCCACCCGATTCGATTCGCGAGGCTTGATCCCGGCGGCGACGCCTGATACTCGCGTGCGGATTCTGCACGATGGATGAATTTGCTGGCCCGCAGGGTGAAATCAGAACCATGGACGTGCGTCGCAGCCGATAGTCGGAGTCTCGAGATCGGCCCCCAACGAAGGGAGTAGTCATCGTGACAATCGACGGAGTCCTTAGAGGGGACGCGCGACCAAAAACGGCGACTCGCCTAACGTGGACAACCTTCGCCGTGCTCATGCTCCTCACGCTCAGCTTCGGTGTCGCCCCGCAGAGCGCCAATGCAGCCACACGTGTGTGCGCACCTAACGGACGGTGTGTCTCAGCAGCACAGACCTGCAACCCGGGCACGTCTTGCGCGCGCGAGCTGTTCCGTGAAGTTCCAGCGGGAGAGTATTGCGCGGCCCCGGTCGGTTGCTTCCCATGGAAAGGAAAGAACTATCGATACGTCGGCGGTCCCGCAACGACGCAGGCTCAACGAGAGTCGGCGATGAAGTGTGCGTCGTCGCTGGGAGTGACGTGGCTCGGCAGTGTCGCGGGGGGCCCGATCGGCATTACGATACTCGGCGTCGCCGTATCTCTTTGGGGGTGCTCATCATGACCGGGAATCCCGTGAACGAACGAGAACGGCGGGGTTCGAGTGCTGCCGTCTCTTTCGTGGTCGCCGCGCTGTTCCTCCTGCTCGCGCTCTGGTCGGGCATACAAGGCGAAGCGTGGGCTCTCGGGCTTGCTCTAGTCGGCGCGCTCTGGGTGATTCTTGGCATCCGCGCCCTCAGACGTGGCCGCCCATCCCACTGATCTGATGAACGAGTGAGCCGCCCCGTCAGCGACGGGGCGGCTCACTCGACCTTCGACGATTCGGGTCCGCGGTCACTCGCCGCGGGAGATCGCGATCATCTCGTCGCGGGGCACGACCTTGACGCGGGCGCGCTCGTGCGGCTGCCCGAGGGCGACCTCGTGCTCGTCGAGGCGGTGCCACCCGTCCAGATCTGTCCAGCGCACGCCCCGCTCGGCGAGGAGGGCGGGGATCGCCTCCTCCTCGGGGTGCTCCGGCTGCCACCACTGGCCCTGGTCGTTGATGAGATGGCGGACCGTCTCCATGGCATCCGACTTGGTGTGCCCGATCAGGCCCACCGGACCGCGCTTGATCCAGCCGGTCGCGTAGACGCCGGGGACGCGCGCGTTGGAGCCGGCCTCGATGACCTGGCCCTCCTGGTTCGGGATGACGCCGTGACGCTCGTCGAACGGGACGTCCTTCAGCGGCGAGCCGAAGTAGCCGACGGCGCGGTAGATGGCCTGGATCGGCACCTCGCGGATCTCACCGGTGCCGACGACACCGCCCTGGCCGTCCGACGCGGTCCGCTCGTACACGAGCGCAGCGACCCGGCCCTCGTCGTCCTTCTTCACCTCGAGCGGCTTCGCCCAGAAGTGCAGGTGCAGACGGCGGGACGCCTCCCCCCCGACGCCGTTCGCGCCCGGGCGCGTGCGCCACTGCTGGAGCACGCGGTCGATGACCTTGACCTGCTTGTTGGTCTGCACGGCGGCCAGCGACTGCTCGTCGTAGTCGAAGTCCTCGTCGTAGACCACCATGTCGACGTCGCGGAGCTCGCCCAGCTCGCGCAGCTCCAGCGGCGTGAACTTCACCTGCGCCGGCCCGCGGCGGCCGAACACGTGCACGTCCGTGACGGGTGACGACTTCAGCCCCTGGTAGACGTTGTCCGGGATCTCGGTGGGCAGCAGGTCGTCGGCGTGCTTGGCGAGGATGCGGGTGATGTCGAGGGCGACGTTGCCGTTGCCGATGACCGCGACCGACTCGGCCTCCAGCGGCCACTCGCGCGGCACGTCGGGGTGCCCGTCGAACCAGCTGACGAAGTCCGCGGCGCCGTACGAGCCGTGCGCGTCGATCCCGGGGATGTCGAGGTCGGCGTCGCGGATCGCGCCCGTGGCGAAGATGACGGCGTTGTAGTGCTGCTTGAGGTCGTCGAGGGTGATGTCCCGGCCGAAGAGCACGTTGCCGAAGATGCGGATGTCGCCGCGGTCCAGCACCTCGCGCAGCGCCGTGACGACGCCCTTGATGCGCGGGTGATCGGGCGCGACGCCGTAGCGCACGAGGCCGTACGGCGCGGGGAGATGCTCGAACAGGTCGATCGACACGTCGAACTGACGCTCGGCCTTGAGGAGGATGTCGGCGGCGTAGATGCCGGCGGGTCCGGCACCGACGATGGCGAGACGCAGCTTGGTCATGGGTGTCCTCTCGATCGAGATCGGGGGGGGTGAGAAGGGGGGTCAGGCGGAGCGGTCGGCGACGGCGCGCGCAAACCGGGTCAGTGCCTCGCGCACCGCGCCGTCCGGCAGCGGTGCGAGGGCGTCGATCGCCTCCTGCGACCACTGGTGCGCCAGGCGCAGGGTCTCGTGCGTGGTCTCGTGATCGCGCAGCTCGGCGAGCGCGTCGTCGAGGATGGACGGGTCGGCGCCGGCGGCGATCCGCTCCTGGCCCTCGTCGATGCGCGAACGCAGGTCGGCGGAGGCCTCGTCACGGCGGTGTCCCAGAAGCAGGTACGGCATGGTGGGCACACCCGCGCGCAGGTCGGTCCCGGGCACCTTGCCGGTCTCGGCGGCATCCGGCGACAGGTCGATGACGTCGTCGAGAAGCTGGAACGCGACGCCCGCCTTCTCGCCGAACACGACCATCGGCTGCTCGTACTCCTCGGGCGCTCCCGAGTAGATGACGCCCGACTGGGCGGCGGCCGCGATCAGCGACCCCGTCTTGTCGGCGAGGACCTTCAGGTAGAACTCGACGGGCTCGTCGCCGTCCTGCGGACCCACCGTCTCGTGCATCTGGCCCAGGACCAGACGCTCGAAGGTGTCGGCCTGCAGCTGGATCGCACGTTCGCCGCGGCGGGCCATGAGCTGGCTCGCGCGGGAGAAGAGCAGGTCGCCGGTGAGGATGGCGATGTTGTTGCCCCACACCGTCTGCGCGCTCGGCACCCCCCGGCGCTTGTCCGCGCCGTCCATGACATCGTCGTGGTAGAGCGAGCCGAGGTGCGTCAGCTCCAGGGCGGTGGCGACCTCCACGACCTCGTTCGTCGTCCCGCGGCCGAGCTGGGCCGTCAGGATCGCGAGCATCGGACGCACGCGCTTGCCGCCCGCCTCGTAGAGGTAACGGGCGGTGACGTCGGCGAGCCGGTCGGCGCTGCGGACCTCCCCCTCGAGGGTGCTCTCGACGCGGGTCAGGCCGGCCTCGACGGTGGAGAGCAGGGCGCGCGAACGGAGTCCGCCGAAGATTCGGTCGCTCAGTCCGAGCTTGCCCGCCAGGCGGGAACCGGCGGCGGGCGGGATCGGGGTCACGCTCCCAGCCTAGCCTGGCCAGGGTGACCTCACTCGCGGGCGCCGACCGGTTGACAGCGGTATCGAGCTATCGGACGGATCTCCTGCGCGTCGGGATTCAGGCCGGGTTCGTCCCGCGGTGCAGCGCGACGATGCCCAGGGTCAGATTCCGGTAGGCGACGTCGACCCACCCGGCGTCCCGCATCCAGCTCGCCAGCGTCCGCTGATCGGGCCAGTCGCGGATCGACTCGTTGAGGTAGTCGTACGCGTCGGCGTTGGAGCTGACCGCCTTGGCCACCCGGGGCAGGACCCGGTCGTTGTAGAAGCGGTACACGCCGTTGAACACCGGGGACGGCGGATGCGAGAACTCGCACACCACGATCCGCCCTCCGGGGCGGGTGACCCGGCGCAGCTCCCGCAGCGCCCGACGGGGGTCGTTGACGTTGCGCAGCCCGAACGACATCGTCACCGCGTCGAACTCGCCGTCCGCGAACGGGAGGTCGGTGGCATCCGCCTGCACGAACTCCAGGTTCGGCACCGTGCCATGGCGACGGCGTCCCTCCGCGATCATGCCCGGCGAGAAGTCCGCGGCGACCACGTGCGCACTGCTGGGGACGAAGGCCATCGACGACGTCCCCGTGCCGGCGGCGAGGTCGAGGATGCGCTCGTGCCGCTGCGGGGCGACCGCGCGCAGCGTGGCCACGCGCCAGAAGCGGTCGTTGCCGAGGCTCAGGACCGTGTTCGTGCGGTCGTAGGCGGCCGCGACCTTGTCGAACATGCCGCTGACCCGCTGCGGGTCCTTGCCGAGGTCGGCGCGGGGGGAATCGCTCACGCGACGAGTCTAGGCGCGGGGCGCGGTGCGGTCGTCAGGGGTTGCGAGGTCCGCCAGCCGCTGCAGCCACGGGCCGGTGGTCTCGTCCGAGAACGGCGCCTCCCCGGCGACGACACGGCGCTCGAGGTCGAGCGCCGTGGCCTCGAGGTGCCGCACGACGTCGGCGGGGTACCCGTAGCGGACCCGGTGGTCCTCCCACTCGTCGCGGTCGTCGATCCAGGTGCCCCGGCCGTCCGTGCGGCGGACGACGTCGAGGTCCATGTCGATCCCGATCGGCATGCCCTCCTCGTTCCACGTCACGTCCCAGGCGAGATCGATGTACACCGCGACCGGGTGGGGCGCGGCGTTGTGCGTGAACGCCCAGTCGCCGGACGCCGGCACGAGCGTCACGTTCGGCTCGCGGCACACGAAGTGCCGACCCGGACGGTCGCTGCGCCAGCCCACCTGCTGGCCGAACCAGTCGCCCCACTCGTCCGACCCGAGGTAGACCGAGTCCTGCTCCCAGTGCGGCGACCCGTCCCACTTCCGCCAGCGGAACAGGAGGCGGGTACCGGGTGCGGGACGGGAGGACATGATCGGGAGTCTAGATCGCGGGTCTAGGGTGAACGGGTGACCACCGCCGCGGATGACGCCGTGCCGCGCCTGCGCGTCGTGACGCGCGAGCTCCCCCCCATGGAGGACGTGCTGGCGTACACGACGCCGTACGACCCGCTCTTCTGGAGCCGGCGCGGGGAGTCCCTCGCCGCCTTCGGCGACCTGCTGACGCTCCGCTTCCCCGGCTCCCGGATCGGAGACGTCTCCATCGCCGACCGCTGGCGGGCCATCGCCGCCGCGGCCGAGATCGACGACCCGGTGGGCCTGCCGGGGTCCGGACTGGTCGCTTTCGGCTCGTTCGTGTTCGACCCGCGCTCGCAGCGCGAGAGCGTGCTGCGCGTGCCCGGCATGATCGTCGGCCGTCACAGCGGACGCGCCTGGGTGACGCGCCTCGCCTTCGACGACACCCCCGACGAGCCCGAGCCCGAGCTCCCGCCGCGCTCGCCCTTCGGCCCCCATTGGGCCGCGTCCTTCGGTCCGGGGCGCCTCACGGCGGGCGGATATCAGGATGCCGTCCAGAAGGCGATCGACCTCATCTCGGCCCGCGAGCTGGACAAGGTCGTCATCGCCCGCGACATCGCCGGGACGATCCCCGCGGGATCCGACCTCCGCCGCCTGGTCCGCTCCCTCCTGGAGGGCTACCCCGACTGCTGGATCTTCGCCGTCGACGGGCTCATCGGGGCGAGCCCCGAGACACTGGTCACCGTGTCCGGGGGCACCGTCACCGCCCGCGTCCTCGCCGGGACGACCGCGCGCGGCGGCGACGCCGACACCGACGCGGCCGCCGCCCTCGCCCTCACCGAGAGCGCCAAGGACCAGGAGGAGCACCGCTTCGCCGTCCAGAGCGTCCTCGCCTCGCTGCGCCCGCACACGTCCGCCCTCGCCGCCGCCGAGCAGCCGTTCACCCTCAAGCTGCCGAACGTCTGGCACCTTGCCACCGACGTCGAGGGCGAGCTCTCCGCGCACGCCTCCTCGCTCGACCTCGTGTCGGTCCTGCACCCGACCGCCGCCGTCGCCGGCACGCCCACCGACCGCGCCATGGACGTCATCCGCGAGCTCGAGCCGTTCGACCGCGGACGCTACGCCGGCGCCGTGGGGTGGATCGGCGCATCCGGAGACGGCGAATGGGCGATCGCCCTGCGGTGCGCCCAGGTCGACCGGGCCGCGCCGACGTCGCCCACCGCCCCCATCACCGCCTACGCGGGCGCCGGGATCATCGCCGACAGCGACCCCGAGTCCGAACTGCTCGAGACGCGGGTCAAGTTCCGGCCCATCATCGAGGCGCTGGCCTG
>Ga0194110_10008822_pt1 | contig 11417 bp, 10 predicted proteins | sample TA2Kig1200mmetaG_FD_146192 | JGI IMG/M metagenome (GOLD analysis project Ga0194110, IMG submission 146192) | Freshwater microbial communities from Lake Tanganyika, Tanzania - TA2015032 Kigoma Deep Cast 1200m | ecosystem: Environmental > Aquatic > Freshwater > Lake | place: Tanzania: Lake... | reverse complement strand
AAGAATGTTCAGCCCGCGGAAGGAGAAGTGCCCGCCGATATGAGCACGACGTCGCTGGTCGGCGGAGGATTGATCGCGGGCGATTCATTGGCGGCATTGAGCCTTGGGATTTACGGGCTGTTGCGAACGGTATTGTAGCGGCGGTTTGCGAGCGCGCCCTCAGTCTGCGCTACGCCAAATACGCGCCGTCTTGCGCGCTTAGGCCGCGCGTCGTAAAACCGCGAGTTTGGCGCTTTCCGAAGCCCGCCAGAGAAACTAGATTGCCGTGAATGCCAGAGACATTGGTTGTCAATGAAATCTATTTGAGTTTGCAAGGCGAAAGCACTTTCGCTGGATTGCCCTGTGTCTTTGTGCGTTTGACCGCCTGCGATCTCCGCTGCTCGTACTGCGACACAGCCTATGCATTTGCCGAAGGAAAGAAGACCAGCTTGGAGGAGGTCGAAAGGCGAATTGCGAATTTGGCTTTGCCTTTTCGCGAGGCCCCGAGCTTGATGCGTTTGCCATTGGTTGAATTGACGGGAGGCGAACCGTTGTTGCAGGAAAATGCTTTGCCGTTGATGCAGCGGTTGTGTGATGCGGGGTTCGTTGTTTTAATCGAGACGAGCGGAGCGCACGATATTTCGCCGGTGGATGCGCGAGTTCATCGCATTATGGATTTGAAGTGCCCCAGCAGCGGTGAAGTTGAAAAGAATCTTTGGAGAAACCTGAAACACCTGAAGAGCAGCGACGAGATCAAGTTCGTCATTGGCACTCACGAAGATTACGAATGGGCAAAGCATCAGCTTAACGAGCATCACCTTTCATCGATTTGTCCGGTATTATTCTCATGGGTTTCACCACTCACGCCGGAGCAGCAGCACAAGTCACTCAAGAGAGTGCCCGCAGGTCAAACTCCGATTTCGCGAAAGGAGCTCGCGGAATGGATCATGGCCGACGCGCTGCCGGTGCGATTTCAAGTTCAAATGCATAAAGTCATTTGGGCGCCGGATGCGCGCGGGGTTTAAACTCGTTATGCGGAGGTCATCGCCCTTAACACCAGCCGGAGCGCGGACATTCCTGTACGCAGCAACGATCTGCTGCTCGGAACCGTTGGCCGTTCTAAAGCTGCATGCATTCACATGAGTCACCACTTCGACTTAGGTTGTCTTGCCAGGTGTCTCGGATATTGCTGCGGACAGGAATGCCCGCGCTCCGGTCGTTTTTGTCTGTGAACCTTCGCGCAAGAACAGTTCTTCGCCTCTTGCGCCAGTACGAATCGCGGAACATTACATTCATTTCGCGGGACGGTTCATGGCCGATTGTGTGGGAGAAAGCCAAAGGGGTGTTTGTATGGGATGCGAATGGAAAGAAGTACTTGGATTTGACCGCGGCCTTTGCTGTCGCGGCAACGGGACATGCCAATCCACGGGTCGTTGCAGCCGGCCAGCGGCAAATGTCCAGATTGCTGCACGCGATGGGCGACGTCCATCCGCACGCGCTCAAAGCTCGATTGGCGCAAGAACTCAGCCGTTTGACGTTCGAGCGCTGGAGCCGTTTCACGCCTAACGGACCACGCCTCACGGCCAAAACCATCTTTTGCAATTCGGGTTTTGAAGCCGTCGAAGCCGCACTCAAGACCGCGCTGCTGGCTACGGAAAAACCAGGAGTCATCGCTTTTAGCGGCGCTTATCATGGGCTTGGATATGGAGCGCTGAATGCGACGCATCGAGGTCACTTCCGCGCGCGCTTTGAACCGCAGCTCGGACGCTTCGGGCATTTTGTGGCTTTCCCGACTCGGCCGGACCAATTGGACGACCTTGCCGTTTGCGTCCGCCGTTTGTTCAAGCGAAAGCGGATCGGTGCGATGCTCGTCGAACCGATTCAAGGCCGCGGCGGGATTAACATGCCGCCAGCTGATTTTCTGCCGTTGTTGCGCAAGCTATGCGATGAAGAGCAAGCGCTCTTGATTGCGGACGAGGTCTTCACCGGTTTCGGCCGGACCGGAAAGTGGTTTGCGTGCGAACATAGCCGAACTATTCCAGACGTGATTTGCCTGGGAAAGGCGATCACCGGAGGGTTCCCTCTGTCCGCGTGCGCAGGCCGGGCCGCCCTTATGGATGAAGCTTGGCCGGCATCGGCGGGTGAAGCGATTCACACGAGCACTTATCTTGGGCATCCGGTTGGCTGTGCGATGGCTCTGGCCCAAATTGAGGAGATCAGAAAACAGCGGTTGGTTGATCGCAGTTTCTCGCTCAGCAAGATGCTCGTGAGCGCGTTGGAACACTTGAAGGCGCCGACGGGACTAAAACTCGCGGCGCGTGGCTTGGGTCTCATGGCCGGACTCGAACTGCGGCACTCCGACGATGAGCCTGCAACGAATAGCGCACTGCAAATCGTCAAGAAAATGCTGCATCGCGGATACATCCTTTTGCCGGAGGGGGAGCACTCGAATGTCATCGCGTTAACTCCGCCGCTGACGATTTCGAGAAGCCAGCTGGAAACGTCTGTTAATGCACTCCAGGAAACACTTGCCGAGTGCGAGCAGGGGATTGAGCAGACCCGCAGCCGATAGCGTGGCTATCGTGTGTAAACGTGTGGTTTGCGTTAGCTACCCGATCAGCGATGGTTTATCGCGCAAGGACCGATGCTTCAGTTCCGTCCGCAGCAGGATAAGATAGTAGCCGGGCCTTTTTTGATTGAGATGATTTGAAACGTGACGAAAGTCCAAACGGCTCCCTGCCGATTCACCGGCTAACCTTCGGACAGCGCAAGAAGTCACTTCCCTGATACGATTCTCATTCCCGAGTGTCATAGATTTCATTTGGACGAAAGCAGGTTTTAGGCCGAGTGCCGGAGCGCGGACATTCTTGTCTGCTTCGTGCTCCGAAGGTTGATCATGAGACGAAGCTAATTTAATAGGAAATTGTGGCTCTTGAATGGCAGGCCAGTTAAGTTTGAGAAAACTCTGATGAACGGCTCCTCAGAATGAAGCTGACCGAGATGAAGCAAGCCTTGGAAGCTGATCGCATCCAGCTTACTAAGTCGCTGGGCCAGAATTTCCTCCATGATGCCAATCAGCTCCATAAGATCGTCAGGGCGGCTGAGATTTGGCCTGGCGGTTCGGTATTGGAAGTCGGTCCTGGGCTGGGTCCATTGACTGAATTGCTGTTGGACCAAGGAGCAAAAGTCTTGGCCATCGAGAAGGACCGGCGTCTTTATGAGTTCCTTCGCCGGCGCTTGGCGAAGAGGAAGACGCTGACTCTGCTGCACGCGGACGCCTTGGATTATTTGCGAGAGAATCGCTCGGATTGGTCTAACTGGAAACTGGTCTCGAATCTGCCTTATTCGGTGGCTTCACCGATTTTGGTCGAATTGGCCCACGCCACTGGTGGCCCGGAACGGATGGTGGCAACGCTGCAGCTGGAAGTAGCGCAACGTCTTATGGCTTCAGCGGGAGACGACGCTTATGGTGTGCTGACACTCTTGGTTCAACTCCATTATCAACCGAAAGAGCTATTTCGAATTCCAGCTGGATGTTTCTTCCCGGTTCCCAACGTCGATTCGGCTTGTGTAACATTGGTTCGTTGGCCGACACGGCGACTCACAGATCGGCAAGCTCGCGTATTTGAGAAAATTGTGAAACGGAGTTTCTCTCAACGGCGAAAAATGATGATTAAGCTGCTTAAAGAGGATTGGCCGGTGGAAGAACTCGATCGAGCTTTTCAAGCGACCGGGCTTTCTTCCACGATCCGGGCCGAGAAGGTCACGTTAGAACAGTTCGTGATACTGGCGCGCGCTTTAAGTAACGAGGGGGTATCTCATGACAAATGAAGAGGTGTTTGACGTGGTTAACGAATGTGACGAGGTGATCGGCCAGCGCTTGCGTCGCGAGGTGCACCAACTTGGCCTCCGGCATCGAGCCGTGCATGTGCTCGTTTTCAACGGGCGCGGCCAGATATTTCTTCAGAAACGCTCGCTCAAGAAGGATTGCTCGCCCGGCCTGTGGGATTCTTCGGCGTCGGGCCATCTCGATGTTGGCGAGAGTTACGACGCCTGTGCGATTCGGGAAGTGCGCGAGGAGCTGGGGCTCGAGCTGTCATGTGTGCCGACGCGTTTGTTTAAGATTGATGCGTGTGCTGAAACTGGCCAGGAATTTGTCTGGGTTTACCGTTGCCAAGCCGAAGGGCCTTTCAATCTTCACCCCGATGAAATCGAACGAGGGGATTGGTTTACGCCGGCTGAACTGAATCGCTGGATCGCGGAACGACCTGAGGATTTCGCCGGCGCTCTGCGGCTTATTTGGGAAAAGATCAAGTGATTCAGGAGCGCAGTGCAAGGGTTCGCGTCGACAACCGCGCCACCCTGAAAGGGAAGGCCTGCGCTGCTGCCCGCCAACGCGTTCTGCCCCCCGGGATAGAACAGCGAGGCCCAGAGTTCATTCCAGCTCGACAATCCACAGAGCGCATTCGAAAGTGTGCTCGAACATGGCGCGGATCGTACTCGAAAACCTTTCCAAAAAATTCGTCCGAGCCATTCAAGGCGAAAATCGACGTCCAAAAGCTGACGGCGAAATGCGCGGCGCCAGTCCTTTCGCCGTCAGCGCCGTTAACTTGACGGTCGAGGATAAGGAATTGCTCGTTCTCGTTGGCCCGTCCGGTTCCGGAAAAACAACGCTGTTGCGAATGATCGCCGGACTTGAAGATGTTACAAGCGGAGCAATATACATTGATGGCGCGCGTGCGAACGAGGTTCCACCGAAAGACCGCGACATCGCCATGGTTTTTCAGAACTACGCGCTTTATCCCCACATGACCGCTTATGAGAACATGGCGCTCGGATTGAAATTGCGGAAGTTCGCCCGGCCTGAAATTGAGCGGCGCGTCCGGTCAGCCGCCGAAATGCTCGGGCTGCTTTCGATTCTTGACCGGCGTCCCAGCGAGCTGTCCGGCGGGGAACGGCAACGCGTTGCGGTCGCCCGTGCGATCGTTCGACAACCGAAAGCATTCCTGTTCGACGAACCGTTTTCAAATTTGGACGCGCAGATGCGGGGCCAAATGCGGCTCGAACTTTCGAAACTGCACAAACGGCTCGGTGCAACGATGCTGTTTGTGACGCACGACCAGGTCGAAGCCATGACACTGGGTAACCGTGTGGCCGTCATGCGGGATGGAACTATCCAGCAGGTGGCCGATCCGCTGACGCTCTATCAACGGCCGGCGAATATGTTCGTCGCGGGATTCATCGGGTCTCCGGCGATGAATTTATGGCGAGGTAAGCTCTGGCGTGAAAGTGCAAACGTTTGCTTTCATGGGAAGGCCGGTAACGGAGATGCGATCTGCCCCATCCGATTGGACGATGGTATCACCGCGGCCTTGCAGAATTATGTCGAAAAAGAAGTGGTCCTCGGAATTCGACCCGAGAATATTTCTGTGGATGCGACACCGCCCGAGCCGGCGAGCCGCGTTGCAACCGGAACAATTGATGCCTCTATTGAAGTCATCGAACTCACCGGCCCGGAAATTTATCTCGGTCTGAAAACAGCTGCTGCACAGATGCTGACCGCGCGAGTTGACAGCTCCTTCACAGCAGCGCTCAACCAGAAAGTCACACTGTTTCTAGATATGCAGAGAGCGCACTTCTTCGATCCGGTTACCGAGAAGTTGATTACTCACCCATTGCCACCATGAATGTGCCAACAGCCATTGGAATCAACCGTGAGACAACAGAGGGAACGGAGAGGAAAGAACGTTGCAGGAGCCTCGTTTTCTCCGTTTTCTTCGTTACCTCCTGTTAACATATCTGCCGTTCGGATGAACCCCCTCAAATTACATGATCTCCACCGCCGGCTAAACGCCAGCTTTGCCGATGTGAATGGCCAAGAAGTTGTCAGCCATTATGGCCATCCACTCGATGAGCATTCGGCTGTGCGCGACACGGCCGGCGTCATTGATCTTAGTTTTCGAGGGCGACTCTGCCTTGCCGGAACAGATCGCCGCCGTTTTCTGCATGGCCAGGTCACGAACGAAGTCAACGGATTAAAAGTCGGCGAAGGATGTTACGCCGCTCTCACCAATCACAAAGCCAAGATGATTTGCGACCTCAACATCCACATTCTCGAAAACGAAATCCTCCTCGATTTCGAGCCTGGCTTGAGTGAAACGGTCGCGGCCCATCTCGACAAATATATCATCGCAGACGATGTCCAGGTCGTGCGCGTCGCGCCGCATTACGGGTTGTTCAGCATCCAGGGACCGAAGGCCGAGGCGGCGGTGCGCCAATTGGAGTTAGGAGTTGATCTGCCACAAGAACCGATGGGCCACGTGAAGGCGGACCACCATCAATTCGGCGAGGTTTATCTGATGAATCAACCCCGTGTCGGGACGAGTGGGTTTGACATTTTCATGCCAGTGGCCGCTGCGGAGGCCGTTGCCGAAAGACTCGTGGGTGCAGCCAAAGCAACGGGAGGCCGGCCGGCCGGCTGGCAAGCGTTGGAGATCGCGAGAATTGAAGCGGGCCTTCCGAGGTTCGGAGTGGACATGGACGAAACGAACTTGCCTCCGGAAGCGGGACTGGAAGCGGGCGCGATCAGCTACACCAAAGGTTGCTACATCGGCCAGGAAGTCATTGCGCGCATTCGCACGTACGGACAAGTGGCGAAGGCTTTGCGGAGTTTGCGCTTGGCGGATGACTTGAAGCAACTGCCGGTCAAAGGCGATAAACTATTTCTCGGCGACAAAGAGGCCGGCTACATAACGAGCGCCGTCGCCTCCTCTGCCCTGCGCGCGAATATCGCGCTCGGATACGTGCGGCGCGAAGCGAATCAAATCGGCGCCGAGCTGACTCTGCGAACAGCTTCCGGCGAAAGCAAAGCGACGATTATCGCTCCTCACCGGCGCGAAAGTGCTGCGTCGTAGGATAGGCGTCTCGCTTGTCCAGCATTTGCGTGCACCAAAACACGTGCTCTTGCGACAGCTAACTAAATCGAGGACTTGCGCCATTGGTATATTTCGCCTTTAGATTGAACGAGGCAATTTTAAGGCAGGGCGAACCTGCCGGGGAGCCGACAGAAGCAGTTCGCCACTACCATTTGTCGGCTCACCAGCAGGTACGCCCCCTGAGCCGCGAAGCGCCTTGAATTCCCATCCCAGCATCCAGCTTGACCGTCCAAACAATTGCTGCCACAGATATGCATTATGACCAAGTTCCCCGCCACTTTATCGATTCTCTTTTCAAGCGCGCTATTGGCTTCAGCCAAGGATTACGTGCTCCATTCGTTTCAGAAGATTCGAGTCACCGACCAGTTTTGGGCCGAAGGCGCTAACTTCGGAGATTTCAACCACGATGGCAAAAATGATGTTGTTTCGGGCCCTTATTGGTACGAAGGGCCCGACTTCAAAAAGAAACATGAATACGCTCCGGCGACGCAGACGTTCAAGCTGAAGAAGGGCGATGGCACTGAAGCAACCATTCCCGGATTCGAGGGGCTCCTGGGAGTGAACAATGCTTACTCGAGGAATTTCTTTGCCTTTGCCCACGATATCAACGGCGATCAGTGGACGGACATTTTGATTCTAGGTTTCCCCGGCGAAGACTCTTCCTGGTACGAGAATCCGAAAGGCCGCGAAGGGCACTGGAAACGGCACGTTGCCCTCAATGTCACCGACAATGAATCTCCAACATTCGCTGATCTTACCGGCGACGGAAAGCCCGAGATCGTTTGCAGTTCGCATGGCTTTTACGGTTATGCCGCGCCCAATTGGAAATGGGCTGATCTGTCCCGGCCATGGACGTTCCATGCCATTTCATCAAAAGGTCCTTGGCAGCGCTTTACCCACGGGCTCGGCCTCGGCGACATCAACGGCGACGGCCGGCTGGATATTCTGGAAAAAGATGGTTGGTGGGAACAGCCATCGTCCCTCGCGGACGATCCCGTTTGGACGAATCACAAATTCCAATTTTCTCCGGCCGGCAGCGCGCAGATGTTTGCTTATGACGTGGATGGCGACGGTGACAACGACGTGATTACGAGTCTCGCCGCGCATGGCTATGGATTAGCTTGGTACGAACAGGTTAAAGAAGGGGGCAAAATCACGTTCAAGAATCACACGTTCATGAACAAGGAGCCAAAGGAAAACAAGTACGGCGTCAAGTTTTCACAACTCCACGCGGTCGATCTGGTGGATATGGACGGCGATGGCCTCAAGGACATCATTACGGGGAAACGGATCTGGGCGCACGGCCCAAACGGCGATGCCGAACCGAATGCGCCAGCGGTCCTCTATTGGTTTAAGCTCGTGCGCGGCGCGGACAAGAGCGTCGATTTCGTGCCTTACCTCATCGACAGTGACTCGGGCATTGGGACGCAGGTTGTGGCCGGGGATGTTAATGGCGACAAGCTTGCTGACATCGTCGTCGGCAACAAGAAGGGCGTCTTCGTGTTCCTGCACGAAACGAAACCGGTCAGCCAAAGCGAATGGGAAAGGGCGCAACCGAAGCCGTACGGAACCGCGAACTGACGCATGGCGGCGGCCGTAGCGCAGAAATTCCTGTCTGCGGTTGCGGGACTTTCTAGTCCCGCAGCGAACGGCACAAACCCAACCACGGGTGGCTGGAAAGTCACCCGAACGCGCAGACACGAATGTCTGCGAATGTCTGCGCTACCGGCGGCGTTCGAATCTTCGAGCTCACACAGGCGAGAAATGTCGTCAACTAGAGAATTTGTTTTGGCTCCAGTTGCGTTTTGGTTATCTTCCTCGCCTGAATCCTATGACTCAACGAACGCGTTTTCTGGATCGAGCAGTTAGATTGTTTCTAGTTTCTGTCACTTCCGTCTTTGCGGCGCAACCGCCCACGGGCATCAAACCATCCGGCAGCGATGGCAAACCTCTCAACCTCGATTTTGAAGAGGGCACCTTGAACCACTGGAAAGCCGAAGGCCGCGCGTTCGAGAAACAACCGATCCAAGACGATACAGTCGTGCGTCGGCGAAGCGACATGAAGAGCGATCACACCGGCAGTTATTGGGTCGGCACGTACGAGATCGGCGGCGATGATCTCACGGGGACATTGACTTCGGTGGCATTCAAAATCAGCCAACCCTTCGCGAGTTTTCTGGTCGCGGGCGGCTCGACAGAACTCAATCGAGTCGAATTGGTGCGCGCAGATACGGGACAGGCTTTCTTCAAAATCTCCGGCTTCGATACAGAAAATCTTCGGCCCGTCGTGGTGGATTTGCAGCCCCATTTGGGCAAAGAGATTTTCATTCGAGTGATCGATCATCAAATTGGCGGCTGGGGCCATATCAATTTCGACGATTTCAAATTCCATGCGGCGAAGCCCGTTTTCGCCAATGTCATCGATCCCGCCCAAATCGCCAAACAGGCCGAAATGCCATCCATGGACTCCGTCAAGTTTGCCGGACTCACGCCCGAGGATGCGGCGAAAGCAATCACGCTGCCACCGAACTTCTCGGCCAAACTTTTCGCCGCCGAGCCCAACGTGCAGCAACCTATCGCTTTCGCTATCGACGATCGCGGCCGTTTATGGGTCGCCGAAGGCTTCACCTATCCGCGGCGTGCCCCAGAAGGCCAAGGCAAGGATCGCATTTTGATTCTCGAAGACACCGATGGCGACCATAAATTCGATAAGCGAACCGTGTTCATGGAGAAGCTGAATCTGATCAGCGGATTGGAGGTTGGTTTTGGCGGTGTTTGGATCGGCGCCGCGCCGCACTTGTTGTTTATCCCGGATAAGGACCGCGACGACAAACCGGACAGCGAACCGCAAATTTTGCTCGATGGTTGGGATTTCAGAGCCGACACGCACGAAACGTTGAATACATTCACGTGGGGTCCGGACGGTTGGCTTTACGGTTGTCACGGCGTTTTTTGTCCGTCGAACGTTGGAAAACCTGGCGCGCCGGAAAGTGAACGACAATGGGTCGATGCGGCCGTTTGGCGGTATCATCCCCTTAAACATCGTTTCGAAGTTTTCGCCGAAGGGACGAGCAACCCCTGGGGCGTCGATTTCGACGAGTATGGGCAATGTTTTATCGAAGCGTGCGTCATCCCACATCTCTGGCACATGATCCAAGGCGCGCGCTACGAACGCCAAGGCGGACTGCATTACAGCATCAGTTTGGACGAAATCCGACGCAATGAAAGCCACCGCGATCCAAGATCGAAGAAGCCGGTCTATCCCCATTATTATGCGGACATCAAAACGATCGGCGACCACGTCCATTACGCCGGCAACAAAGGGCCGCACGCGGCAAATGATCGCTCAGATTCGGCCGGCGGCGGTCATGCGCATGCTGGCATGATGGTTTATTTGGGTGACAGTTGGCCGTCCGAATACCGCGGAAAGCTTTTCATGAATAACATCCACGGGCAGCGCCTGAACATGGACGCCCCCGAACGCCGCGGCTCCGGTTACGTGGGGAAACACGGGGCAGATTTCCTGAATTTCAACGACCGATGGTCGCAAGCGCTCAACATGCTCTACGATCAAGATGGTTCGGTCTATATCATCGATTGGTATGACAAGAACCAATGCCACCACAACAACGTTGATGGACATGACCGTTCGAACGGACGCATTTTCAAAGTGGTTTACGGCCAGGCCAAGTTCACGCCGGTGGATTTGCAAAAACGCACGGATGAAGAACTGGTCCAGTTGCAATTGCACAAGAACGATTGGTACGTGCGGCACGCCCGGCGAATCTTGCAGGAGCGCGGATCGAACACGAAAGTCCACGAGTCGCTGACTCGGATGCTAAGCCAGAATTTGGATGTGACTCGCAAGCTGCGCGCGCTTTGGGCACTTCACGTCACTGGTGGATTAACTGAACAAATCGCGCTCGAACAACTGCGCGACACGAGCGAGTACATTCGAGCTTGGGCAATTCAATTCCTGGCCGAGGACCGGAACGCGTCCGAAGCAGCCCGGCTCGAATTCGCCCGATTCGCTAAGCGCGATCCTTCCCCGTTCGTTCGACTTTATTTGGCGGCTGCTTTGCAGCGCATGCCCGTTGAACAACGCCCGCCGATTTTAGAGGGCCTGCTCGCTCACGCAGAAGATGCGCAGGACCACAACCTGCCGCTTATGTACTGGTACGCGACGGAACCGGTCGCAGCGCAAAGCCCGCCACTGGGCATCACGTTGATGACCAAATCCAAAATCCCACTCGTCCGGCAATTTATCGCGCGGCGGATGGCATCAGTTGATCAAGTGGCAGCAGCGGCAAAATGAGGCGTGGCGAAGACGTTTATGCCGCTTTGGGGCAAACTGAAGCGGGTCGTTATTTGATCGTTTTTTTTTATTGTGAAAGCTCGGCACCATGCCCTCGTGTTGTCAGCCAGGGATATGACCCAGAGCGAAAGAAGAAGATATGAAAGAAGGTAAGAGTTCTATTTCGAAAGCCAAAAGTTACATCAAAA
>Ga0194110_10008814_pt1 | contig 11423 bp, 10 predicted proteins | sample TA2Kig1200mmetaG_FD_146192 | JGI IMG/M metagenome (GOLD analysis project Ga0194110, IMG submission 146192) | Freshwater microbial communities from Lake Tanganyika, Tanzania - TA2015032 Kigoma Deep Cast 1200m | ecosystem: Environmental > Aquatic > Freshwater > Lake | place: Tanzania: Lake... | reverse complement strand
GGTACCCTGAAAAAGCTGATTGAGGATCCACAGCTCTATGAAAATCTAAATGAAGGGGCGGGCCGTCTCTCTTCCATTCTGAAACGGATCGATCAGGGAGAAGGCGTGGCAGGGTCATTGGTCGGGGAGAAGGCATTAATCAGGGAGTTAGAGGAAACGATCCATGAGTTTAGAGAGGCAGCAGGGGAGTTGAGAGAATTGATCAAGGATATGAAGGCCAATCCCAAGAAATATTTAAAGTTCAGTATCTTTTGATTGAAGAAGAATAATCGAATGACGCGAATGGCACCGAATGGAGCAAATGACAAAAATAGTTCATCGTCAATCGGAAGATTTATTACTTATCACCTCATAGACGGTGAGAGGCACGGAACTGCCTTTCACTGAAACTTCTCCGAGGCTCCGCAGTCTGTGAGGATGGAAATCAGGCAAGTGGCGGACGACCTCATCCGAAATAATCATCGTAACGCCCAGAGACTTTGTTAATTCTTCGATACGCTTGGCAAGGTTGACCGTGAGACCGAGAACAGTCGAATCCATCCGTTCGGTTGAGCCAATTGTTCCCAGAATGACCGGTCCGCTATGGACACCGACGCCTATCTGAATCGCATGATCCGAAGAGAAATTGTTCGCTGTATTAAAAGTCCTGACCGAAGTTAGCATGTCGACGCCACAGGCAACTGCCCGCTGGGCAGAATCAGACCCTTCAAAGATACATAAGACCGCATCACCGAGAAATTTATCGATCACTCCCTGTTTCGCATTCACCACATGGGCAATCTCTTCATAGAGTTGGTTGACCAGGGTAATCAGTTGGCCTGGGGAGAGGCGTTCTGATAAAGCGGTAAATCCACGGATATCGCAACAAAGCACGGTTACCCACTGCTGGTCGGCCTGGCCAGGATGGATCGACCCAAGGCCATGGATGGCAATGCGGCGTAGATAAGCAGGAGGAACAAATTTTTCAAAGACATCCCGGGTTTCACGAACAGTCTTCTCCAAAGATCGGAAATGGACAGCCACCGTAAGAGTTAGAGAGATGGAGAGCCAGAAAGAGGTGAACCAGAAGATCTGACTGCCGAACGGCATGGGCAAGCCGGAAGATCGTAAAATATCGTGGAGTCCACCTAAGAGCCATAGTATCATGCCGAAGACAAATGGAAGAAGATAGGAAGGGCCTTCCCTCTTGAATAATTTTCTGGCTGCGGTGAGACAGTAGAAGAAACCAATGGCCAGAGTAAAGAAGTGGATCAGAGGTCTGAGCAGTTTTGATTGTGGTCTGAGAATGCCGGTGGCCACTTCATGGGGCACAAGGGGAAGCCCTAAAAACCAAGAACCCTGACCCGCAAGGGCCATTAAAGCCAGAATAAGGCTGATCCCGATGATGGCTTGAGATAGCCGGCTTAGTTTCATGTTATCAAGAGATGAAGTAAACCAGGCCCAGGTGGCTGGCAGGAGAGCCAACGCGGCGAGATCGATCCGGTATCCCCAAAGAATGGATAGAGGCGATTTCTGAAAACCATAGATGACCCAGCCAAGGAAGAGTAAAGCGGAAAGAAGATAGAAAAGAAAAAGGCTTCTCAGGGGATGGTATTGACGATAGAGGCCCAAGGTGACCAGGCATAGAATAGACATGACCCCATTGGCAATCAAACCGAAAAAGGGTCCTACGCTGTAATGAGGGATCAGATTAGGTAACATTTGAAAAACTCCATCATCAAATTTGTAGAAATTAAACTCTAAATTCAAAACCCAAAACTTTATGGGGGCATCTAATAATTCCAAATTCGTCACTCCTACGAAAGCAGGAGTCCAGTGATTTCATGAAGTTCTGGATTCCGGCTTTCAGAGATGACAAACCGGGTAAACTTATACCTCAGGTATATCAAGGTTTTTAACAGCTTTAAACGTTTGATTGTGAACGATGTCCTGAACGTTGTCATTTAGGGTTTAGGGTTTTGAGTTTAACTTATTGCTTCAGATTTCAATTCGTTCTGTCCAACATAATTTTGTTGCTATTTTGTGCACCATCTCTAAGCAACTAACAAGTAATAATCTTTTCCATCTTTCTCTTCCAACCTGACCCTTCCCTCCCCCTTTAAAATCTCAAGGTGACCGACGGCTTCGGAGACGCCAAGGAATATCTCAAAGGGGGGAACGCCCGGAAAGAGATCCATGGCGATCTCATAGGGAGTTTTTTCTCTTTGAGAGAGAAAGGAATAGATATAATCCATTCGTTCCTGATGGTGTCGGGTGATCTTCTGAATCAGACCTTTGGAATCAAAAACCTCTTCTCCGTGACCTGGGAGAATCAGGCCAACATCCAGCCTATCAATCTTTTCCAGGGAAGAAAGATACTCCCCGAGACCCGGATAACAAAGGGGAGCATTGTTATCTGGAACATATAAAACAGGATTAGGAGTGATCTCCTTTAACAGGTGATCCCCTGTAAAAAGTGTCTTCTTCTCAGGCCAGTAAAAACAGACCAACCCAGGACTATGGCCAGGACAATGGATTGTCCTCCAGGTCATTGAGGTAAAAGAGATGGGTTCTCCATCTTCTAAGAAGAAAGCTTCATGGAGGGGGTCGGTCATTTTCTGGGCTGATTCCATAAAATGGATGGCTTGATTGACCAGGGTTTCCGGAACGCCATTTCTCAGGAGAATCGACTTCAGAGAACCGAAGGAGTGAATTATTGAGCGAATTCTTCCATACTCCTTCGGGTGCATAAAGATGGGAGCCCCGGAAAGGGAGGATATCTTTTGGGCCTGTCCATAGTGGTCAATATGGCCGTGAGTGACCAGAATACGTTCGATCGATGAAATGGAGAAGCCTAGATCCTCCAAACTCTTTGTCAGCACTTCAAAGGAGGCATCGGTCTTAATCCCCGCGTCAACAAGTGTTCTCGGTGACTCATCAATCAGATAGACATTGGTTGTCTTCAAGGGAAATGGGATGGGAAGTTCGATCTGATAGATCTTATCGAAAAAGGTCCGGATCATCGCTTTCCTCAATTTGTTCTCTCAACAGCGACTCTTTCTGTGGGAGAGATGGATATTTTCAATTTCTAAGGACCTCCTTTGAGGTTTAGGAAAAATCCTATTCTCTTTTTTGGAGATTGTCAATTTTGCGGTGTTCGATATCGTATTCGGGGGGAAATTTTCGAGTAACTCTTTTCCCTCAGATGAAGAAGAAGAGATAAATCTTTCGATAATGAGGGGATATTAATAAGGAATTACAAATGAGAAAAAAATTGCTTGACACCACAAAATATTGTGTTAACTTCTTTATTGGTTCATAAATATAGTAGAGGGGGAGGAACATGGGATTGACCCACCTAACACAGAATGCCATGGCGGTTCTACAGAAACGGTATCTATTAAAAGATATCCGTGGAAATATCGTTGAAGCGCCTGAGGATCTCTTCAGGCGTGTTGCAAGTAATGTTGCTCAGGCTGATCGGCTTTATGACCCTTCCAGCGATCTCACTTCCACTGAAACGGGATTTTATCAAATGATGGTCTCGCTCGACTTTCTTCCCAACTCGCCCACCCTGATGAATGCGGGCAGGGAACTGCAGCAGCTCTCCGCCTGCTTTGTTCTTCCGGTGGGAGATTCGATGGAGGAGATTTTCGATGCCGTAAAGCAGATGGCCCTGATTCAGAAAAGCGGAGGCGGAACGGGGTTTGCTTTTTCCAGACTCAGACCGAGGAACGATGTGGTGGGTTCGACCAAGGGGGTTTCAAGCGGCCCGGTCTCCTTTATGAGCGTTTTCGATAATGCCACGGAGGCCATCAAGCAGGGAGGAACCCGGAGGGGTGCCAACATGGGCATCCTGCGTGTGGATCATCCTGACATCCTCGATTTTATTAAGTGCAAAGATGAAGACCACCATTTCAACAATTTCAATATCTCTGTGGCGGCCACGGATGAATTTATGGAGGCCGTTGAAAAAGGTGAAAAATATCCCCTCCGAAATCCGAGGACGCAGGAGGTTGTCCGTCTCCTCGATGCAAAAGAGGTTTTTGAGAAGATGGTCTATTATGCTTGGAAAAATGGAGATCCGGGGATCATCTTCATCGATCGGATCAATAGGGATAATCCCACTCCCCAGGTGGGTCCTATCGAGAGCACGAATCCCTGTGGTGAACAACCCCTCCTTCCGTATGAATCCTGCAATCTCGGTTCCATCAACCTTTCCAATATGATCAAGGGCGGAGAGGTAGATTGGGAGAGATTGAGCTCGGTCACTGAAAGGGCGGTTCATTTTCTGGACAATGTGATTGACATGAACCGTTACACTCTTCCTAAGATTGAGGCCATGACCAAGGCCAACCGGAAGATCGGCCTGGGCGTGATGGGGTTTGCAGACCTTTTGATTCAACTGAGAATTCCTTATGATCATCCAAAGGCTTTTGAGATTGGAGAGAAGGTGATGGGTTTCATTCAGGAAAAAGGGAGGAAAGCCTCCCGCGAGTTAGCCCTGAAAAGAGGATCCTTCCCAAATTTTGAAGGCAGTGCATTCAGAAGCCAATGGGATGCAATGAGGAACGCAACCATCACAACGATTGCTCCAGCCGGCACGATCTCCATCATTGCAGGAACCTCTTCCGGGATTGAACCCCTCTTTGCACTGGCCTTTGTTCGTCATGTTTTGGAAGGAAAGGAACTCCTGGAGATCAACCCCTTCTTCGAAGCGATCGCCAAGAGAGAAGGATTCCATTCTGAAGATTTAATGAAGAAGATTGCCCAAACAGGCCATATCGAGGGCATGGAAGAGATTCCGGAGGGGATCAGACACCTCTTTGTTACCGCCCACGATATCTCGCCTAAAGACCATATCCGGATGCAGGCCGTTTTCCAGAAATATACGGATAATGCCGTTTCGAAAACAGTGAACTTCCCTCATGATGCGGCTGTGGGGGATGTGGCAGAAGTTTATCAGATGGCCTATCAATTAGGTTGCAAAGGGGTAACGATCTATCGGGACAGGAGCCGCGAGAAACAGGTCCTCTATAAAGGGCTGAGCGCCCCGGAAGGAGATCGGACAGAGGCCAGAGAGGATGTTCCAGAGACAGAGAGGAAACCAAGAGCACGCCGGGATGTGATCCATGGCTCCACCTGGAAGATCCGGACAGGCTGCGGAAATATCTATGTGACCGTCAACGAAGATGAAGATGGCCGCCTGTTTGAGATCTTCAACCAGATCGGAAAGGCAGGAGGATGTGCAGCCTCCCAATCCGAGGCACTCGGCCGCCTGGTTTCCCTTGCCTTTCGATCGAACATCGAACCCGATGATATCATCCGGCAATTGAAAGGGATCAGTTGCCATATGCCGGTCTGGCATCAGAATGGGAAGGTTCTCTCCTGTTCGGATGCAGTGGCCAAGGCGATCGAATGGCATATTCAGAAGATGAAATCACAGAGGGGAGCACCCCAGGAGCGAGAAGCGTGGTCGAACCCTCCGGAAGTCATCATGACACAAAGCCGAGAACAGAAAATTCCAACGCAGGAAATGAAAGGGATCTTTTTCAGAGGGGCTTGTCCTGAGTGCGGAGGCCCGCTCATCTTTGAAGAGGGTTGCGTGAAGTGTTTCTGCGGCTATTCGGACTGCGGATAGAATAACATGGCGAACCTGTCATAAGACATTTAACCATTTCCCTTTTTCCCCACCATAAACTATCTAAGCAGGATATAAGACTATCTCAAAATAGGCTATACATAATCCCTCCAACCCTCCCCCTGTGGTCGGGTCTAATCGACCTGCCTTAAGGGGAGGAATATCCCCCTCTTAGGGTAAGAGGGGGTGAAGGGGGAGTTACGTTTATCGACGGCGATCTTAAGCTCAATGCATGAGAGTCGGGATAGATTGTTCTGGACAAATCAAAATTTTAAGGGATAATTAAATAAACTGAATAGGGAGGCGGAAGTCGATATTGATCGTTGAGAAATGAAAAACAAAACCTTCCTTTTGATTGCCATCCTTCTCCTTCTTGGGCCGTCGACTTACGGGAATGAACAAAATGTTCCCAAGATAGAGCCCGAAACAGGCAAAGTGTTTCTCTACACCGCCAAGAAATTAGGTGTCCCGATCCTCAAGGCCTCCATCAAAATTGAGAACGGATTTTGGGAAGCTGGGAAGTCCTACTATCGAATCCAGGCTCAGGTGGACTCTCTCCCCAATCTACGACTTCTCTTCCGGATGAAGAACCGGTTCACCTCCATCGTGGAAACATCCACCTATACTCCGATTCGATACATCAAGGAGATCGATCAAGGAGGCCCTTTTGTAAAAGATAAGCATTATCATCAAACCCTCTTCTTCGATCTTGCCCGCCAAAAGGTAACTATAGAAAAAGAAGAAAAAGGGGAGATGACTGAAAAGAAAGAAATTCCCGTCTCCCATGACACCTATGATCCCCTCTCCTTATTTGCAAGGTATTATTTGAAGGAGGAGGTCCGTCCAGGCCAGGATATTCAGATGTCCATCTTTGATGGAGTCAAACTGCGGCAGATCGTATTTCGTTCAAAAAAGGAGAAAGTCGAATTAAATAAAGAGAGAGCAGTGGAAACAGTATGCCTTGAGTGCACGACCCCATTTTCCACCTTTGGAGATCAAGAGGGGAGCATTCGAATTTGGTATACGGCGAACAGGGAAAAGATTCCAATCGTTATGGAATTGGATCTTCCCATAGGTAGCGTGAAATTTGAGTTAGAAGAGATAAGAGAAAGTAAAGAGGTCGTACAGACGTCATCTAAAGAGTAATGAGAAAGGAGGACGCAATGGCTACAAAGAAAGTCGCGAAGAAGGTTTCAAAGAAGGGCGTGAAGAAGGGTGATGCTTACAAGTGTTACGTATGTGGACTGGTGGTCTCAGTGGATGAGGTCTGCGGGTGTGTCGATACCTGCGATATCATCTGCTGCGAAAAGCCGATGAAGCCTAAAAAGTAAAGTCCCCAGGTTAAGGTTCAGGGGAAGGATGCCGGTTTCGTCTATTGGTTAGGGCAATGGGTATTAACTTAATTTCCATAACATTTTACCCTTTGCCAAAACTGGCGTCCTCACCTTTGCCTTAACCAAAACCAAAAAACAACTCTTGAGAGTGATACTCCCTTATAAGAGATTACCTGGGATGAAATATAATAGAATGCATTGAGGAGGTTTTGAATGAAAGCCCCTTATCGTGTTGAGGCAAAAGTGATTGAGCAGAGGGGAGAGTGTGAGTTCGGGCACCGGATTGGAGATCTGGTGAAGTTTGATGGAGAAGGGGTTGAAGGCAGGATATGCTGGCACTCGCTCTGCAGTATGATGTATAAGGTCCATGGGATGCTCTACGGAGCGGACTATCCATGGCTGAACGATAAGAATATCGCAAGTCATCCCTGCCCGGATTTCAAGAACCCGGTGGTCTACGAAATCCGGCGATTCAAAGCGGAATGATTTTATGGAAATATTCTCAACAGATATTCTGGTCATTGGCAGTGGTCTGGCCGGCATGGTTTCTGCCCTCGAGGCTGAGAAGGCAGGCCTTCAGGTCCTGGTCACGAGTAAATTTACAATTGGATTTGGAACAAACACGACCATGTCCAATGCCGCCTTTACAGTGGCGAACTCTCTATTTCCCAAAGAGGATCACCTCAAAGAGACCTTAAAAGCAGGTAAAGGGTTGAACCATCCTGGAATGGTAAAAACCTTGATCGAAAGAGGCCCCGATGCCATGGAGAAATTGAGAGGCTATGGGGTTCCATTGATTGAGAATCAGATGGGATATTTCGTGGAGAGAAGCAAAGGTTCGGCCTCATTGCCAGGAGTTCTTTTGACAAACCCAATAAAGGAAAGATTGAAGAATAGCTCCGTCCGACTTCTTCCTGGCCTGGTCATTTTCGATCTGATCGTCGAAGACGGGAAAGCCTTAGGGGCCTTTGGCTTTTTCAAAGACGGAAGGCCCTGCCTAATCCAGTCGAAGGCGATCCTCATGGCGACAGGCGGAGCAGGGGCGATCTACTACAGAAATGACAATCAAAGGACTATCCTTGGAGATGGATATGGACTGGCCCTTCGGGCAGGGCTCTCCCTTATGGACCTCGAGTTCGTTCAGCTCTTTCCTTTTGCACTGGCAGAGCCAAGGCTTCACACCTTCATGCTCTTTCCTCCTTACCCAAAGGAGATGAGATTGCTGGACGAGAAAGGTGAGGATCTTTCGGAGAAATTAAAACTTGGAGACGATATGAATCGGGCGATTGTCACCCGGAGAGACTCCCTGTCCTTTACCTTATTTGAAGCTTCCCAAAACGGAGATATCTACCTTGACCTGAGACAGGTTCCTGAGGAGAAGTGGAACGTTTATCCGCTCACTTTCCTGAGGCGATCGAAATTTCCCTTCCGGGATCGTCCCTTTCTGATTTCTCCAGCGGTCCATTTCTGTATGGGAGGAGTTGAGATCGATGAGTATGGGATGACCGCTCTCAAGGGACTCTTTGCAGCAGGAGAAGTCGTCTGGGGAGTTCACGGAGCCAACCGCCTTGGAGGAAATGCCCTGACCGAATGTGTCGTCTTCGGAATGTTAGCCGGTCAATCTGCATCAGAATTTGCAAGAGGAAGAGAGCCCGTTCCCTTTTCTGAAGCGTTTCAAAGAAAATGGCAGAGGAAAGCAGAAGGTTATCTGAAAAAGAGCAGGGGGACCTTCGACCCTCCAACACAGATTCTCAGAGAACTGAAGACCTTGTCCTGGAAATATGCAGGACCGGTTCGAGAAGAGAGTTCATTGAAGGAAGGGCTCGAACAGTTGAAATCGATAGAAAAAAGAATGGAGAAGGTCTATCCTGCCACCCTGAAGGACCTGTTCAGGAAGAGGGAGCTGGAAAACGTGGCTCTCGTGCTTAAGGCCGTTTTAAAAGGAAGTTTATCCCGAATGGAGAGCAGGGGCTCCTTCTTTCGTCGGGACTTTCCGGAGCAGAATGACCAGGAGTGGTTGAAAAATTCCTGTTACCACCTTGAAAAAGGAGAACTTCAGATCACCCATCGGCCATTGAATGACCCTAAGCGATTCCCTGTCTGACCGACGAACTGTTTTAAATATTCAGGATCTTCTCCGTCTTCGATTTATCCAATTCCATCACATATTTGATGCCGCTGAGTTCCGACGCCTCGGGTGTCAAGGCAGCAATGTCATCCCGGGCCAGGTATTCGAGAGAAAATTTTCGGCTTCCAGCCATAAGTTGGCGAAGGCCCTGAGCCAGACGTTCATAATAGGTAAAAAGACCGATGGCACCCGTAGGTATTTTCTCGAATTCTTGATCTCCCATTTCCTTGCGCAATGAACTTGCCGTCACAAAAATTTCATCTTTTGTCTGACCGAATCGTTCGATATAGACTGGGACCTGATGATTTTCAATGGTCCTTCCAATCGTCTTTCCCACCATGGCCGCAGCCACCGGAGCCCTCGCCATTCCAACCAGTTTGACAAAAGGAGCGCCCATGGCAATGGCCTTGAAAATACTGTCTTCGAAGATGAATCCTCCTCCGACCGCCAGGGGAGGCACATATTTTTTATTCTTTTGAAGATAAGAAGCATACTGGTAGAGAAGGGTGTGAAGCTCGACCGGAGGAACTCCCCATTCATTCATCATTCGCCAGGGGCTCATTCCGGTTCCACCGCCTGCGGCATCCACCGTGAGAAGGTCCAGCCTATATTTCGAGGCATAGGCTATGGCCCGGGCGAGGTCAGCCGGCCGATAGGCGCCGGTTTTGAGAAAAATATATTTGGCCCCTGCTTTACGAAGGGCTTCGACTCTTTCTGCGAAAGATTCTTCAGAGACCATCCCCACCCGTGAATGCCTTTCAAACTCCTTGAATGCCTTTCGCTCGAAGGCTCTGATCACATCAGGATCGGTTGGGTCTGGAAGGACAATGTAACCCCGCTTATGGAGCATCTGGGCTTTTTTCAGGTCTTTGACCTTTACTTCGCCCCCAATATCCTTGGCTCCCTGTCCCCATTTAAGCTCGATGCATTCAACCCCAAGCTTTTCAATGGCATACTCATGAGTTCCAAGGCGGGTGTCTTCGATATTGGCCTGAACGATGATTGCTCCATAACCATCGTGCTGGTAATCCTTATAGAGCCGGACGCGGCGTTTCAGCTCCACCGTGTCAATGACCCTGCCATCTTTGATGACAGCCTCGGGATCCATGCCAACGACATTTTCTCCAATGGTCAGGCCGGTCCCTGAAAGGGCGGATCCGATGGCCAATCCTTCCCAATTGTTTTTGGCAATATCGGTCGAGCCGATTCCGGAGATCAGCCAGGGGTAACGGAACTTTATCCCTTTATCATGACCGATCGTGACTTCGAGATTGACTGCTGGAAAGATCGCCTTATCGCTGTCCGGTTCGATCCCGTGAGCCCCAACCGCCGTGCCCATGATGTTGAAATGGGAATAGTCGACCGGATAATGCTTTTCCGAGGCGGTGGTGATGACGCCGAAGGGTTGCGGATAGATCACCTCATGGCCCCGGTAGGCGGATTTGCCGATCTCGCACATTCCGATGCAGCCATCCACACAGGTGACACACATCCCTGAAACGGGAACAACCGAACCTTCGGTCCTGTTTTTGGTCAGTGTTGCGGCCGAGGCGTTGATTTTTGATAAGGCCATGTTGAATGTCTCCTTTCCTTTTTCAGTCCTTTTTTATCTCGCAGGCCACACAGGGCTCCATATAACACATCATATCGTCGAACGAGTTCTTCTCCAGGCAGGGCGGGCCCAGATTGGCACATCCTCCACAGATGGCCCTGTCAGGTTCGGTATAGGTGCATCGAAGCTCACAGGCCGGGCAGACATACATGCAGGCCCCGCACAGCCGGCAGGTCTCCGATTTCAGGTCAAAGGGAGTGCCCAGGCTTCTCTTCTCTCCCCGGCTGCGAAAGCCAATCGCCTTGGCAGCCATCTGCTCTTCGCACATCCGGACGCACCGGCCACAGAGAATACAATCCTCATGTTCCTGCTTGAACCGCTGTTGGCGAACATCATGGGAGGAGGCCAGGTCCTGAATAGTCTTTGATTGGGGACAGGAAGCGAGAAACAGTTCGAGAATCATCTTTCGCGCTTTGACCACCCTGGAGGAAGCAGTGCGCACCTGAAGGCCTTCTTGAACTGGATAGGTACAGGAAGTCACCAGTTTTGCATTGGCTCCTTGTCCAATCTCAACCACACAGAGGCGACAGGCTCCATAGGGAGAGAGACCGTCCATATGGCAGAGGGTCGGGATAGGAAACCCGTAGAACCTTGAGGCTTCGAGAAGCGTTGTTCCCTCTTCCACTGAAACTTCCAACCCGTTGATCGTGAGCGTGACCATGGTTTTGATCCTTATGCTGACCCCTTTTAGTTTATGTCGATCGCATTAAATTTACAGACCGCTCTACA
>Ga0194110_10008790_pt1 | contig 11439 bp, 9 predicted proteins | sample TA2Kig1200mmetaG_FD_146192 | JGI IMG/M metagenome (GOLD analysis project Ga0194110, IMG submission 146192) | Freshwater microbial communities from Lake Tanganyika, Tanzania - TA2015032 Kigoma Deep Cast 1200m | ecosystem: Environmental > Aquatic > Freshwater > Lake | place: Tanzania: Lake... | reverse complement strand
GGGAAGCTTCAAACAGGCTTTTAAAAACGCTTGAAGACCCCCCTGACAGTGAAAGTATATTTATACTTTTATCTGAAGACCTGCAGGCAGTTTTGCCGACAATTGTATCCAGATGTATTGTTTTTGAGTGGGATTTCCTGCAGGGTAGCAAGACAGATATAAATATGGATATACAGGGTCTTAAGGAAATAGTTGACAATGGCATAAAGGATATCATAAAGTCTCTGGGCAATTATAAATATGACAGAGAAGATGCAGAGAGTATGAGAAATGAAGCTGGGAGATATATCAATAAATATCCTGAAAAAGTGGGTAACAGTTTAAGTGCTGTATTAAAAATATCAATTAATATTTTGGATTTTTTAAAAAACAATCTTTCTAATAATAATGAAAGTATAAAGACAGAAGTCCAGAAATTTAAAAATGCTGGTGCTTCTGCAGCAGAGTTAAAGAAGTTTGAAGAAAGTTTAAGAGCAAAAAGCAAAAGAAGGCACAATAAATACTATAATTTGGGCATAAATAAAGTTTTTGATATAATAACAGCCTGGCTTGAAGATATATTATCTGTAAGGTCGGGTGCAGATATGTCTGCTTTGAATTACAGTTCAAACTATGAATTAATAGCAGGCAATGTGAAGTTTGTGAAAATTGAAAAAATATTAAAACTTTTTGAAATAATTGAAAACAACAGAAGTTATTTAAAGTATTCAGTTTATACTGAGCTTTCTCTGGATAATATATTTTTACAGATATTGAATTTGAATTGAGGTGAAAAGTTATGCCTTATGTTGTTGGAGTTATATTTAGAAGGAGTGGAAGTATTTACTATTATGACCCCGGCGATATTTCGCTTGAAGTCGGGGATAAAGTTATCTGTCGTATTGACAACAATGCCACTGATATTGGTGAATTAATTGCACCACCAGCAGAGCTGGGCGAAGGTGAATTTGTAGAACCTGTAAACAGGGTTTTAAGGAAAGCAACTGATTATGACCTGTCAATAGAAGAATTGAACAGGGACAGGGAGGCAGAAGGTGTTAAGAAATTTGAAGAGCTTACAAGATTGCACGGTCTGTCAATGAAACTTGTTGATGTACATGTGATATTTGATAAAAGCAGGATGATTTTCTACTTTACTGCTGATAAACGAGTTGATTTTCGTGAGATGGTAAAAGAGCTTGCATCTTATTTTAAAATAAGAATTGAGCTCAGGCAGATCGGTGTAAGGGATGAAGCTAAAATTGTTGGCGGTCTTGGACCCTGTGGTATGAATCTTTGCTGCAAGAGTTTTCTTACTGATTTTGAGTCAATTTCAATAAAGATGGCAAAAGACCAGAATCTTCCGCTTAATCCTTTAAAAATTTCAGGTATCTGTGGAAGACTGATGTGCTGTCTTAATTATGAGTATAACACTTATAAGGAATTTTTAGACCAGGTCCCTGAGAGGGGCATAAGGGTTAAAACAAAATTTGGGATTGGTATAATTTTCGGATATGAACCGTTAAAAAAATCGGTGGTTGTTGAATTTGAAAATGAAAATAAAGCATCAATTCCTTATTCTGAGATAGAGGTAGTTGAAGAAGCTGACCACAAAAAGACAGAAAGTTTATCTGCTGATATATCTGCTGAAACTGAGGAATAGTTCCAGCACAAATCCGCGGCTGCCGATGTAGCTCAACTGGTAGAGCAGCTCATTCGTAATGAGCAGGTTACCGGTTCAAGTCCGGTCGTCGGCTCCAGATTCCTGTTTTTAATTTTAAAATGAAATGGTGATTAATTAAGATAAATGATAATTAATAATTTGAAGCAGAAGCTGAATAAGGATATAGCAGAACTTACAGAATTATTTGCAAAACAGGGTTTAATTTCACAGGAAAATCTTGAAAAATTAAATCTTTCAAACATCACCATTGGTCCGCCAAAGAATAAAAAATTCGGGGATCTTTCCACAAATGCTGCAATGGTTTTGTCACCTGTTTTAAAATACACTCCGCTAAATGTTGCTGAAATATTAAAAGAAAAGATATTTTTTAAATGGAAGGAAGTGCAGAGCTGCTCGATAGTGTCTCCTGGTTTTATTAATTTATCCTTAAGCCATGATTTTATTATTGAAAAACTCCTTGAGATATCTGTCCAGAATGAAAGTTTTGGCTTCAATAAAAGCGGTAACAATATAAAAATACAGATTGAATTTGTAAGTGCAAACCCTACGGGCAGCCTTCACATTGGTCATGGAAGGTGGGCTGCACTGGGCGACAGCCTGTCAAATATCTACAGTGCAAATGGTTTTAATGTTTGCCGGGAATATTATGTTAATGATTATGGAAGCCAGATAAAGAATTTTTCTTTATGTTTAAGAAGCCTTTACCTTAACCATTTTGGAAAGAAAGTCCCCTATCCTGAAGATGGTTATCCAAAAGAAATTGTGGAAACTGCTGTTACTGAAACTATTGATAGATATGGAGACAGATTTATAATCGGGGGTCAAACTGGTAAAAAAGATAAAAATTTTAATAAAAGTTTAGAAGAAAGGTCCATTAAATCAAATCAACTGGAAAAACCGGCAGAACTGGATGCTGACCCTGATGCTCTGGGAGGTATGGGTATTAAAATAATGCTTGGAAGAATTAAAAATACTTTAAAGTCCATGGGTGTTACGTTTGACAGGTGGTTTTGCGAAAGCAGTCTTTATAAGAGGTCCCATTTTGAAAATACAGTTAATGAATTAAAACAGAAAGGATTAATTTATCAAAAAGATGATGCACTGTGGTTTAAATCCTATGAATTCGGTGATGATAAGGATAGGGTAGTTATAAGGAGTGGCGGCGAACCCACCTACTTTGCTTCAGATATCATGTATTTATTAAATAAAATAGAGAGGGGCTTTGACAGATTGATTTATATCCTTGGGGCGGACCATCATGGGTATATAAAAAGGCTCCATGCAGTTGGCAGAGCTGTAGGATATGATGATGAAAAAATTAATGTAATAATAGGGCAGCTTGTTCGTCTTGTAAAAAAAGGCCAGGCGGTAAGAATGTCCAAAAGGGAAGGCAAAGTATATAACCTTGATGATTTGATAGGGGAAGTTGGAAAGGATGCAATAAGATATTTCTTTACAACAAGCTCTTTTGACACTCCACTGGATTTTGATATAGAGCTTGCAAAAAAAAGAACAAGCCAGAACCCTGTTTATTATGTGCAGTATGCCCATGCACGAATTGTAAGTGTCATTGAAAAAATAAAAGAGCTTTACTTCAAAGGACAGCTTCCTGTAGACGGGAGAGAGCTTGGTTTTTTAAGTCCTGGGGAAAGCAAGACTATAGGCAAAGATAATAATAAAATAAAAACTGCAGGCAAAAAAAATTTTAATGATTTTTTTAATGATTTAATTTCCCGGGTTAACTTTGGTGATTTAAAATTGAGCCATTCTGAAGAATTTGAAATTGCAAAAAGTCTAATATTTTACCCCGATTTAATTTATGATGCATGCTTAAACAATGCACCGTATCTTATTAACCAGTTTCTTTACAGGTTAGCTTCACAGTTTCATTATTTTTACAACCACTTTAGAATTATTGATGGAGATAGGCTTAATACAGACAGGTTCAAACTGCTGCTTCTTACAAGAATTGTACTTGTAAATGCAATGAAAATATTAAGTATTTCTGCACCGGTTAAGATGTAACCTGCTTTAAGCTTTCAGGTAATAAATACTTCTTGCTGGATAATAGGATAAATTGTAACTATTCAGCATATAATAATTAATCTTTGCTTGTTATTCCTTAAGCACGGGTTCTTCCTGATTTTATCCCCAACACTTGCTTTTTTTGTTTAAAATCCATCTATTTGGTTAAACAATCACTAACCAGGGCTTAAAACCCCTGCAGTTATTGTATTTTATATCTGGGAGATCCAAAAGCAAATTCTTATAAATTTAAATTTGTTTAAAACCAGCAAAACCTTATTAACTGTAACTATATATTCAGATTTACTGCAATATATTTTTAATTTCAGTACAATATATTTAAAAATACCAAAGAAAACTGTAAAAAATGGTATAATTATAATAAAAGTACGAACCAGAGACTTGTCTCTGGAGTAAGTAAACCAGAGTCACTTTTATTTAAAGCAGCCGGATAAAGAAATTGTTTAAGATTTTAATGGAGACATGCAATGGGCATTGATATCAGAAATATTGAGGTTTTAGATGACCAGATGATTGAAGTCTTAAAAACAAAATCCCCCCAGCAACGGCTCACCATAGCATTTGGTATGTGGAGTTCAGCCAGGAAGCAATTAACTAACTATCTGCGTGGCCAGTATCTTGACTGGGATGAAAAAAAGATTCATCAGGAAGTAGTAAAGAGATTATCCCATGGAGCAATTCGATTTACTTAGACATTTAATCAGTGTTTTTGAATCCCTAGGCATCAACTATTTTGTGACGGGTTCTATTGCATCTATATTTTATGGCGAGCCCAGATTTACTAATGATATAGACGTTGTTGCAGACATCAAAGAACAACATATCCCGGACCTGCTGAAATTATTTCCCAATGATGAATTTTATATAAATGAAGGAGCAATACGTAATGCGATTAAGTATTGCAATCAATTTAACATCATTCATCCATCATCCGGATTAAAGATAGATGTTATGATTTGTAAAAAAGATCCTTTTGACAGCAGTAGATTCGAAAGAATAAAAAGAATCTCTCCAATTGAAGATATGCAGGCTAACTTTGCTTCTCCTGAAGATGTAATAATTATGAAGATGAGATATTACAAAGATGGAGGATCTGAAAAGCATCTCAGAGATATAACCGGTATGCTCAAGATATCCTGCGATATAATTGATAAAAAATACATTGAAAGCTGGGTAAATAAGTTGGGCATTAAAGATATCTGGCGAAGTATCTTAGAGAGGTTAAAATTATAAATCGGTTAAAGCCAAATACTTTGATAAAGGCCCATTTCTTATAAACCCGTCTGTTCCCAGGCAATCGGGAATCTTTAGCAACAATTTAGTAATTATGTAAGAACATCTCTACATTTATCAAGACATATATAAGTGAGCCCAATGATCCTGCAGCTTCTGCAATTGCGGTATTTACTGCAATTATTGAGATTGCAGGGCTTGTTCCTGATTCAAATATCTTAGGATAAATCCAATATAGGAGATAAACTTATCTGATAACTGTTTTTTTTATTATAGTGACATTGATTTTTTATCTGGCATTAAAAAGAAGAAAAAATAAACCAGGCAGTGTAAACATTGGAAGAGAAGAATTCAGTGGAATATTTATCAACAAGAATTATAATAAAATTTTTGCAGTATCAGTGCTGGCCCTTTTATTTTATGGAATTGCAGAGGCAGTAATTTATACCTGGACGCCAACCTTTTTCAGGCTGGATAAGAATTTAAGCGCTCAATTTGCCGGATATACTTTGACCATATTCTGGCTTGCGGTAACTATGGGAAGGATTCTTGTAAGTACCATCCTCTGCAGGATAAAGCCTTACATAATGGCTCTATGCCTGTCAATATTATCATTAATTTCGTTGGTTTTGATGATCTTTGCTGGCAGGGGATTTATCATTATACTGGCGATTGTACTAGTTGGTCTTGGTTATTCCGGTATATTTCCTTTAATATTTTCAACATCCAGCCTAATTTATCCAAAAGGCAAGAGTATTCTTGAAACCTTTTTATTTGTTGCAACTTCACTTGGGGCAGCCCTTGCGCCATATTTAACCGGTATAGGGTTGCGTTTAAATGCGAAATATTCTGCATCAGTTGCTATGATATTTATGGCACTGGTTGCCTTGCTTATCATAATTAATATAATTAATTATAAAATATTTGTTAAAAATCAGAATGTTTGCTGAGACGGAACTAAGTTTCTGGTCTAGGTCTCTGGCCTATTCTATAATATATGGATCATCAATGGTTCCACTGCCTAAAAAGGTTAACCCTTCATATTTTATATTTAGTGCAGGGCGCACGCCAAAAGCATCAAGATGTGCACGCCGGTGTTCTGCCTTACCCTGGTTGTCTACATTCCAGACATCATATTCACCCCAGGAGTAAGGTGATCTTAACCACCAGCCATAGCTGGCTTCGGGGGTACGGGATTTTTGTACAGATTCTGTATTTTCATAACACTGCAGTGATATTATTGCCAGGCGGGATTCATAACTATTAAAAATTACAAACGGGTTGCCTTCGAAATAGTTTTTACTTTCCTCTTCACTCAATCCAACTTCTGTGAGTGACAACAAAAAGATTTTATCAGTTACTACTTCAATTCCGCCCCCATCAGCATTAGAATTTATTCCGCATTCCAGATTTGTATCCAATATCAAACCAAGTTCCTCTGGGGTGAATGAATTCAGGAAACCATCTTTATCCTCATATCCTGTAGGTCTGTTGGATTTGAAGTTTTCATCGACAGGTTCAGCATCTGTTTCATGCTGGGGTTCCCACCAGTTATAAGCTTTTTTACTGCTGTTAAGCCATTGTCTTAAAGTTGAAAACCTGTACCTGTTGTTACCATATTTTGCCCTAAATTCCCATTCACTTTCAGGTTCTTCTGCATCAAACCCTCTTAAGTCTATGATATACTCGGCTAAAAGGGTCATATGTTTTTCATCCGGGTTGACATTTCCCCTGTAATGACTTTTATTTTCAATAACTCTCCAAAGGATGGGAATGGGGTCTTCAGACTCTACCTGGTATTTTCCGAAAAGTACAAAACTGCCTATTGACAGGGATCCTTCCGGGGTAAATTCTATATTTTTTTCCTCCTCGAGAGGCTCCTTTTTTGCTTTTTCAACCTTGCGGAGTTCAACACCTTCAATGCTGATTATCTTACCGCATCCAGAAGATACTAAAGAAAAGATTATTAGTGCAAGAGAAATTGAAATTATGGTGATAAAAAAAACTTTTTTCATTTTACCCTCCAATTTCTGGTTTAATAAAAACTTTATTTATATATTTTAAAATAAAAAATATTTTAAATAAATTTATCACCAATTATATATACCATACTCTATTTTAATTTTTATGAATTCTCAAGCTTTGTATATCAATTGAATTTTTACTAAAATTGTGATATAAATAATTATACAGATTACTTTATAATTTTCAAAATTTAGCTTTCAAAGTGTTAAAGAAATATTAAATATTTTTTCTCCATAATTAACATGAACTTCTAATTTAGAAATATTTTAGTTTATTTTCAGCAAATAATTTGATTAAAATTGAATTATTCACCAGGAACTGAATAAAATTTGGAATAATTACAGGAGGATTTTGTGGTTGGTAACGATGAATATATTTTAGAGGCAGTAGGAATAAAGAAACACTTTGGGGGAGTTTATGCTCTGGATAATGTTGACCTAAAATTAAAGCACAATGAAATATTGGGTTTAGTTGGTGATAATGGCGCAGGAAAATCCACTTTGATAAAAATAATCAGCGGGGTTCTTCAAAAAGATGATGGAGAAATATATTTTGAGGGTAAAAAGGTCGATATTGATAAACCAAAAGATGCTAATAAATTGGGGATAGAAACAGTTTACCAGGATTTAAGTTTAGTGGATCTTCAAAATCCACCATTTAATATATTCTTAGGTCGTGAAGTACACTATGGCGGAATATTAAAATTTTTAGGATTACTTAATGACAGATGGATGTTCAAAGAGACGGTAAATCTAATGGATAAACTTAAGATTGACCTGGGTAATTTAAAAAAGCCCATGAGGGAGTATTCTGGTGGGCAGCGCCAGGCTGTTGCTCTCAGCAAAGCGGTATATTGGGGAACAAAAGTTGCCATACTGGATGAGCCGACTGCTGCACTTGGTGTAAGGGAATCAAAGAAAGCATTGGAACTGATAAAAATGCTGAAAGAAAATTCGCACATTTCAGTTATAATTATCAGCCACAATATGCAGCATATATTCAGTGTTGTAGACAGGATTATGGTTCTAAGAAGGGGTGAATTAATCACTGTTCAGGATGCCCATAACGTGACTGCAAGCGACATTGTAAAATATATTACTGGTGCTGAAGAAGTTATTGAAAGGGTTTAGCATAAGGTAATATAAGTTATATAAATAGATATAAATCATAAATCGGAAATTAAGTAAAAGAGAGGAGGGGAGCATTAAAAATTGAGCAGATTTTTACTACCCGGAATTTAAAAAAGGGAGGTGATGTAAAAAGTAAAATATATTTACTTTAAAACTATTTAACAGAGAGGTAAACAAGATGAAAAAATCAATTTTATGGGTTGTGATTATAGCTATTAGTCTCTCAATGGTTGTAATGTTTTCTTCATTAAGCTGTAAACCCGAGGAGGTTGCTGAAACAACTGCGGCAGAAGTAACTGAAGCTGAAACAACCGCAGCTGAAACAACCGCAGCAGAGACAGAAGCACCTGCTGAAAAGTTTAAAATCACCATTCTATGTGCCAATTTCGACGATAAGTGGATGTCATATATGCACCAGGGGATGGAAGAGTATGCAGCAACAATACCAGATATTGCTGATGTGACGTTGGTTGATGCTAAAAATGCATTTGAAACTCAAATCTCTCAGGCAGAGAATGCCATTGCTCAGGGTGTAGATGCTCTTGTGCTTGTTCCTTTAAATACAATAGAGGATAGCCCCATTGTCGACATGTGTATTGATGCAGGTATTCCGCTGGTCAGTGTTAATAGATTCCTGAAGAACCAGGATCTGGCAAACTGTTATGTTGGTTCAGATTCATTAGTGGCTGGAGAATTAGAGATGGGATACCTGGCTGAAATAAGCGAAGGAAAAGGAAAAGTCATTATTATACAGGGTGAGCTTGACCATGAAGCAGCCATTAACAGAACCCTGGGTTTTGAGAATATAATGGAAAGTTATCCTGAAATGGAAGAAGTTGCAAGAGATACATGCCACTGGATGAGAGATGAATCACAGGTACTAATGGAAAACTGGATACAATCAGGGATAGAATTTGACATTGTTGCTTGCAACAATGATGAGGGTGCAATTGGTGCAATTCTGGGAATGCAAAGTCAGGGATTAGATCCAAAACCATACTTCATTGGTGGTATTGATGCCACTCCTGATGCACTGGATTTCTTAAATAAGGGATTTTTAGATTGCACTGTGTTCCAGGATGCTTATGGCCAGGGTAAAGGCGGAATAGAAGCTGCTGTTAATATTCTGCAGGGCAAAGCAGTTGATGATATTGTCTGGATTCCTTATGAGCTTGTAACTCCGGATGATTACGAAACTTATAAAGCAAAATGGGAATAATTTGTTAGTGAAATGTTATATTAATACAGTAAAGGGTATCATTTAATGATACCCTTTACTGTATTTGAAGGAGAATTATAGGAAATTACATTAAGTTATTTATATAAAGAAAGGATTCAGATGGATGATGATAGGATTGGGTCAGCTACGAAAACTAAAGCGTTAGTAAGAATTGGTGATATACTATCAAATTATGGAACCTTATTCATTTTATTGTTCATGGTTATTTTAATGAGCATACTTTCCCCTCATTTTTTAACTATAAATAATTTACTTAATGTACTGCGGCAGATTTCAATTATATGCATAACTGCCCTCGGGATCACCATGGTAATAATATCAGGGGGCATTGATTTGTCATGCGGTTCTATTATAGGGGTGGTATCTGTGGTAACTGCAGTTTTTGCACATCCCCCTGACATGTTAATTGAATTTCTTGACGGGTTAAACAGGTTAGTAAATTATCCGGCAGTCAGGGTTTTTCCATTAATAGTACCGGTGGGTTTAGGTCTTTTAATTGGGGGGCTACTTGGTTTAATTAATGGAGTAATTATAGCATATGGTAAATTACCACCATTTATAGCGACTCTGGGAATGATGGCAAGTGCCAGGGGATTGGCAATGTTAATAAGTAATGCTAAACCTGTAGGAAGTTTTACTATAGGATACCTGTTTATTGGTAGGGGTGCTATATTTGGTATTCCATTCCCGGTAATTTTATTGTTTATTTTTGTGCTTGTTGCCCATTATGTAATGGCTAAAACCAGTTTTGGCAGGCATATTTATGCTATAGGGGGGAATTTAAATGCAGCCAAAGCAGCAGGTTTAAATATCAGGAGGCATATATTGGCCGTATATTCAATTTCCGGCATGATGGCTGGTATAGGCGGGCTGATAATAACCTCCAGGATTACTTCCGGTCAGCCCGGTTTGGGTTTAGGTATGGAATTTGATGCAATTACTGCTGCTGTAGTTGGGGGAACCAGCCTGGCTGGCGGTATCGGGATGATGCCCGGTACTTTAATAGGAGCATTGATTGTCGGTGTGCTTAAGAATGGTTTGGATCTGTTAGGCGTATCTGCATACTGGCAGCAAATACTTACCGGTGTGATTATTGTCGGTGCTGTTTTACTTGATCAGAGAAGGCATGCACGAAGGGCCATAAGTTAGACCTGCATAGATATTTTAAAGTTTGAATTGCCTGTTTTGAATGCTTAAGAAATTATTTAATGTTTCTTATTTAAGTTTTTTTGATAATATCTGTCCAACTAATACCCGGCGGTCTTTTTAAAGAAGATTCTTGACTGGCTGGGCATAGATGAATTTAGACGGGACAGGCCCCCACCAAAAAAAATGCAAGCTACGGATTTATTTGATGACTGCGCGCAAAATGATTATATAGAGTGTGATTATACAGATTTTTAAAGTAGGGGAGTTAATACTTATATAAGATCCATGCCCAAAACAGGTTTATACACTTGCAGATTTAAATAAATTAGATTTTCAAAAGGCACTCCTTACCTGATTTTATCCCTTACACCTGTTTTTTTATTAAAAATCCATCTTTTTGGTTAAATAATCATTAAATAGGGCTTAAAACCCCGGCAGTTATTGTATTTTATATCTGGGGGATCCAAAAGAGCGAGTTATTATAATTCTGGAAGACAGAAAAGAAGGCACTATCTGGGAATTTAAAGAAAAATTTAAATCTTTTTAGCTTCTTCTATAACTTTTATATAAATTTCTTCCTTTAATCTAAAACCTGATTCTATAAGCTGATTTAAGATATTTAAAAAATCATTGAATGTAATATTTTTTAGCTTTAAATTTTTCAGGAGAACATATAAGGTTCCTCTTGGAATTAGCCCCACAATTTTAGCAGCAGTACGTCCTAATGTTTCATCAATTAAAACCTCATTTATTTTTATTTTTTTTGCCAGCGATAAAGTTGATAATTCCCCTGATTCAAGTTCAAGAGCTGTTTCTATTAGTTTGTTAACTTTTTTTACTTCGATAAAGCCGCTCTCTATCTCTTTTTCTATTAGCAATGAGTCAGGCTTATTCAACTTTTTTCCTTCATCAACTATCTCGGTTTTAACTTCCTGCGAGATAATGATTTTATT
>Ga0194110_10008787_pt1 | contig 11440 bp, 5 predicted proteins | sample TA2Kig1200mmetaG_FD_146192 | JGI IMG/M metagenome (GOLD analysis project Ga0194110, IMG submission 146192) | Freshwater microbial communities from Lake Tanganyika, Tanzania - TA2015032 Kigoma Deep Cast 1200m | ecosystem: Environmental > Aquatic > Freshwater > Lake | place: Tanzania: Lake... | reverse complement strand
GCTCGTCAGCGCGAACCGGGAAGCGTATTAGTATTGGCAGCCGTGGCCTCGGTCGTTGCCCTTTTTGCTGTATTTGGGATGGTCGATCTGATGCGCCGCCTCATCGATAGATATTATTTCCGCGACTGGTATGATTATCAGAAAGCCCTTGCCGAACTGGAAACGCATTTAGCCCAAGCCGTAACCGAAGCCGATGTAGTGAAGATCCTTACCGAGCGGCTCGCCAGATGGCTCAGAATCAAGCGCGCGACGCTGTTTATAAAAGACCTTCAACAGAATTGGCAGCAGCCGGCGCAGCGCTGGAAACTCAGTTCAGACTTTGACCCTGTGCAGCCTATCGACGACGGGAGGATGAAACTTACCTTGAACCATTCCGGCGAGACCGTCGGAGTATTGCTGCTGGGCGCTAAACTATCCGGCGCGCAATACAGCCAGAAAGACCGCACGCTGCTTGAAACCCTCTCGGCTCACGCTGCGACGGCTTTGGTCAATCTGAACTTGACCCGCCAGACTATTGACAGCGAAAAACGTTCTCTGGCGGTTACAATGGCTGGCGGCATCGCACACGAAATCAATAATGCTCTCAGTCCACTTGTAGGACGGGCGCAGTTAATTGAGTTGAAACTGCTTAAAAGCGCACAGGATGCCATCGCCGGTATGAACGAAGATTTACAGACCATCGTCGATATGGGTTTTCGTATTAAGCGGATTACGGACGATTTAAAGCGCATCTCTGATCCGCCGCGTCTGGAAATCGAACCGCTGATTTTGAGCGATGTCGGGCGCGAAGCCGTGCGTCTGATGTCCGAAACCGCCGGCCGCATCAAACGCTACATTCCTATCGATCCGCAGAATCCAACCGCTGAATCGAATATACCGCGGCGGATCGCGCTCGAATTTGAAACGACTTTGCCATTGATAAACGGCGACCGGCAGATGCTGGGTCAAGTTTATATGAACCTCATCTTAAACGCCGCCGACGCCATCGAAGAGATTGGCAGCGGTATTCTGACCGTTGGCGCCAGGTTTAATGCTATCGCCAACGAAGTCGTCGGTTTTGTAGCCGACACTGGACCTGGTATCCCCGACGCCATAAAAGATAAAATATTCCAACCCTATTTCACGACCAAAGCGTCTGGCAAAGGCACCGGTTTAGGCTTGGTCGTTGTGCGTACAATAGTTGAGTCTCACGGCGGACGGCTGAGTATACTGCCAGTCGAGCCTCACGGCAGCCGCTTTGAATTCGCCATACCTAAGTTAGACCTTCCGCAGTCCAAACCCCGCATTTAAAGCCCGTCTATTGACAAAAGTGAACAACTGTTCCATAGAGTGAACAGTTGTTAAGACTGTTGCTCATTTCTATCTAACATATTTACAAAATATTACCTTAATGGCACAGACTTTGAAATAGTCTGAATCGAAACGAGAAGATTCACAACTGATTAAACGGATATAACGGATCGCTAATTACATCATAATTATACACACATCATAATTCAGTTCGCATGTTTCGCGGGTGCCATACGGAACGCAGTGAAGCGTCTCGTCTGGGGAAGCGGGAACGAGGTCCTTCACTTCGTTCAGGATGAAATATATAAACATACGCAAAGGATAATGTCGCTATATATAGTTATCCGTTGAATCTGTTGTGAATTAAAGGTATGAAAAGCGAGTCGAAGAGTTAAGGTTTGATATGTAAAGCAGCAGGTAAAAACTTAAAGATAATACAATATCCTACAACAAACAAATCCTTATCAGGAGAAACAATGAAACGACAGACTTATGCAACCCTTTTGATTGCTGCGCTGGCCGCTCTCTTCGGATTGATGCTGACCGTTGCGGCAAGCGCTGAAACCATCACCATCCTGCACTTCAACGACACCCACACGCATTTGGCAGCCTGGGGTCCGCACGGAGATGACGGCTACGGCGAAATCGGGGGTTACGACCGGCTGGCAGCCTTAATCGGGGCAGAGCGCCAACGCGATGCCGAAACGATAGTCTTGAACGCCGGCGATAATTGCTCAGGCGATATAATTTTCAATATGTTCCTGGGCGTTCCGGAATTCGGTTTGCAAAAAGCGCTCGGCATCGATGCGATGGCAGTCGGCAATCACGAGTTCGACCTCGGACCGGACATCCTGCTCTATATGTTGGCGCAGGCTCAAATGCTGCCCGGCAGCGAGGGCGCCTTCCCGCTGCTCTGTGCTAACCTAAGTTACGCTCTGGATACGACCGGATTGAGCAACATCATTCAACCCTTCGCGGTCTTCGAGCGGCACAGTGTGCGCGTCGGCGTCTTCAGCCTGCTCACCCCGACGACAATGATAATCGCCAGACCTTTCAATCCGCAGACTAATGTCGGCGTCATTGTGCGCGGCGACACGGCTGAAGTCTTGTTTGCTCTCGCCGGCGAGCAAGTTATGCGGCTTAGGCGGCAGGAAAACTGCGATGTAGTCATTGCCCTTACGCATCTGGGCATTCAATATGACCTCGCCCTGGCGCAATTTGTCCCCGGTATCGATTTAGTCATCGGCGGCCATCAGCACATCGCGCTCGACACCACCGTCGTCAATGCTATAAGCCATTCCAATGTGCGTATCGTCGCCGGCAGCACAGCGCTGAAGGAATTAGGCCGGGTAACGCTGGAAGTCGATACGAACGGTGTGCGGGTGACATCAGCCGTTCAAATTCCAATTAACGATGATGTGCCGCGGGTGGAAGCGGTCAGCCAGCAGATAATTGGCGTCCAAGGAATGGTCGAGGAGATGTTGGGCGTTCAGTTCTACAGTCAGGTCGTCGGTCGTGCGGCGGAGGATATTCGCTGGCGCTGGACGCCAACGCCGTCCGGAGAAGCGGATTCGCCTCTGGGCAACCTGGTTACGGACGCTTTGCGGGCTTGGACGCACACCGACCTGGCGGTCGAAGCCAGCGGTTTTCTGCGGCAGGATATATTTGCCGGCGATTTGACGCGCGCCGATATCTATCAAGCCATCGGAACAGGGTTCAATCCGCAGAGTCCATTCGGCTTCCAACTGATGACCTTCGAACTCAGCGGCGCTGAGCTTTATCGGGCGCTGGAATCCTCTTTAGCCGCGCTTGTGATGCCCTACGACCTTGATTATCTAATTCAGGTGTCTGGAATGCAGTATAGTTTTACACCGGCCCGCGGGGTGGGAAGGCAGTTAGACTATGCGCTGGTCGGCGGGCAGCCGCTCGACCCGCAGGCAATATATACGATTACCGCCAGCGTCATCCTGCCGGATATGATGCGGACATTGTTCGGCATCGAAGTCCAAAATCCACGCGTCCTGGATGTCAGTCTGTTCCAAGCGGTGGTGGAATACATTGTCGCCCATTCGCCGGTTAGTGCCGAGTCGGAAGGACGCATATTATCAGCTGAAGATAATACCGGAGCAAAATCTTGGCTACCGACAAACTTGCGTATTCTATCAACCTATCCAAATCCTTTTAACCATACGATGTTGTCAAATTCGATATTCCGCAATTCGGCCCGACTAATCTGGCGCTCTACGATACGCAGGGGCGTCTCGTTAAGCGGTTGTTTGAGGGAATTTGGACCGCCGGCCGGCACACTTTTGTTGTGGACGCCGACGGCCAGCCGGCGGAACGTATTTGTTGATACTCGAATGCGCCGGACAAATAGCCTCGCAGAGGTTAGTGTTAGTCAAATAGTTTGATCTTTTTCTAATTTAAAGAGGGCGGGATGCTTCCCGCCCTCTAATAAAGGCAAAAATTAAGGCGGGTTGGATTCCTCCCGCCAAGAAGGAACAAGGAGTAAAGCAATGAAAATTCAACAAGTTACCACAGCGGTTGTATTAATTGCTGTTATATGCGGTCCAGCAGGAGCGGAAGACGCGGTTGACTTCAGCAAAATTCCGCGTGCCGTTATGGAAGTAGGTATGTCGCGTTCCTTTCATTTGCAGGATGGAAATATCGTAACCGGCACGGTCGTCGAATTAGTCGGGGATAGCCTGGCGCTCATCGAGTCGGTGGACGGCAAATTGAGCATCCCGATGGACCACATTTTGCCGGAAATGATCGACCTGCGCAAACAGGACGGCACGCGTTTCACCGGGCCGGTGCTGTCGGAAGACGATTACGCCATCTCCATAAAAACGCCTTACGGTGTAGTTGTTGTGCTTAAACGCGACATCGTTAATATGGACCGCTACTTCGGCGACCGTAAAGTAGCCTGGCAGGAGGAGAAGAAGCGGTTTCACTCGGCCGAGGAGTTAACCGATATATTCCTGGATCCGACAGCATTTCCGCTGCAGCCCTGGACATTCTATATGAGCGGATTGTCATTGGGCTATGGCTTCACCGAAAACTTTATGCTGCGGACGCAGTTCGGGCATAATTTCACCGGCGATATGAATCTGCATCCGCTGTTCAGATTTTACCATCGTCAGAAAGGAACATCCGACCTATCGATGGCGCTGGGGCTGCAGATGTTCAATCATCATCCTTTGAAGCGCGAAGCGGTCAGGTATAGTTATTGGCTGGTCAATCCGCGGGGCGGACGGTTATCTGAAAGCGACTATACCGATGTCGAGAATCTGCTTCTCAAACCGGATGAGAAGGTCTTCTTCTGCAAGGCTTATTTAGTATTGAGCAACCGGCAAAGCCTGCCTTCCGGACGCGGTAAATGGGGCTGGCATTTGGGGGCGATGACGAACAGTCTGGCTTTGTCCAAACCCGAACTCGCGCCCAACTGCGGATACGCCTGGGACGATAAATTCGAAATTCCCTACCGTATATGGGCGGCGATGGATTATGACCTGTCGAAACGGCTTAAGTTTATGATTGAGGTTTTCGCCGACAATGGACATAAGTTCATCACATTAGAAAAAACCGCGCAGTCCTATTTCGATTTTGATGGCACGCCTTTCAGCATCGACACGCAGAAGGGCGACTATCAGCCGGTCGATTTAGACTTCGGCTTCCTGTGGTCGATAAGCGAAGCCTTTCGATTAGGATTGCACTTCCAATCGTCGTATCTGACTTTTTATTGGAAGTGGTAGAAAGTTTGCAGCAGTGTTGAACACCTGATGCAAAACCTAAGAATAGGAGGAACTGACAATGTATCGAAAATATATCGGAAACAGCCTATTCCGCATGTTTATAATTACTTTCGCAGTCGCGTTTCTTTCAGTTGGCGCGGCGGCCGGACAAACCGCGACTTCCGAGTCTAAAGATATAAACACAGCAAAGTTCATAAGGATTAAGAGGATGTCGGAGTCTTGGCGCGACCAGCCGGTCGAACTGCGCCTGCATTCAGGGAAAGCGCTGAGGGGGTTGTTCGCCGGCGCCGTTGACAGTCAATTTCAGATCCGAAATAATCTTGAGGTTGCCAAAGTGCCGGTTGTTGACATTCGCGAAGTCGTGCTGCGCAGGCAGCCACAGGATTTAGCGATGGTTGGATTGACCTCCGCAGGCGTATCGGCTTTGCTGACCGCCGGCGCGATGTTAGGCTCAAAAACGACTAAACAACAACAAATAGTTGTAGCGGGTATCGGCGCGGCAATAGGCTTTGCAATAGGCTGGAAAGCTTTCTATCAGAACATAGTGATTCAGATTGAGTAGATTGTCGATATTTTGAATTGTATGCCAATGCCGATGTAATGCTGATAATGAAACTAGCATAAGCATCGGCATTGGCGTTATTATTGGGATTAATGAAATTTCAGTAGTTATTTAAGGAATATAAAGGAAAATATCTCAGCCTATAGTTATAATAGGGCAATATTCAATAGAGAACGCGCCTCAGTGCAACTAACCAAATATCGAACTCCCTTACAGAGACGAAAGGTTTAGATTCATACAGGCATCATGTTAGGAGAAAATTTCATTTATAATAAAAAAAATGGATTCTCCTCTTGCATATTGCGAGATAACAGTATTTATTAGTCTTAAGTATTCATATCACTAAACTAACTTTCAACCTTTAACTCCAATGAAGCGAATATTCGAAATTGCAGTCGAGCTCAAGGTGACAACACAGAGCATACTCGAGTATCTTGGGCGTCTCGGCTATGATATTACACGCAATCAGATGCAGCCGGTGAACGATGAGATGCATCTAGCGCTGTTATACAAATTCGACGAGAAGCGGGTGCCGGAGTTCTCTCAAAGCCGACCCAATATATCTGATTTGATTAACGGGCTTAAGCGTCGGCTGATGCAAGCCAAAGGCAAGGAGACCACCGAGGAACCGACCAAGGCTGTTGCGCCGCTCACAAAACGCTTGATTCGCAAAGCGCGCGCTGAACTAGAACCAGAAAAGAAAATAATTACTATAGAAAGTAAACCAGAGGAGGAAGAAGTCTTGCCTTCCGTAGTTCCAAACATACAGGATTCGTTCAAAAGCCTCATCGATACTCTGCAATCGGAGATTAAGAGTATCACTAAATCCAGTGTCGCGGCTATCGACAAGGGCGATTTCGAATCGGCTCGTCTCCCCCTTGAACGGGCTATGAACGTATCTAAATTACTCGCCAAGTTAAAGGAGATTCAGCAAGAGTGGAGTCAATTACTCGGCGAGATTAAGATTGGCGAAGAAGCGCCGAAGCCGTCTGCTAAACCCGGTCGGAAAAGAGTCGAGCGACCGGTTGAACTGCCTGTTGAGAAACCGGCTGCGAAAACTGTCGAAAAAGTCGCGCCTACACCAGCCAAGAAGCCTGTCGAGCAACCCGTTGCAGAACCGGCGGCTGAACCAACCGCCAAACCCAAAATTCAGCGTCTGCCGCAGGGGACACTGACATCGCCCAAAGCCTTTGTTATACCCGTTTTGAAGGCTTTAGATGATTTAGGCGGCAAAGGTTCGCGTAATGAGGTTATAAAAAAACTTGCAACCTCGATGAAGGGAATTCTCAATAATTATGACCTCGAAGATAAACCTTCCCGTCCGGGCATTGTGCGTTGGCATATCACGATGGATAAAGCCCGCGTCATTCTGCTCGATGAGGGATTGCTGATGAAGGACTCGCCGCTCGGTGTGTGGGAAATCAACCCCAAAGGGAAGGAATTTCTGAAGAAAGAAACGGCTTAACTACCCACAAATTATTCATTCCCGATAATTTAAGCGCTTGAAGAGCGGGATTAATTCCACCCTCCAAGTCAATTTTATTTAACCTATGCACTCCGCTATAGTCTATTACTATTGCTGGAGTGCATTTTATTTAAAAAAGGAGAATAGTGGACGAATTTTGGACAATCCAAGTTGGGCGTTTTAAACTAACAACCCTGGAGTTCGGCAGATTTAAGTTGGACGGCGGAGCGATGTTCGGCGTCGTGCCGCGGATGTTGTGGCAGCGCTATCATCCTACCGACGAGAACAACCGCATCGAGATGGCGCTGCGCTGCTTGTTAGTAGAAGTCGATGACCGTAGGATATTAGTTGACACTGGCTTTGGTCAGGGCCGGGCGCAGAAGTTCAAGAATATGTATGAATACACCGGCGAAGACGATTATTTAGTTCCAGCCCTTAAAAAAGTCGGACTCACGACCGTCGATATCACCGATGTCATAATAACCCACCTCCATTTCGACCACAACGGCGGTTCAACAATATACAAAGAGACACAGCCGCAGCCTGCTTTCCCCAAGGCGCGCTATCACATTCAGAAGCAGCAATTGGAACATGCCCGCAGCAGGTTCGAGCGCGACCGAGCCAGTTATTTACCGGAAGATTTTGAACCCTTGCTCGACGCTGGCGCGGTCGAACTTAAAGATGGTGAATGGGAATTATGGCCAGGGCTGGACATCGTGATTTGCAATGGGCATACGCCGGCGATGCAGTTGCCGCGCATTCGAGGCGATAGGCAGACAGTGCTGTATGCCGCCGATTTAATCCCGCTGCATTCGCATTTCCCTTTGCCGTGGATTATGGCGTATGACCTCTACCCGTTGACAACCCTTGAAGAAAAGCGCCGCTTGCTGCCGCAAGCCGCAAGAGAAAAATGGGTGTTTATATTCGAACACGACCCGTTTTATGTTGCCGGATATGTCGAAGAAACAACCAGAGGATTTTCTTTCACGAAGTTATAGGTTAACAGTTGTTTAATACAGTGGTATGTATCTAACTTGTGTTCAGTCCCAGAATTAACTAGTTCAGAGTTCACCGCTTCAGCGTGCGAGATGCTTCTTTTATAAACACGCTAAAGCGGTGAACTCTGAACTTTCTAATTCTATAGGTGATTCTGGGATTGAGCACTAGCGCTTCGTTGCAAAAGAAACTGGCATTATGTATAGACAGGAGGACAGGCGTCCCCGCCTGTCCACTTTACAGCCATATCTCCCGGGACAGAGGCGGGGACGCCTGTCCTCCTGTCCGACATACTGGAAGCCATTAATGCAAGTGAACACTATGCTTGTGCCATCTTGCAATGAAAGGTGATATTATAATCGTTGTTCTTAAAAACGGAATCCCAGTAAATTTAAACTCGTCTGATGCCCGCCTGCGCGTGCAAGACGCAATCCTAATTGTAAGATTTCTAATTAAAACGCGCCTGCGCGCTTTTTCACGCTCGATTTAGGGAATGAAGCAAACTGCTGCCCACGCCAAACAGAGAGGAACCAATTTGAATTGCCTCAAATATTAGAATATAAAACAAAACAGACAAGGGCGGCATAAGCCGCCCTTGTCTATTTTGGCAAGTAATAAGACTACTACCTCACTAACATCACTTTCTGCACGGCGTTGAAGGTTTCGGCTTCGATTTTGATGAGATAAACGCCGGCGGGGGCGTTGGCGCTGTTCCATTCGACAGTCCAATAGCCAGCGGCGCGTTCGCCGTTCAGCAAAGAAGCGACCGAACGCCCATACAGGTCGAAAACACCGATTTTCACCGGGCCGGCCTCCGATAGACCAAAGGGTATCCAGACGCGGCTGTTGAAGGGATTGGGATAAGCCGGGTTTAAGAACGAGGCTTCGGGCGCTAAAGCAGTTTGGGCTGGTTCGTCGCCGAGTCCGGCGAGGCGGCCGTTGACGACGCGCAGATAATCGCTGGTCTCGTTGTTCCGACCGGGGTCATAGGTCCAGTTGGCGAGCGCGACATTAGTTACAGTCAGGATGAAATCGCCGGTTGGATTGCGCAGGGCGGCGCTGGTGAAAGTAACCTGCCCGGAACCGTTAGTCGTGCCTTGGACATTGGCATTGGTCAGCCCGCTCCAAGTGGCTGAAACAGTAGCGCCGGCGACCGGCGCGCCAGCCGTAGAAACAACCGTGATCACACTGCGGGCTGAAACATTGTTTTTATTTGACACTAAAGACATCGCGATATCATCGACGAACATAATAGTTTCGATGCGCTGGTAGTTGATGTAGAGCCGGTCGGCGCGGAATGCGTCCAAGATGGTGCGGCCGGCGGCGCGGTTGGCGTCGCGCACGCGCACATAATAATCGCCGGAAGATGTGCCTTCTATGGCCGCGACCTGTTCGTTGTTGTCGTCGGCTGTCTTTGAGACCGTGAGCAGGTCGGTATAGTTAGCGCCGTCGAAAGAACCGGCGATTATGAAGTCATCGCCTTCGCCATTGGCGGTGTGGAAGGCTTCGATGTGCAGTTCGAGTTGGTTGCCGACGATCGGGAATGTCCAGATATGTTCGAGATAACTATAACGGGCGTTGGGCTTACCGCCAGAGAGGATTTCAGTTATGGTTTCATAAGTGTTATCGCTTGTGGTTAGGTTAGTATAACTACCTTGTCGAGCGCCGGCGACGGTTTGTTCAGCGGTTGCATAGGCTGTGCTAACGCCGCAGAGAACAGTTATCGGCACGACCGCGTCGACATATTCGTATTCATCCGCCAGTCTGAATGAGGCGGTGTAATCGCCGCCGGAATTTTCAGCCGTCTGCCAAACGAAAACACCGCTGCCGTCGCCGTTGTCGGTGAACTGGACGCCTTGCGGCAAATTGCCGCTGGTGTATGTAATTGTCAACGGGTCGCCATCGGCGTCCGCGCCGGTAACAGTGAACTGGATTAAGTCTCCGGCTTGCGCTTCGACTGAATTAGGGACGGATGTCCAGACCGGCGCGGCATTCAGGAAGCGGGCGATAGAGGCATACAACGGATGGTAGTATTCGACAATGTTGGCGTAATTCGCATAATCCGGGACGCTGCCATCCGAGCCGTAGAAGCTGAGGATATTCTCGTTAATAACTTTTGGAAATTCGTATTGTTCGAAGTGCAGCCAGTTTTCAGGATCGGTCAGTGCGTTATGATTTATGTGCGAGTAGAGCATCTGTTGATTGTCGCTATAGCCAGGTTGATGACAAGATATCTGCAGCGGAACTTGGTTTTGCCAGGCATAACTGCCGCCGGGGTAGTGAACCGAGCAGTAGTTGTTTATTCGTTCGGCGGAATGATTGACCGAGCCGACGCTGTTGGCGGGGATGGGATATTCAGGCATTAGGCTGATGAGATCGATGAACGAGATACGGTCCATCAGTGGCGGATTAGGCGTGAGGTCGTTGTAGGCTGAAAGTTCGACCGATTTATAAGTGGGATCGGACTCACGCGTCGGGGTAACATCATAACTATGGACTTGGATGGCGAGTTCGCCTTCGATAGCATCGACCGCTGCCTGGTGGGCGATATGGAACGGATGCCTGGCGTTGCGCGACGGGTCGGACAGAGATTTGCTGTTCGAATAAGGGGCGACATCGGTCCAGACGACTTCCCTTCCGGCGCCGGCGACAAACAGCAATCCGGCGTCGAGGGTTTTGAAAGCATCCATCGCGATAGCCGGAGCGATGTAGTCGTCGCAAGGGTGCGGCACTTCTAAAATAACTTCGGGGCGCGAGGCGTTTAAGTTTTTAATATACAAACCCCAGCCGTAGTTGAACGAGCCGGTAACATCGTCGGCGGCATTGGCTGGCGTGCCGTTATTGTCGAAGAAATAATTGTCTAGTTGTTCGCGCAGGATAAGGTATTCTTCATTCTCGACAGGGTCGGACAGAAGCGCGACCTGATATATGCCGCCCAGACCGGCATTAGTCAGAGCCGTTGCGGTAGCGGCAGCATCGCCGGCATTAAAGGCATTGAAGACATTTCTCCAGCCGTTCAGCAGCGCGTCGCCCGGTGCGCCGTTGGGGACTAATTGGAAATAGCCGAAGCCGGTCGTCTGTCGGTCTAATTCGGCTGGGCCATAATCGTTATAACCTGCAACGGCGATGCCTTCGGAGATATGGCTGACCCAATTATCATAGGCGCAGTTTTGGGTTGCGCCTTGATAAAAATCAGCCAGCGGCGCGGTCTCGCTAATAACTTGTGCGATAGTCGACGGTGAGCCTTGCAGATAAGCAGCGGCGGCTGTAAATATCGGGCGGTAGTAATTGACCATATATTTATAGTTCTGGTAGGTCGGGACGCCGGTCAAACCGTCTTCAAAGGCTCGAAGAAAATCCAACTGCGAAACG
>Ga0194110_10008784_pt1 | contig 11441 bp, 11 predicted proteins | sample TA2Kig1200mmetaG_FD_146192 | JGI IMG/M metagenome (GOLD analysis project Ga0194110, IMG submission 146192) | Freshwater microbial communities from Lake Tanganyika, Tanzania - TA2015032 Kigoma Deep Cast 1200m | ecosystem: Environmental > Aquatic > Freshwater > Lake | place: Tanzania: Lake... | reverse complement strand
TCAATTGATACAAATAATTCGGGGCAAATTCACTCGCGATCAAAAGTTGGACGGAAGTGCGGCGAACATGCTCCCAGCCGTTTGCGCTGGGCTCACGCCCGCGAGGTTTAGGATCGCGGCGATCTTCTGCTGCTTTCGACCGCCGTGAAAAGCCCCGGAGGACCGGCGCGGTCCCGGATGGTGGGGCGTGGCCGATAGCGCTTTGTTCATTGCCGCAGCTCCGTGCTGAAGCTCACTTGGGTCATGCCCCGCCGAGTGCATCGGTCAAGCAGTTGCATGGCATGGTCAAGCTTGCCGTCTCGGTCGCCGCGCACGCGGATGATGAGGTTGGGGTTAGCACGGAAGTCGGCGACGAGTTGGGTCTCAATCTGGTCAAGTGTCATCGGGCGTTTTTGGAGCCGAAAGCCGCCAGCGCGGTCAATTTCAACGGTTCGTATGTCGTCGGCCCGAGGCGGGCGCTGGTCGGCTTTAGAGCTGGCCTGCGGGAGATTCAGGCTCAAGGACGATTCCAACATCGGCGTGGTAATGATGAAAATGATGAGCAACACGAACGCCAGGTCGAGCAGCGGCGTGATGTTGATCTCACTCAACGTCACAAGGGAATTGCGCTGGGAGAAGCGTCTCATCGCGGGTTATTCTGGGCTAACGAAGCTCGGCGGTGGAGACACCGGCTCAGGCATTGCCTTGATCGCCAGCCAGCTTCCCACAATGGCGAGAAGCAACAAGAGGATCCCCCCCAGTGCCCGCCTGCGCCTACGATCACGAAGCAGGCGATTCCATCTTGGCAAGGCGATGGCGATTTCGTTGCGCCGCAGCTGCTGGTGGCATTTGGTGCACCGGCTGGAGGTGCGTGGCACCTTGGCACTGCATTTGGTGCACTTGATCCACAAGTGCGAGCCGCACGCATGGCACTGGATGGAGTCGCGCTCATTGAAAACCCCGCATTCCGCGCAATGGATTGGGGCATCCTTTTGCGCGGCGGGACCGGAGTAGCTGGGGGCGGGGTCCGTCACTCGTCTTTTAAGAATTCGGTTTCCAACTTCGACGCCAGTTCTTGCGCAAAGTTATCTAGCTCGACGGTCTGGACGCGGAGGTTGTGGACCAACCAGTTGTAACCGAACATCGAAGGGATGGCCACGAGTAGGCCGGCGACGGTGGTGACTAGTGCAGCGGCCACGCCGGGGGCCATCGCCGCGAGGTCGGCGCGGCCCGCCTGCGCCACGCCAGCAAAAGTGTCCATCACGCCCCACACCGTGCCCAGCAGCCCCAGAAACGGCGCGCCGCTGACCGCCAGCGCCAGCAGGATGATGCCCGACTCGAGCGCGAGGGCCTCGCGCGCGACCGCGCCCTCCATCGTGCGTTTGATGTGCTCCATCGCCTTGAGGGAAACGTGCAGTCGACGTGAACCGTCGGGCTGCTTGAGCCGCGCCTCGGTCTCAATGCAGCCTTCCTGATACACTGTGAACAGCGGGCAGCCCTCGACTTGCACACGGCGGTCGTGGATGTTGAGCACCGTCTTTTGCACTCGGAACTCGGACATAAAGAGGTCGTTGAGCCGACGCGCGCGGCGCATTTGGAGGCCCTTGGACACCATCACGGACCATGCGAACATCGAGAAGATCAGCAAGAAGACGATGATGACCTTCGCCTCGATGGTGGCCTTGTCCCAGATGTAATGGAGTTGGGAATTCATCCCAGCGGTCATAAGAAAACACGGCATGTTCATGAGGCAGAGCCAACCCAAGTCCAAACGATTGAGCTGACTTTACGCGCAGCTTAGACGCGGTCAAAACAAACGTACGAGTAGAGTGGCCATTTAACACCCGCGCTCCCAACCAACTAAACCCTCGGCTCCCACCCGGGACGGTATTCACGCTTCCAGAGCTTCTGCGCCTCGGAGTTGCCGACGATGCGGCCGGTCTTCGGGTCGATATTCAATACCGAGCTGGTGCGATAGGCGATGTTGGCGAGGTGGCAGAGCAACGCGCTCTTCTGGCCTTCGCTGATGGGCGAGTTGAGCGGCTTGTTCTCGCGGATGGCGTCGGAAAAGTTCGTGAAGTGCGGGATGTCGCCGCCACCAGGGCCGCCGGTCTTGGTAGCGATTTCTTTCCCGGCATTGTCAAACACGGTGTAGTCATTGCCCCCGCTCATCGTCATCATTCCCTTCTCACCGTAAAAGGCGACGAAGGGGTTCTTCTCACCCTTGCGTGGGTTGCACGAACTGTCGTCCCATGACGCACCGCAGGTGCCGAAGTCATAGACCGCGCTGCCGGTGTCGGGCGTCTCCTGGTCATCGTCCCAGTGGTAACGCGCGCCGAGAAAGGTGACCTTCGTCGGGTAGTCCACGCCAAGGCCCCAGCGGGAAACATCGAGCGCATGAACGCCGTTGTTCGCCATTTCGCCGCCACCGTAGTGCCAATGCCAGTGCCAGTTATAGGGATGGAGGTTGTCCTTGTAAGGCCGCTCCGGCGTCGGGCCTTGCCATAGGGACCAGTTCAAGGTCGCGGGTGGCTGGCCGGGCTTGCCCTTTTTGATGCTGGGCCGAGCGCCGTTGTAGTAACAACGGGAAAACAAGACCTTACCGATGATGCCCTCGCGCAGCTTTTGGATTCCTTCGATGACGTTTGCGTAGCTGCGGCGCTGGTTACCCATTTGGCACTTGCGCTTGTATTTGGCCGCTGCCGCGACGATGGCCTCGGCTTCCCAAGGGTTGTGACTGCCGGGTTTTTCGACATAAACGTGCTTGCCCGCCTGCATTGCGAGGATGGCCGCGGGCGTGTGCCAGAAATTCGGCGCGGCGATCGAGACGGCGTCCACGTTCTTATCCTCGAGGATGCGGCGAAAATCTCCAACACCCTGCGGCTTGCGGTTGGGCTGCTTAGTCTCGGTCGTCTTCAGGCCGCTCGCCAGCCGCGCGGAGTCCACGTCACATACATAGGCGACCTCGACATTGTTCACGCCGAGATGCCCGGCCACGTGCGCCATGCCGCGCGAGAGGCCCATGACACCGACGACGACGCGGTTACCGGGACTTTCAGCGGGCAAAATGGCGGGTGGCTTCGCTAGCGCGAGCACCGCGCCTAAAGCCCCGGACGACTGGACAAAACGACGACGGGAAACGGGGGATGAGTGCATGTGTAGAGTTTTCGATGCGGTTGTGAATCGTTGAATTCAGGAGGTTGGGACTGCTGGTTAACACGCAGTGGAATAGGCCTTCGCGAGCAAATGGCTTTTATTCTTTCGCATTGGATATCTTGTGTCTTCTACCGTCACTGCTTCGGATTCCCAACCCCTATTACCCCAAAGCCAATGCGCGCTCCGGCGTTACCCACGGGCAAGCCATCTTCCAAAGCCCGTGCGCGCACGATCACGCCCCGACCAATGATGGGATGGTTCACGCCAGTCGTGGACAAGTCCTTAAACTCGGCGCGCAAGACCGCCTTGCCGGCGGCATCTGCCTGCAGGTTGCCGAGTTCGCCCAATCGGCGCGGCGATTCCTCGGCCCCGAATAAGCCACTCGTGCGACTGGCATCGGCGGCCGTACCATCGCCAAACTCGCTGAGGTGGATCGCGTGCGACTGATTTGGTGTCAGCCCCGAAAGCTCCGCATACATGTAGACCACGCGCCCGACCTCAATAAAACGCACAAAGCCCGCACACTTGTTCGTAGGCGTAGGCTGGATGGCCGCGACCAGCACCTTCACGCCCTCAAAGCCGGGGTTGCGTTGAGACCCGCCGCGGGCGTCGTGCTTGGGGGTGGCGCAGCCAGCAATGATCAGGGCGTACGTGGCTACGAGCAGGCCAAGGGCGATCGAAAGCGGTTGCTTCATTATGGTCGGAACTCTGATAAGGCCAACCTAACGATCCGTGGTCTGGCAAACAAGCGGCGAATCCGGGCCCAAATGTTTCCCCTGCTCACACTTGACCGAAAGTCTTCAAGCTTATGCCCGGCATTGGCTTCCGTTCCTCTTACTCACTCTAGCGATATTTGTTCTCCTGCGCGGGAACACAAACACCCGAATGCGCCTGGCTCTTCAGGCAGGCAAAACCCAACCTGATGAAAGTCGTCCGGCAAAGATTTGCGCAAAGGCTCGGACTGAGTCCGGGCCTTTTGCTTGGTTCAAGGCCGCGCAGGAGAATGCCCTTGCCAACCCGCCGGGCGGCTCGGAAGGTTTGCGCATGAACCTGTTCTCCGCCCGCCGATCGCGCGCCTTAATTCTGCTCTTGCTGGGCTTGGGCGCCAGCGCGCCTTCGCCGCTGCCCGCGCAGGACAAGGCCGCGCCCGCGGCCCGTTACCAGCCCGGCGTTCGCACGCGCGATGGCATCGGTAAATACTACTTCGGCCGCGAGATCGCCCACTACATGACGCACTTCGCTGCGCCGTGGCTGGACCGGCCCGAGCGCGATCAAGAAGAGCGACCCGATCTCGTTCTCAAGGCGCTCGCGCTCAAACCAGGCGACGTGGTCGCCGACCTCGGCTGCGGCACCGGTTACTTCAGCTGGCGCATGGCCCAAGCCGTCGGCGCGAAGGGCGTAGTCTATGGCGTGGAGATTCAGCCCGAGATGCTCGACCTCCTCGCCACCAAGATGAAGGAGCGCGGCGTCACGAATGTCGTCGGCGTCCTCGGCACCACCACGGATCCCAAGCTGCCCAAGCCCGTAGACCTCGTCATCATGGTGGATGTCTATCACGAGTTCGACCACCCGTGGGAAATGATAGACGCCATCTGCCGTCGGCTGAAGCCCGGCGGGCGCATCGTCTTCGTTGAGTATCGCGGCGAGGATCCCGAGGTACCCATCAAGCCATTGCACAAGATGACCGAAGCCCAAGTGCGCAAGGAAATGGCCAATCAGCCGCTCGAACATGTTGAGACCGTTCGCACTCTGCCACGCCAGCACCTCATCATCTTCCGGAAAAAACCGGACCCCTGACCGCGCCCGGCCCCAGCAACATGAAACTCCGCGTTTCCCTCGCCCGGTTTATCGGTGCGCTTGCCGTCGCCGCGCTTCCCCTCGCCGCCGCGCCCGCCAAGCCGAACATTCTTTTCCTCCTCTCCGACGATCACAGCTATCCCTATCTCTCCTGCTACGGAAATCCCGACGTCCGCACGCCCAACCTCGACCGCTTCGCCGCCGAGGGGATGCGCTTCGATCGCATGTTCGTCTCGTGCCCGCAATGCGTGCCGTCCCGTGCGGCGCTCATGACCGGGCGCTCGCCGGTCGCGGTGCGCATGGTACGCTTCACCTCACCGCTGCCGAGTGACATTCCCGCGTTGCCAGATTTGCTGCGAGACAAGGGCGGTTACTTCACCGGCGTCGCGGGCCGCAGCTATCATCTCGATGGTCCGGCCACCGCTGGCCAGCGCGCCGCGCCCGAGCTGGGCGGCACGATGGATCGGCACAACCTGCGCACGTTCACCCAACGGGTGGACTATGTGGAGAAAGGCGGCGGGACGCAGAATTTTGGGACCAAACTCGCGGCCTTCCTCGACAAGGCACCAAAGGACAAACCGTGGTTCTTCTGGCTCGGCTTCTCGGACCCGCACCACGTCTGGACCACGCAGGGCAAACGCGGCGTGCCCGACCCAAAAAAACTCACCCTTCCGCCGCACCTGCCCGACCTGCCCGGCGTGCGCGGCGACCTCGCGCGTTACCTCGCGGAAATCGAGCACCTCGACGACGACGTGCAAACCGTGCTCGACACACTCAAGGCCCGCGGCCTCGACCAGAACACCCTCGTCGTCTTCATGGGCGACAACGGCATGGCGATGCCACACGGCAAGGGCGCGCTGCACGACCCCGGCATCAACGTCCCGCTGCTCGTGCGCTGGCCTGGGGTGTTGAAGACCGGCCAAACCACCCGCGCGCTCATCTCCGGCGAGGACTTCGCGCCAACGATGCTGGAAGCCGCCGGCGTGAAGCCACCCAAGGAAATGAGCGGCATGAGCTTCCTCAAGCTCCTGCGCGGCGAACCGTTCACGCCGCGTCAGTTCATCTTCGCCGAACGCGGCCCGCACGGCGGCGACGGCGGCATGAAGCCGGACATCCAAGCTTCCACGTTCGACCTTGCCCGCTGCGCGCGCAGCGACCACTTCAAGCTCATTTACAACTGCACGCCGCACGGGGCCGTCGCGCCCGTGGACAGCCAGCGCGACCCGGGCTGGCAGGAGATGGTGGCGGCCAACGCGGCGGGCAAGCTCGCCCCGCCGTTTGTGAAGGCTTACTTCACCGCGCCACGACCAACCTTCGAACTTTACGACCTCGACGCGGACCCGGGTGAGTTAAACAACCTCGCGGGCCAGACCGCGTTCAAGGAACCCGAACTCGCGCTCAAACGCGCGCTCACCGAAAAGATGGTGCTGGACTGGGACTTCCTCCCCACGCCGCTGCGGTGATAGCCAGCCTTGCGAACTGTTTACTTCCCAACGTCGCGTGAAACCTGCCATTGCCTTGTTTACCTTGCTCGCGGCTGCCGGGCCGCTGCTGGCTGCGCCCCTCGCCAAGCCCAACCTCATCTTCATCCTCAGCGACGACCTCGCGCAGGGCGATCTGGGTTGCTACGGGCAGAAGCTCATCCAGACGCCGAATCTCGACCGGATGGCGCGCGAGGGCACGCTTTACACGCAGGGCTATTGCGGCACGAGCGTCTGCGCGCCGAGCCGCACGTCGCTGATGACCGGTCTGCACATGGGCCACTCGCCCATCCGCGCGAATCGCGAGGTCCAGCCCGAGGGCCAGAAGCCGCTGCCCGCCGGCACGGTGACGGTGGCGCAAGTGCTCCAGTCCGCCGGCTACGCGACCGCGTGCGTGGGCAAGTGGGGCATGGGCATGTTCGACACGACGGGCAGCCCGTTAAAAAACGGCTTCGACCATTTCTTCGGCTATAACTGCCAGCGCCACGCGCACAGCTATTTCCCAAAATACCTCTACCGCGACGACCAGCGCTTCGAGCTGCCGGGCAACGATGGCAACACGAGGGTGGAGGGCAAGGGCGCGACCTATGCGCAGAACCTCATCACGGACGAGACACTGAAGTTCGTGCGAACCAACAAGGACCGGCCGTTCTTCCTCTACTACTCCATCACGCTGCCACACGGGACCTTTCAGATTGATGACCAGGGCATCTACAAGGACAAGCCGTGGACCGAGGTGCAGAAGAACTACGCGGCGATGGTCACGCGCCTGGACTCCGACGTGGGCCGCATCCTCGCGCTGCTCAAGGAGCTGAACCTTGACACCAACACGCTCGTGATGCTCGCGGGCGACAATGGCTCGTCCTTCGATCCGCAGTCGCCGCAGGGCAAGCTCTTCGAGCAGGCGAGCAACGGTTTGCGCGGCTTCAAGCGCGGTCTCTACGAGGGTGCGCTACGGCAGGCCGCCCTCGCGCGCTGGCCCGGCACCGTGCCCGCCGGACGCGTGAGCCATGAGCCGTGGGCGTTCTGGGATTTCCTCCCGACCGCCGCGGAACTCGCGGGCGCGAAGCTGCCTGATGGTTTCAAGCCCGACGGCCTTTCGCTCGTGAGCTTCCTCAAGGGCGGCGCGGCACCGCAGCGCGAATACTTCTACTGGGAATTGCACGAAGGCGCATCGTTGCAAGCCGCGCGTTTCGGCGACTGGAAGGCTGTGAAGAACGGCCTCAGCGCCAAGACCGAACTCTACGATCTCAAGACCGACGCGGGCGAAAAGACCGACCTCGCCGCGACCAAACCGGAGCTGGTCGCCAAGGCCGAAGGGCTGTTCCAGTCCGCCCGCACAGACCATCCTGACTGGCCGCTTCGCGACCGCCCGGCAGGCAAGGGGAATACGAAAAAGTAGTTTGCCCACGCGGAACCTCCGAGTTTCCCTCAACGCAGAGGACGCAGAGGACGCAGAGAAACGCAGAGCAGGCCAGGGTCAAAAATCCCTCACCAATTAGTTCCGGCCAAGAATCCGTCCTGGATCTATCTGAGCCAGCAAGTCAGCCGGAGCAGGCGGCTTGCTTGCCAGCCCGGACGTGCTGCCCTTACGATGCTGGCCGATGCGCCTGCTTGACCGCTATCTGCTGCGTGAGTTGCTGGTTCCCCTGCTTTACTGCCTAAGCGGTTTCCTAATTTTCTTTATTTCGGCGGACCTGATGAACGAGCTGCCCATGTTGCAAGGCAAGGGCCTCAACGGCTGGGACATTGCGGAGTACTACTACTTCAAGACGCCCGAGTTGCTACCCACCGTGCTGCCGATAGGCCTTCTGCTAGCCCTGCTTTACGCGTTGGCGCAGCACAACAAGCACCATGAGCTAGTCGCCATTCGTGCAGCGGGTGTCAGCCTGTGGCGGTTGGCCGCGCCCTATCTGGCAGTGGGCGTCGCGACCAGCGCGATGCTGTTCGTTACCAGCGAGATCGCTGGCCCGCCCGCGCAGGAGGCTGCTGAGGACGTGTTGAACCGCTATCGTAATAAGCTCGAACAACAAACCGAGCTGCAGTGGAAGCGCGACGTGAACTTTAATAACGACGTAGCTGGGCATGAGTGGAAAGTAGGCGCGTTTGGACTGCTCACTCACGAGATGCTGCGGGTAAACGTTACATGGACTGGCCGCGACAACATCCGCCGAATTCTCTTCGCCAACCGCGCCGGATTCACCAATGGCGTATGGCACTTTACCGACGCGGAAATCTGGGCCTACGAGCCGCCAAACCTCGACTTTGCCCTGCGCACGCGTACCAACCGAGTCGTGTTCCCTGAGCTGAACGAGTCGCCCCGCCTCATCAAGAGCGAGATTAAGATCAGCACTTTCGCGCGCGATAAAATGGCGAAGCGGCTGCGCTTCACCCTCGCAGAAATTCTCGACTACTATCGCCTCCATCCGCATCTGACCGGCAACAAAGCCGACGAGCTAAACACGCAGCTTCACGGCCGACTAGCGACACCGTTTACCTGCCTAGTCGTGGTGCTGCTAGCATTGCCCTTTGGAGCCGCACCCGGCCGACGTAACGTCGCCCTCAGCGTGGCAGCGAGCATCGGCATTGGCTTCGCTTTCTTCATACTGTCGCGACTTTCGCTGGTGCTGGGCACGGGGGGCCTTGTGCCCGGCTGGGTGGCCGGATGGGCGCCGATTCTTCTTTTCACAGCGGGAGGCATCGAACTCACGAGACGGCTAAGATGAGCACTGAACTCGACCTACTCCGCGCCCGGTGCGAGCGGCTGGAACTGCTCAACCAAGTTGGCCACGTCCTCCACTCTACGCTCGATGCGCAGGAGGCGCTCCAACTCATATTGCGCGAGGCGGTGCGGCTCATGCGCGCGTCCAGCGGCTCGGTCGTGCTAGTAAACCCGACTTCGCGCTTTCTTCAAATTCAAGCGGCATTTGGACTGCCGCCGGATCACGCGGACTTCAAGCTGCCCATCGGCGTCGGCATCACCGGTTGGGTCGCGCGCACCGGCATGCCCGCGCGCGTGGGCGACGTGACTCGCGACCGGCGCTACGTCCGCCTGCGACAGGAGGTCAATTCTGAGCTGGCCGTGCCACTGTTACTCAACCAAGAGGTGCGCGGCGTGCTGAACGTCGATTCTGAACGCCCCAATGCCTTTACGGCGGACGACCAAACTTTGCTCGAAGAACTCGCGCTCCAAGCGGCGCGCGTCATCCAAAACACCTGGCTTTACGAACAGCTTCGCCTCAAGGCGCGGCTATTTGAATCGCTCGCCAGCGTGAGCCAGACCATCAACTCCACGCTCAACCTGGACGACGCTCTCAGTGTTATCACCCGCGAAGCTTGCCAACTCATGGACGCGAAAATGGCATCGCTGCTCTTGCTCGATGAAAAGTCCGAGTGGCTTGAACTTCGCGCGAGCCATAGCGCGGGTGCGGCATATTTGAACAAGCCACGTCTCAACTTGGCGGAATGCCTCGTCGGCAATGTGGTCCGGCGGCGACGGCCGATCCAAGACCAGAACGTGCAAACCTCGGGGCGTTACCAAAATGTGCAGATGGCACGCCAGGAGGGGTTGGTCGCCCTCTTAAGCGTGCCGTTGCTCTTTGGCGGACAGGCGCTGGGCGTGTTGAATGTCTACAAGGGCGCGCCGCACATCTTTTCCAACGAGGAAGTCCGCATACTCGCCGCGCTGGCCGAGCTATCCGGCATCGCCATCGAGAAGGCCCGGCTCTACGAGCGCATCGTGGACGCGGAGGAGCAACTTCGGCAAAACGAGCGCCTCTCTGCGCTCGGCCTGCTCGCTGCCGAAGTCGCGCATGAGATCCGTAATCCACTTACGGTCATGAAGATGCTCTTCCACTCGCTCGACCTGAAGTTCACACCCGGCGACCCGCGCGGGCAGGACACAAAAATCATGGGCGAGAAGATGGACCACCTAAACCGCGTGGTGGAGCAAATCCTCGACTTCGCCCGCAGCACCGAGCCGCGCCTCGCACCAGTGAACGTGAATCAACTCCTCGACGACCTGAGCCTGCTCACGCGTCACAAGCTTCGGCAACAGCGCGTGGAGGTTATTCGCGAACTAGACCCGCAGCTTCCAGCGATTCAAGGCGACGGTACGCAGTTGGAGCAGGCCTTTCTGAACCTTACGCTCAACGCCGTCGAGGCAATGCCAGAGGGCGGGCGGCTCACTATCACTACGCGCGTCGCCCGCCTGCCACGCTCCCACAAGGATCCGACGCACGTGGTCGTCGAGTTCGCGGACACCGGCACAGGCATGGACAAAGAGCAGCGACAAAAAGCGTTCAGCTCGTTGCTTGAAACCACTAAGGCGAAGGGCACGGGACTGGGGCTGGCCATCGTTGCACGGGTGGTGGAAACGCATCGCGGCGAGGTAAAAATTGACTCCAAAGTCGGTAAGGGAACGACGTTCACTATAACGCTGCCGTTGTAGTGCACCTCACAACCCGAAAATTGGGCGCCAAAGAGGGAAAACTGAATCTTGGTTTTCCGGGCAGTCTGGGAATTTTCGGCTGGGGCGGCCGATCCTAGCAGCGAACAGCAGTGATTACCCACTGATCAAGCCGCCGCCTGCGTAGACTTTCGCTGCACCATGGGAGCAACTTCGCCGCGCACGACTGCGCCAGTGATTTTAACACTCTGCACGTCGCCCGCACCCGGGATGTCATACATCACATCAAGCATGAGTCGCTCGAGCAAGCCGCGCAGCGCACGCGCACCGGTGCCTTTCTTGATAGCTTGCAAGGCGAGTTCGCGCAGCGCGTCAGGCGTAATTTCGAGCGTTACGTCTTCCATACCCAGGAGTTTACCGTACTGCTTTACCAACGCATTACGCGGCTCTGTAAGGATAGTGACGAGTTGGTCTTCAGTGAGTTCTTCCAGCGCCGTGACCATCGGCAGTCGGCCAATTAGCTCAGGGATGTAACCAAAGCTTAACAAGTCTTCCGGCTCCACCTTGGCAAGTACCTCACGCTTTTCCATGGATGACAAATGCTGATCTTGCACCGCGCC